>Ga0307377_10003778_pt1 | contig 16867 bp, 28 predicted proteins | sample TR3MG_FD_202535 | JGI IMG/M metagenome (GOLD analysis project Ga0307377, IMG submission 202535) | Soil microbial communities from Risofladan, Vaasa, Finland - TR-3 | ecosystem: Environmental > Terrestrial > Soil > Coastal area > Acid sulfate soil | place: Finland: Risofladan, Vaasa | collected... | reverse complement strand
ACTGTATAGCGTGTGTCATTCTTCTTGCTTCCTTTTCTCTTGATGACAATGTCATATTCAGAAAGATTTCCAAGTCCATCATCTTCATCTGCAATTTCTGCGATTTGCTTAAAGATTCCATAAGATGCTTGCCATAATTTCACCTTGGAATCACTGTCTTTTCTGTCAAACACATTGATGTAAAAATACCTCTTAGCCTTGTAATCTTCATCTCCTGTTTCTTCTAACTTTTTGCAAATAGGACATTTCTTTCTTCCAAGACAAACTGCATATCGGACCGCCCTCTCTCCTTTATCAGAATACCCAGGAAAGAAATGAGCCCATACATCCTCAAAATTATCTCGAATAATACGAACTCTTTTCTTTGTAACTTCCCCACTTTCTGGAGCGGGTATCTTAAACCTTCGAATAGAATCTCCTCCTCCTTCGATCGCAGAACTCCATTTGTTCTTTGACATTCACTCCTCCTAAAAATGTTTTCTTTTCTTGGGCTCAATTGCCCCTTGCCCTATTACTGAACAAATCAAATCAGAATCTTTTCCAAGACAAAATGACCGCTGTTCCCAAGCTCGCTTGATTATTTCGAGCTTCTCAACAATGTCTTCCCATTTCCTAATCCTCGCTTCTCTCTTCTCTACTTTTGATTTATATTCTTTCTCAAATCTAGCATCGATATCCTCTCTAGTTGGCTTCCATCTTCTGTCTGATTTCCCTCCTTCTGTCATAAGTTTATATTGAACCTTTGGTCTTCTTTCATTCCTAAACATTTTATATTCGTCTTCACACGCTTTCAATTTCTTTTTCGCTTCTGTCCAAAGCAATCCATACTTTGCATATAAAGCTGGTTGCTTGATAAGTTCTTTCTGAAGAGACAAATCATCATCGGGTGCGTAACTAACAAGCTCATCAATCAAGTTGAACTTCAATTCTTTCCCATCTAACTTGAACCCAATCCTTAGAAAGTCACTTCCAATTTTCTCTTTCATCGAAGAAATCATTTTCTCTGATTCGTTATCTCTGCTCATCAACTTTCTCCTGATATGCTACCTTCAAAGGAAAAGGGATTACTTTGAATTTATTCCTTGAGATTTTTGCAGCATCATACATTTTTCCTATTGATTCTTCTATAGCCTTTATCTCTTCGTCTTTTGGTCTATGTTGATGATCACCTACACAGAACATAGTAAATTTGCTTTTCAACTTCTTAAGACTATACGACTTGACATTAAAAAACGGATGAGTCACTATCGCTGTTGTAGACGAGAATTTCAATGGGTCTTCACTTATAATAGAAGCAATCGTCTTAGACAATTCAGCAACTTCATCCTCTCCTGGAATATATCCAAAACTTGCATCTCCTAATTTGAAAATAAGCAGCTTATCTTTCATCTTCTTAGACATCATCACAACTTTTAGAAGCCCTTTAAGAACAGTGATGTCTACTACTTTGTCAATCTCCTCTACTTTCGATTTTTTCTCATTCATTTTTCTCCCTTGAAATTGAGTTTTTTGAAAAAAGTATTATCTTTTGAACTCAAAAGAAAACTCTTGTTCCCATTATATTCATTAACAACCGAATCAGAATAAAACACATCACCAATCTTTATCTTGTTTTTGAGCTTATTCCAATTGTCACTGAATACAGTGATAGAAGAAAGATCATCATAAAATTGGAAATCAATAAATGCCATGATACCATTCTTAGATTTGTACTCTTTTATCTTTCTTACTATACCTCCTATTCTTGCAAGACCATCACACTTGAGAGCTCTCTTTATTGTTGAACATTTTTTCTCTTTCACTAAAAGATCATAAGTCCCTTTCAAAAGATAATCACTGAATTCAAATTCATAGGCTTCCTTCTCAGCATCCAAAGTTTCTTTGACTCCCCACTTCTTGAACTTTGCTTTTCCTTTCTCATCTTTTTTAGCTTTCATTTCCAAGTAATCAAACAACAATTTGTCCCTGCTTTCAAATTTATCAAAAGCTCCGGCTTTGATAAGAGAAATAATTGCATTCTTATTCACTCTTTTACCAGCTATATGCTTGAGAAACCCATCAAATGACCTGACTTTCTTTCCTTCTTCCATTACAACTATCTTCTCAGCACTCTTCCCAATATTTTTCAAATGAGAAACTGGAAATCTTATCTTGTCTCCCTCAATGTTGAACATCAATTTCGACTTGTTGATATCCACTGGAAGTATCTCAATCCCAAACCTAAGAGCATCTTTCATATACAACTTGACTTTCTCAGGTTTATCTTGGAAAGACAAAATAGCTGTGAAGAACTCTAAAGGATAGTTTACTTTTAAAAACATCCCCTGATATCCAATCAATGCATAAGCTACAGAGTGTGGACGATTAAACCCATACCCAGCAAACTGTTTCATAATCTTCCAAATATATTTTGCATCTTCCTTGCTTATCTTCTTTTTGGCATTTGATATGAACTTCTTTCTCAAAATCTTTCTGTCTTCTAAGAGTTTCTTTTCTTTTAGCTTATTCTTTTCCTTCTTTACAAGATTCTTTCTCAATGCATCTGCCTCTTCTATAGAAAAACCACCTAACTTCATAGAAGCTTGCATCACTTGCTCTTGATATAAAATAACCCCATAGGTATCAGGAAAAATTTTCTTCATTATTGGTTTTACAAGTTCTTCTGTTTCAGAAGTCCTTACACCATTTTTTAAGTTGGCATAAATAGAATCCATCCTAACACTTAAAGGACCAGGTCTATCAAGAGAATTCAAAGCAGACAAATCTTTGAATTCAGTCGGTCGGATTTCTTTCGCCAACTTCCTCATCATATCTGTTTCAAACTGAAATGACCCTAAAGACTTTCCTTTAGACATCGCTTTATAAACTTTCTCATCATCTAATGGAATCTTTTCAAGATCAATATTTTTTCCATGCTTTTCTTTGATAAGTTTCAAAGCATAAGAAAGAATATCAAGTACTTTCACTCCAAGAATATCATACTTCACAAGTCCTTGAGTCGTCAATTCTTTTCTATATACACCTTCTGTCCAACCAACAAGCACTTCATTCTTCTTTCTTTGAAGAGCTACAATAGAAGACAAAGACTTAGGTGCAATCAACACTCCACCAGGATGTTTCGATATATGACGAGTCCTTCCTTTCAATCTGAAAGAATAGTCAATCACCTTCTGATGGATCTCATCAGCTTTCAAAAATTTCTCTAATTCAGACGGATACTTCTCTTTCAAATCATAGATCGATTCGATGGGATCATTCTCATCATCTATCACTAAGTCATTCAATCTAGATGTGAAGAAATTTGTTGCTACATAATCTCCACCTAAAACTCTGCTCACATCTTTTATCGCTGATTTCAACTTCAACATTCCATATGCTGCAACAGAAGCTACTTTATCCTTTCCATATTTCTCATACAGATACTCTTTCACTTTTTCTCTTTTTGCGGATTCAAAATCAACGTCAATATCCGGCATTCCTTCTTTTCTTCCAGGATTGATAAATCTCTCAAACATCAAATCATGCTTAATAGGATCTACACCCGTAATTCCTAAAGAGTATGAAACAAGAGATGCAGCCGCCGACCCACGCCCAATTCCCACAAAAATATCATTCTTCTTACACCACTCAATCACATCAGCTAAAATCAAAAAATATGCTTCAAGCCCATGATCTCCTAAAACACCTAATTCATATTGAAGTCTATCCCAATATTTTTCATCTGACTTCTTGAATCCTCTATTTTCATATCCTTTCAAGACTTTCTTCTTGAAAACATCTTTTATGTCTTTTCCATTAGTGTCTATTGTTGGATATTTTGGAGATGTATCAAGATCCCATTGATCTACTTTTTCAGCAAGTTTTTCTGTATTATTGATAGCTTTTGTCAAATCTTTTTCGTCAATATATGAATGCCTCTTTTTGCGATCCCTAAACAAATCATCAGAATCCTTCATGTAGAGATCTCTTGTACTGAACAACCAAGGGATGTCTGCATTCTCACCTTTTAACAACTTGTCTTTAGCCTCTTGATAATCTTTCATCGTCTTCTTTTGGCTTATCAAAAGCATTATATCTTGAAGTTCTGAATCTTCCTTCTTCACATAGTGAGAGTCATTCGTCACTATCATAGGAATCTTCAGTTTCTTTGAGAGTTGGATTATGCCTTTATTGACTTTAACCTGCTCCTTGAAATCTATCAACTGCATTTCCAAATAAAAATCATCCTTAAAAATCTTCTTGAAGAACATCGCCCACTTCTCAGCTTTATCCATTCGATCTCTGCTGATATTCTTCGCGATGACTCCTACAACACATGCAGAAGAACAGATGACTCCTTCACTATATTTCTTAAGAGTCTCAATGTCAATCCTTGGCCTATTGTAAAATCCTATTTGATGCGCATATCCATTCATTTTCAAAATATTGTGATATCCTTTTTTGTTCTTCGCAAGAAGAAGAAGATGAGTGTATTTTGATTTCACAGTTGCATCTTTACAAAAATATGCTTCACAACCAAAGATTGGTTTTATTTTCTTGTCCTTGCACTCATTGTATAATGCGATCCATCCATTGCAATTTCCATGATCTGTCAATGCAATCGCAGAACTTTTTTGATTGACAGCAGTCTCTACTATATTTGGAACAGTAGCTACTCCATCAAGAATTGAAAACTCTGAATGGACGTGCAAATGGACAAAGCTCATCAGTAGTTTCTCCAATCTTCAATAATACGTTTCAACAAGTCAAAATGCCGCTCATATACATGAAGGCTATTTGGTATGAAAATAAAATCTCCATATTTCAAAGACTTATATTTTTTTCTCAATTTCAAAGCTTTCAACATATGAGAATGTACATAGAAAAACCAAGGGAGATCATTGAACAATCCATATATTACATCACAACTTCTCATTTCAGTTATACAATGAAGTCTATTATCTCTTATCAAAAATTGTTGCCCAAGAGTGCATACAAAGTCATCTTTTCCGTCTCTATGATAATCCAATTGCATTGATGGACGGTTGTATATAATAATAGAACGCCGTGAATACTTATCGTTACACAGTTGACCAAGAGCATAATCATACTGACTACAATTTCCTGTAGCAAAAACAAGATACCCGTAATTTGAATTCACTTCTCCATTCATAGAACAAACTTTTTTCCACATTGATGCATGTTCACCTATCATTTTGATGTTCAAATCTCTGCTCATATACCATTCATGTTCTGCTTTCACATATTCTTTCGGAGTATTTCTTGCTCCAAAATAAAGATACTTCTGCCGAGGATTCAAAACAATCCTAGGAGCTATCACTTCAACTAATTTACTTCCTCTTACATCAACAAATTCTTTGCTCATCAATTTGCTATAAAGCTCACGAAAAATTGGAAGAAGAGCTTTTTCATTCTTCATTTTGGACTCATAAGATTTTTGATGTCTTTAACAACTTTATCAGAAACAACTTCAAATGAACTTTGTTTGTTTCTCTTGTCAATTTCTTTCCACATTTTTGGAAGACTCCATGTCTTATGATCTAAAGCTTTATCCAAAGCTTTCGCAATGCTTTTTGGAGAACACTTGTTGTCACAATAAAATGGATATTTCTCTCCTTGAATTATCTTATATTCATACAATTTAGGAGTCACAACAATATTCCCACAATGAAGAGTTTCCCGATGTGAACAACCTCCATATCTCTCGGATGTAAATAGATGAACACTTATAATTCCAGCCCATAACATTCTTTTATATTCTTCTCTTGTCAATGTCTTATCAGAAATGATTTTCAAATTAGGAACTTCTTCTATGAGATAATCCCATGAAATCTTTTGAGTTGGATTTGCAAAAACTACATGAAAGTCTTTTCGTTTTTTGTACAAAATCTGAATTGCTTTTATAAATTCTTCATGATGAGTATAGTTTATTCCACTCAATCTGTTAAGAAACAAAATGTTTGGGTATGTATCAGGATAATTACCATAACCACCTAATTCTTCACTTGAATACCCAAAATCCCATATCGTAGATTTCTTAAGAATCTTCCAAAGATGTTTTGATGCAAATCTTTTCTGTGAATTCAAAATGAATGCGTCTTTAGTCGATTGACAAGTGAATGCACAAAGATCACTGCATTCAAATCCGTCAAACTGCCGCCAATCATAACTAATAAGCTTGTCAACTTTTTCTTCTCTTATCTCTGGACAATCCATCCAGTAATTGCAACTTATTAATTTTGCTTTTGACTTTTTATAATAAAGATATGTCTTGATATTCCTTGAAAGCTCAACTATGTTGTTCCAAACAATATCAAAATCTCCATATTTCCTCATTACATTGTCAAAAGCTTCTACACAAAAATTCTGCCTGTTCATGAATGCATCAACAGGAAAATTGTATTCAATGAACTTCACATTTGGATGATTCATTATTTCAGAAAAACCATATTGAAGATCACCAAATTCGTAAAGATTTCCAATCAACACATAAAACTTCCAATCTGTTTTCTTCACCAATTGAGTGAGAATTCCTCTCATCATTTGTATATTACTGTCCGCAGTCCTCCACTTACCATCATCACCATAGATACTCTGTTGTAAAATATAAAGGATCTTCACGATAAAACTCCTTTAATAAAGTTAATCTGCCCTTCCAAATTTTCATCAGAAGTTTCAATCGTCACAAACTGGTTTTTGGATTTTCTCATGAAAAGTTCATATCCCTCTCTCAATTCTTTTACTTTTTCTTTCTTAATATATTCATCCCGAAAATCTTTGTATTCATCTTTAAAACAATAGACAAATAATGTATTCAATTTCGCATATTCTTCATCAAGATAAAAAATAAATTCTTCATCAGTCTTCCTTCCAAATGCTCTCGCATATACGAACTCACATGGAAACTCTCTGTCTCTTATGATACTGTATCCTGTATCTCTCAAAAATCTTAAAGCAAAATCACCATCTGAATGGAGGATGTCAATCATGTCCTTCCCATCTAGAAAAAACCGATCTTGCCTCTCATTCTTAAAATATGGGATCTCCAATTGTCTGCTCAATTCTTTTGCAATCTCTGTTTTTCCGCATCTGTCTGGCCCTATAAAAATAATGATCTGCTGTTTAGACTGCATGGATAATCCTCCCTCTTAACTCTTCAATAGATTTATTTTGTTTCATCTCCAAAACCGGTTCTTGTCTGTATGTAAAGAAAGCTGGATGGATAAAATTACAGACTTCTGCTTTCCCATCATACTCTCTCACAGCCTCTTTAGCATCAGATCCAAATGCAATGATAAATTTTGGATTGACTATTTCTATTTGTCTTTTGAGAAACTTTGCACAATTATCTTTCTCCATTTCTTTCAATCCTTTATTTTCTGGACTAGAACACTTGCATACATTAGTGAAGAAAAAATATCCTCTCACCAAATCAGAACCAAATTTCATCTTCAAGTAGTCTCCAAACTTGCAATGCCACCATCTCTCTTTGTAAGTCTTTATGAAATCTTTGAACGAAATATCAGAATAATCGTCCTCAATACCGGGATTACGACCAATACAAAAGACCTTCGCATTTTTCAGTTTGCAATATTTGATATGAGGCATTGGATACTTTGATACCTTCTTTAGCCTCTTGCACTTATCACAATGAAGGATTTCTTTTTTGAGATCCTTTAAAGCTTGAATCATAGAAGTTCTCCATCTAATTTTTCATACATTATTCCAGCATTACCAAAAAACAAATCTGTATACAAACTATTGTAGTCCTCAAAATAATAGACAGCCACTATTCCTGCTCTGCAAATCAATTTCGCACACTCACTACAGGGTTTGTTAGTGCAATACATTATTCCACCATGTGTTGATACTCCTAGGTCAGCTGCATTCGCAATTGCATTGACTTCAGCGTGGGCACATATACATGTATCCATTGAAACACCTGACTCATGATTAACATCTTTACATCTGACACAATCTTCAACACTTGTCTTTGAAGGTGGGTCATTCCATCCTTGACTAATCAATCTTCCATCTTTCACTATGATTGCACCAACTCTCCTTGATTTACAATGACTCTGTTCTGCAAATCTATATACTAAATCCATCCAAAGCTTACGTGGATCTTTCATTTATCCTCCAAAAAAATTTATGGGGGCTCTCGTAAATCAGATCGTGAGACTCTGCAGGGAGAGATCTGCATTGAGATCATCTAATAAAGACAATCTACCCCCGTAAATTTATTTTCTGCAAAAAAAATCCTAATTGGGCTGCCATGTTATCGGATCTCGGGCCACAAGTAAGTTGTGTTCCCATAACAGTTTTCTTTTTAAGAAAGACTGTCCCTTGATTAGCATTTTACACGAATAACCACCCAACTAGGATTCATTGTATGAGGCTTTCACCTCACACAATCTCTGCTACTTCTTCTCTTCTTTCTTACTGATCACTTTTTCGATCTGCTTGGAAATGTTCAGAAGAGCTTTCTTGAATTTCTTGCTCCTCTGAACAGCTTTCTTATAAAGTCGCTTGGACTCTTTTGCAGAATCCTTAAGCTCCTTCATCTTCTCTTTCAGTTTTGCTTTCTTCGCCTTCTCCTTCTCGCGTTTCTTTTTCATTTTCTCTCTCTGCTTCTCTTTCTTTTCAGTTTTCTTTTGCTTCTCTTTGTCCTTCTTTTCTTTCTTATCCTTCTTCTTACTGTCATCCTTCTTTGGCTTCTTTTCCTCTTTTTCTTTTTCTTTCTTTTCCTTCTTTTCCTTCTTTTCCTTCTTGTCTTTTTTCTTCATCTTTTTTTCTCCTTTCTTTTTAGAGTCTGGTTTTTCATCCTCTTCATCATCATCTTCATCCTTCTTTGATTTCTTCTTTTTCTTATCGTCCTCATCGTCATCTTCGTCTTCGTCCTCATCGTCATCTTTGTCTTCGTCTTCATCTTCGTCTTCATCTTCGTCTTTGTCTTTCTCTTCCTCTTCTTCCTCTTCTTCATCTTCTTCATCTTCTTTTTTTGATTTCTTTTTCTTCTTGTCCTCCTCTTCGTCGTCATCTTCATCTTTTTTTCCTTTTCCCTTTTTTACTTTTCCTTCGTCTTCATCTTCTTCGTCTTCTTCATCTTCGTCTTCTTCATCGTCACTGTCACCATCATCGTCATCATCTTCGTCCTCTTTTTCTTTCTCTTCTTTTTCGTCTTCTTTCTTCTCCTCTTTTTCGTCATCTTTCTCATCATCTTTGACCATCTAGTTCCTCGAAGAAAAAGTTAAATTCACTTTCTTTTTGCAGCTTCCCCCATCAGAACTTTACTGATATAATGAACAAAATTTTCTACATCAGAAAGATGCTGATAGTGTATTTCAAATTCTTCCTTTATATCCGAACAGATATCTTTAGACATCTTCAATCTTTTCGGATATTGATAATAAGAACACAAACTCTTCTTGACTTTAGATAACCTCCTCAAAAGAAGACCTCTTCGTTTAGAAGATAATGAAAGAATTTTTTCTACATCTGGTAGTTTCTTCATAGTAAATCACCTAAATACAATTCACAAGACAACCACATATTATATTATACCCAGGTTAAAGATACTTTTTACAGAACTCCAAGTTTTTTTGCCTCTTTCACAAAATCGACCACCTCCTTTTTGAATATTGCTCTGATTTGATATTGCTCTTTTTTCATGATCTCACCAATTTCTTTGAATGTCTTCCCTTGCAAAATCAGCTTGCAAACTCTCTTACCTTTCTTCGGTAGAATCTTCAGAATATCTTCCAAAATAAGAGAACTAAAAAAGATATCAAGCTGATGTCTAGCTTTATCATTCTCCACTTTTTCCAAAGGAGTAAGTTCCCTATCCTCTTCGTCAGAGGAAGTCCAATTCAATTTTATTTTAGGAACTAAATGTGTATTAACCACTCGTTTTTGTGATTCCAATCCCCCTCGTAGATGACCAAAATGATTCTTTAGAGCTTGACAAAAGTAGCTGGTAAACAATGTCTCTTTTTTAGGAGAATAATTTTGAAGACATTTCCATGCAACAATCCTCCCTTCTTGAATGAGATCATCAATAGACACTGAAGAATCTTTTATCCCACAAGATTTCGCAATCTTTATAGAAAACCTGTCGATAATAGAAAAAAGCTTCGCAAATTTTCTCTCCGATTTTTTTGCTTTTGCTATCATCCTTGGAGTAATTTGCTTAAGACCCCTTTTTTCTATCTTCCTCCTTTCCAACATAGAGAATCGTATCATATCACCTCCTCTATTTCTTCCCTAAATATTTCTCTCAAATCTGAAAGGCTCTTCCATTCTTTTATCGCTTTCGCAATTGTCCTCCCTATTATCCCAAAACCACAACGACAACATTGAATATATGGAGGAGATTCAGGATTCTCTAAAACAAAATAAAAATATTCAGAATCACATTTAGGACATCTTGTTCCTTTCAATTTCTTTCCTACAGCTTTTTCAATCTTTATCGTTGCTTCTCTTCTTTTTCGTCTATACTCTTCATATTCAGTGGGCTCATATTCAATGGACATATCACCTCCTTTTCTTTTTCTTCAATTTGATTTTCTTATTGAAGTTCGATATTTTCTTGTGGTCTTTTTCTGACCACATTTCTTGGTCTTGAATAAGATAATCTTTTGCACAAGAGAACTTCTTCTGGACCCCTCCAGAAGATATCCTCGATACTTCTAAAGGCTTTGTAAGGACACAAAGGCTGCAAATAACAGACAAAGCTTTGATGTCAGCTTTTGTCTCTGTTCCACAAATCTTACATGGAATGATTTTTTCTCTTTTCTTCAGAGACTCTTGAGTCGTCTTTCCACCATATTTTGCTCTTTTTCTTTTCAGCATATGTCTCCTCAGAATAAATTGACAGCTTTAGGGACAGCATATCCTTTCTTTCTCAAAATCTTGCAAGCCAATTCTAGATCTTCAAATTGATATTCAGGATTTTTCCTGAAACAATGTTTAATACATTGGATCAATGAATACTTGAATTCTCCTTTGATCCTTATTTTCTTCATCTTCATAATTTCTTGGACCATCCTATTAGCAGCTTCTCTTACTAACACTTTGAACTCTTCTGATGATGTAACAAGAAGTTTATTCAAAGCTTCTTCTACAATACTTAAATCTATTTTGATTGACCTCTCAGAATAAATATGAAGAAGCTGCAATTTTTCCTCTATAGAGATAAATCTAGACTTAGTCCGTTGGTCTCTTCCTCTTAGCACTTGATTCTTCTGATCATAATCCAATAAAAAATATTTAGGATCAAAAACTATCGTTTTTACTTCAACTCTATTGTTGTCTATTGGAACATAGAAAAGCACACCTTCACCAATCACATCTTTCGTCACTATTAATTCTGGGTCTGTTATCCAAATATCTCCAAATCCTTTATGTTTGAATTTTTGTAACCTATTGAAATCAATTATCTTCTTCTTAAAAATCTTCTTCTTTATCATGGAAATTTCAATAGGATCTTTTTTCCCAATCTTATCTTTTGAAATCTGAAATACATCCAAAAGTTTATGTCTCTTCATTCTAAATTGAAAATATCTGTTGACTCTTTTCTTCGCACTCATATAATTGAATGCATAGATTTTGAAGTATTCATCAAGCACTTTCTTTTTTGACCTGTATCTAGCATTGAAAAAATATACCTTGATAAACTTTTTCTTTTTTAATTTGACATGCATCCTTTTCATGTCACCCTTTGATCGTTTCATCATCTCTCCTCATCTTTTTGAAGATAAGATTTTTGTGGTTTTTGAAATAAATAGATCTTTTTATCTCAAGATACTCTTCATCAATTCTGAAATATCTTGTCTTCAAGACTCCTTTATAAATTTTAAAGAAGGAGTTTATCAATCCACTAGACTTATTGAATCCAATCTCATTGATCATTCTATTCAATCTCTCTTTTTGCATAGGAGAAAAAGCACTATAAGAACTCTCCACCATAGTTTTCAAGTCAAAATCTCCAACTGCTCCGTATTTGTTTGAAATAACATTGAGATAGAGATTATGAAGGAATGACTTGTTGCCTAACAAAGACATCTCCCACTTGTCTGCAGGATCTTTGCTCTCAAGCTTTATTTGCCAATGAAGCTTCGTCAATTTCTTTCTCTCTGTCAATGGAAGTCCATACCCCATCATGACCTCCAACGATATTGTTTTGCAAATTCAGGAAACAAAGCTTCACCAACTTTCTGACTTGTCTTCACACCCATCTTTGCTACATTAATAGAGTTAGATTCTAAATCATATTCCTCAGAAATCGAATCTATATAAACTGCCCAATCACCAACTTTTTCATTCACAGACGCAACAGCCAAAACCCTTGGTCCTAATTCATGAGTATGTAATGTTGACATCACAACCTCCTTTTAATTATGTCTCTTATACCAGTGCATAAATTGCTCACTAGTCTGAATAGTCATGACTGGAAAATCTTCAAGTTCATTGCAATATCCACCACATTCAAATATTCGATCTTCTATTTCTCCATTGATATTAAATTTCATATGACAATTGATCCTAATCCAATGACATTCCTGACCTACTTCACCTAATACTCTTCCAACCACCCATTCTTTACTTTGTTTATTGTGTCGATGTTTATTCCACTCTTCATATGAAGAATAGACATTCACTGACTTTGTTTTATTCCAATCAACTGCTGTAAGATCCTCAATTGTAACCACAGTTATTCCTGTTTTTTTGTCATACTGCTTATCAACCAATGTACCAAGGCACATAGAATTTATTACTGTACATTTAGAAACAAATCTGTCAAATTTAGTCTTTCTCCAGTTTATTCCCCAACCTATACTTATTACTATTGTACACCCAATAATAAATTTTATAATCATAAAGAAATATTCTCTCATCACAACCTCTTATTCAAGATATCCAAATACTGCATTTGGCAACACATTCCTAATGCGGACTTTTTCTACTGCTCCTCCAAATGTAGAATAGTTATCAATGAAAACAACCAACCCTTTCATTTCATCATCTTTCGTCCTCAACATCCATTTATCATTGATTTTATAAACGAGCGCATAGTAATCTGTCTTTCCTTTCCAAACACTCAAAGTCCCATCATCTTCTTTTCTTAAAACATCTCCTACTTTTATTCCATGACTTGGAATAAGGCTTTTTCTTGGGTCTTCTTTTCTTCCGAACAACTTTTTTAGAAATCCTAACATGAGTTCTCCTTTCTTCCTCTTGCAGATTTTTGATCGTATGAATAAAAAACCAACATTTGAATTTCTTCTTTTTCTCTGGATCTTCGTAAAGGCATCTTTTGTCCATGATACATCGATAAATGTTGTGGCATCTAGTTACGGTATCCACAATCATCTCACATTGGAAGACGATGGTTTTCTTTTACTTCCACACATGAATATTCAACATATCCTAAATGATTATCTCCAACATGACTTTGGAAACAAGCTCTACAACCTTCATTCATTGGAATACCTGAATTCCATACATCAACTTCTTTCATCATAGTTATAAAAGCTGACACCATCTTATCTTTCGTTTCATCCTCACCTTCGATCACAAATTCTTTCTTTATTTCTTCTATTGATGGTGGGTTCAAAAAGAAAAACTCTTGCTTGATATCCAAGCTTTTCAACCAACATACTGCCTTTGTTATTTTCATTCTCTCCTCCAAAGTGAATTTTGACCTTCTCACGGCCTCCTTTAACGTCTATTCCTTAAAGGATCCTATAATAGAGATATAAGATTATATGTATACCTTTTCCCCTTCAATAGGCTACAGTAGCAATTTTCATCTTCTTTCTTGCCTCCAAGGCAAAAGTCTTATCAAGAGCAGAAAGCTTGATCCTTTTTCCATTTTTGAACACTTGTTTGATAGAAACTTTTTTTGTTATCCATCGCATTCGTTTTCTTTTCATGAATGGAACATAGATAAACTCATATTGATTCTTCCCTTTCATGATCCTGAATGAACATCTTCCTAGTTCTCTCATCAGAAACCTCAAAAATGACCTTTGAATACACCTGCAGATACCTTCTGGGTGTCACCACAGGAGGGCCAGCTAAACCATCTAAAAGACTACTATATCTCCTATAGGCCCTGTCAGGAGGCCCTCCAGGAGCTATTTCTTCATAGTAAGGATTTGATCAGAATCGTGACTCAAACCATAGAATTCACGTGTATGAGGAAGTCCATTTTCGAACTTACAAGAATCATCCCAAATAGAAAATGGAATATCGAGAAGATTAGCTTTGCAACGTTCTTTTGCAAGATTTATCCCATACTGCCTGTTGAGCTTGTCTTTCTTAAGATTGAGTTTACTAAACCCAATCCTAAAAGTTGCAAAAGAATTTTGTTCTGCTGCAAAATACCCAACCAGTTTTCGATGCTTTCCTCTTAGGATTTTCCTGATCACTAATGACATGATCACTTCTCCTTTTTAGTGAGTTATTAGTTTGTTGGTTTGAATTTTTTGACATAATCTACCACTTTGCTTGTCGTAGTATTTTCAATGTTCAACTTTTGGTATGGGTCGCACATTACAAAACAATCACCCTCGGTGTCAGACTCGTTGGGAGGTGTTACAATAACTTCGTAGTGAATTGCTCTACTACTCATCTAAACCCTCCTTCTGCGCTGGCGGCTGGGGAACACGAGATTGTTTTCCTATATTTAAATTAGCAAACGTCTGTGTATCATTACGTTTTGCATTTTCCAAGGCACTAAACGCCGTTAAAATACCCGCTGTAAAAGCCTTCCTTTCTTCACCAGAATACCCGCCACCGTAAACATCTGCCGCCCCACGAACTATGTTTTTTGCATCTTCAAATGTAAACTCCCCCACCTTCTCGCGCAGGGCGGCGTTCTCACATTCAAGCAAAGAATTACCCGGTTTGCTTCCATCTGAACAAAGCTCTTCGTTCATTTAAACACCTCACTCAAAGGGGTATCGTCCCCTCTAATTGAATGAATATTTCTCTTCATATTCTTTTATGAGGTCAAACCTGCTTTTGCATCTTCCATTTCCAAACAGTTTTCTCCATTCTCTTTTCCTCTTATCAACCCAATCACTCAGAAATGCCGCTCGTTTGTGAGAAAACTTACCTAAACTATTTCCCTTTACTTTAACCATACTACCTCCTTAGTGAATTAAAAATGAAAAAATAATTCCAATAAATCCTATACTAAACCCAAGGATAATTCCTTCAAACAACCCATCTTTATAATCTTCTGATTTATCCCATTCTCTCCATGATTTAATGTGTCTCCATTGTTTCTTCAACATCTTTCCTCCTTATGCATTGTCAATCTCCTCTTGTGACCACAATGTCTCTTCAATTGGATGTTTCTCTGGTTCGATTGGATCTGTTGATAATGCCAAGAAGATGCATGGACCGCTTGACCATGGAACTGCTTGATCATATTCATAGACCCATGTCCCATCTTTCAAGAGATATTTTTGAAGTATCGGTCCATCTTCACGCATACCAAGATATTGAGCATCTCGATACTTTTCAGTCACTGCAAGTTCTATATGCTCTGTTTTGCAGTCTGGACATGAGCACCTTCTTTTTTCTGTCTGTTGATTTTGATTGAGAAACTCGTATGCTTTTTCACTCAATCCCATGAATTGTGTGCAACGCATTAAGACCTCCTTCTTTTAGAGAATATTTCCATCCATCATTTCAGGTACCATTGAAGTTTCATCTTTTTTATCCCATTTAGAAAAATAACGACACCTTTTTTCATTTTCCAGATTATTTTCATAATCAAGTCTATCAACAAAAAATCTTTCTGCATGACAATCAATACAATATTGTATATGTTGTTTTTCTTCACCTGAAGGATCAATATCAAAACCAACATCAAAATGCCAAACAGTATTTACACTTCCGCATATCCCACATTTCTTTTCTTCTTCTGTCAAATCTTCTGGCATACTGCCTCCTAATGAGTTTGAATTGTTTCCTATTACCAATACTTCTTAAGCTTTTCTTGAGCTTCTTCATCTGTGTCTGCATAATCCAAAATTTTATACCAAACTTCTCCTTTCGCACTCAATTCAGGATGTTCTGAATTTGTCGAATAGAAAACATTTCCATGTTCAATTCCTTGAAGAATCACAAATTTATGTTCTGTCACATGTCCCTCCTATCTCTGATCCCCAAGAAGACTGGGAACCGCGGTTTCTTCAAAACTCCTTCAGCTTGATACTTGTACTTGACGATTTTTCCGAGATACTTTTTCTTATTCTTCCATATCTCGTCTCTTGTCTCGTCGTCAAAACCAGATCCAAGCTTGAACTCCACTTTTGACTTCAAATCTCTTACTTTCAGTGCTCCAAGAGTATCAACAAGTTCTATATTGGCTTTCAAGCTTTTTCTCGTCGTATACCCAAAAGCATCTTCTTCAGCTTCATTTGCATTGTGTCTCTTCTGCTCAAAAGCCAAGATCACTGCTTCAGAATCTTTGACTCTCTTCAGTTTGAGCAGATCATTAGACCGGTTGCAGGCATATGGTCCATTAGGTGTCCTTAACATGACACCCTCAAACCCCTCCTGGATGCACTGCCTCTCATACTGTTCAAGCTCTTCTAGGTTGTGGATCTTCTTTGGAAGGACAAACTTCACGTATTTTGGAAGCTCTCCTTTGAGATCTTTGAGGTCTCTCATTCTCTCCTTGTACGGTTTTTCAAGTGAGTCTTTCACGTAGTCAAAGACGTAGTATCTGATCTTTGGCTTTCCTTCATGCTTCATCACGGCTGACGTTGTCTTGTTGAATTCTGCTCCTTTGAGAATGAGTTCTCCATCAAGGCCATTTGGCAAATCTCGTTGAAACTTTTTCCTCGTA
>Ga0307377_10003775_pt1 | contig 16879 bp, 20 predicted proteins | sample TR3MG_FD_202535 | JGI IMG/M metagenome (GOLD analysis project Ga0307377, IMG submission 202535) | Soil microbial communities from Risofladan, Vaasa, Finland - TR-3 | ecosystem: Environmental > Terrestrial > Soil > Coastal area > Acid sulfate soil | place: Finland: Risofladan, Vaasa | collected... | reverse complement strand
CATCACCACCAAAATGTATACCAATACTAGCAAGCGCAAGATGAAGAGCTGATGTGCAACTATTACAAGCTATAACGTTTTTGACTCCTAATTTTTCAGAAATCATTTTTTCAAATTCTTTTACTTTAGGCCCTTGTGTTAGCCACCTTGAATCTAACACACTTTTAATTTCATTTAATTCATCCTCATCCAAATAAGGTTTAAACAAAGGTATCTCCATAAATATCTCCTTATATTAAATTAAAACCATCAGGTTTTATAATAATTTTACGTCCTAATATTTCCTTTCCACTTCCAAATCTTTCTGTAAATTTTCCCAATAACCAATGAAGTTCAGCAACATCAATTGGTTTTACTCCTTTATTTTGAAAAATAATATCTCTATACATCTTTTCATAAGCATCATCCATATCAATATTCATCAAATCAATATCATCAACATATCTCTCTTGAGAACCTTCAGATTCAACTAATGCTTCAAATTCAGCTCCAAGATTTCTAGCCAAATCAATATAATGAATGAATAAATCAAAGAAAAGGCCACCTGTAGTTTTGGGATTTCCTTTCCATCCAGTAAAATATTCATTATTTCTTGCTGCTTTAATAAATACTTTATCAGCTTTATCTGGTAAATCAAGCCATCTTAATTGTAAAACCACAGAAATCAAATCATTATCAATTATTGGTTGCCAAGGTAAAACCATTGGCTTCTCAACAATAATTCTTACATTATATGGTAAAATCATTTTAATATGATCATAATGAAGAAATGTTGGAGAGCAAATGATAATATAATCAACTGACGCAATATTTGTTTTGTTTAAATTATGAATTGCTCTATATCCATCTGGTGTGATATCAACTTCTTTATGAATTGGATCATATATCCAACTTACATCACCACTAATTGAATTTACTGCTTTCTTATGTCTTCTAGCTATTCGCCCATCTCCAATTAATCCAAATCTCATTTTTCCAACCTCTTTACTCTAGCTGGTATTCCCATTACTGTTGTATCAGGGTCTACATCTTTAGTAACCACAGCACCAGCAGCTATAAACGCATTTTCTCCTATTGTAATACCAGTTATTAATAAAGCACCTGCTCCTATTTTAACACCATCTTTAATAATAGTTTCAAACCAAAATTTTCCCTTTGAAGGCGGATACTTATCATTAGTAAACGTTACATTAGGGCCGATGAAAACATTATTACCTATTTTCACGCCCTTTGGTATAAACGAAAAAGCTTGTATCTGAACGTTATTACCAATTATAACATCTTTACCAATTTCTACAAACGCAGCAATATTACAATTTTTACCTATCCTGCATCCATAAATATTTACTAATTCTGGTTGATGTATTTTTGTTCCTTTTCCTATTGTTGAATCTATTATTGGCATATTTTCATCCTCCTTTGCCCATTTTTTTCATTTCCTTCTTATAATCAATCATAGCCTCTTCATATGTATATTGAGGTTTCCATTTTAGCTCCTGAACAGCTTTAGAAATATCAAATATTGTATTTTTAGTTCTAACTTCTTTTATTTCTGGTCGAAATATTATCTTTGATTGTTTTTTAGTACAAAATGCATTTATTATAGCCTGAGCTTCATCTAGTATTGTTACACCAGAACCAGAACCAATAGTATAAAGACCATGAGCTGTATTACTGTTTATTGCTTTAATAATAGCATTAACAACATCTTTAACATAAATCATATCACGGACAGTTTTATGATCGCCCCATATTTCAATAGGATCACCATTAATAGCTTTTTGAATTAGCTGGTGAAAAACACAATTATATCTAGTATCTCTACTACCATAACCTCTAATATTAGATAATCTAAAAACTATTCCGGCTGGTATAACGCCATCATTATCATAAGCCATAATCAAATCCATTCCCATGTTTTTACCTACAATAAATGGGTAAACATTATCAGATATTTCATGAGAACTAGTAAAGGCTCTTTCAGTTTTTTCTGAAATTATAATATCTTTTGATGCATCAATATCACTATGAGTTTGAGAATATATTATTTTTGCACCAACTTTATAACAATATTCTAATACATTAAATGTTCCATAACCATTAACTTTAATATAATCTAAAGCAGTATGTTTGTCTCTATCTATTCTAAGTAAAGCTGCTAAATGAACAACAGCATCTGAATTAGGTAATTTATCAAAATCTTCTTTTTTTGTAACATCAATTGTTTCATAAGGAATACCTTTGTCTTTAAAATAGTTCTTTGATTTGTCACTGCTTCCTGTAGCTAAAACATCATCTCCATTGTCAATTAACTGTTGAACAAGATATCTACCTATAAATCCATTAGCACCTGTTACTATTATCATTGTTTTTCTCCTTTTAGTTTAGAAAATGGTATTACATAAAAATATGGATATTCATTTAACAAAACCTCACTATTTAAACTTTTTATAGTATTCAAACTTTTATAAAATGTTGTATAATAGTAATAGTTACATTCATTAGATCCCCATCTTTTCTTAAAATGATACACTCCTTCCATGCCTGGTAATGTTGTTCCACCCCAATTCCAATACTTATATCCAATTTCGGCCATATCTTTCATAGCATTAAATATAAGCAAATTAAGAGGTTGAATATTTCTATATTCTACTTTTATAGCTGGTGTAAAATATTCTACAGTTTTATTAAAATAAACCAATAGTAAGCTTCCTATTTTGACTCCATCCAATTCTGCAATATAAATTCTATAATCTTTATTATACTTAAAAATATCAGATATTTTTATAAAAAAATCCAGTTCTTTTGGAGGAGCACCAATACTCACCATATTCTGTTTATGTACTTCAGCTAAAAATTTTAGACTATCAATATCACTACTATGATAATATGTTATTCCTGATTTTTGAGCTTTTCTTATTAGATTTCTGGTCTTGGAATGAATAAGTTTCATTAAATCTTTATCTATTGTTTCACTAAATTTTGGTAGTGGGGTAAACATTCCAATTCTACTATCTAAAAAAGTATGGTTCATATTGGTTTCATATAATTCTAAATCCTCTTCAAACGGTCTACTAACTAGAGTAGAAGATATACAATCTTGTTCTTTTGCTAGTTTATGAAAAGCCTTTATTAACTCGTTCTTTATATATTTTTTATCACTATGATTTCTTACTGATATTCCTGGGTTACTACCATACCATGGCAAAGAATTTAATACATTTCCATATGTTGAATTTCTTTTTAAAAAGGTCGGCAGACATCCAACTATTTTATTTTCTTCTAAAGCTATAAGATAATAAGGTTCGGTCTTAGTTATCCATTCTAATAAACTTCTATATTTCAAAGTAGACAAAACTAATGTATTTTCATCTTCTGTGATTAATCTTCTATAATTTTCTTCATATTTACTAGATAAAATTTTAATTTCCATTTTTTAAACCATCCCATCAACTAAATTATTATTTTTAACGAATTCTAAAATTTCTTTTATTGACATCCCTTTTAATCTATATCTACTTATTATTTCTCCAACTTTTAAACTAGCTACATTTAATCTAATTGGAATTTCTGAACTTAGATAGTCTCCTATAATATTTCTATCATCTTCTGGATATAAAGCTAGATTATTTTTATGTATATCATCTCTATTAATAGAACCATAAGAGTAAACTATTTGTATTAAAGGATTGACCTCTTTTAATTGTTTTGTAGAAATAAAACCATGTTCAGAAATAATATCAATATCTTTATGATATAATTCTGCTACAATAATAACATCATATTTTGATAATTCAGGATAACTTATTAAATTCCAATCAAAAGAGATTCTATCAAAATAAATATCATTCTTTGAGAAAGTCTTACCAATTAAATCCCCAACCTCACCGCTTGAAATTAACAATATTTTATTGTTATATATTGACATATTAGCATCAAATAAAAGTTTACAAATTTTATATGGGAAAATAGAAAACAAATCAAGAAGAGGATGGTGCTCATTAACACCAACAACCACAATATCATTTTCCTTACAAGCATCTAAATTTAAATGTTCATTATTAAATTCCCAACATTCAAACATTAATGGAATCACTGCGGTTGATTTCATATAAGAAATGGTTTTTCTATCTATAGGTCGTACAAAACCAGAATTTGTAATTATATCACACTCTGAAATATAATCTCTATCTTTTGAGGAAACACTAACCAATCTATCAGAAACATTAAATTGTTCAGCAATTTTAAACACATCACTAATAATATCTTCTTTCTTCCCATATGAAGAATCTTTAGATATACCATAAACAACATCAGCTTTTGCTAATAAACAAGCTATAGATGTATATTGATAACTACCTGAAGCAATTTCAGTAAAAATTTTAAGTCCTTTTAAGTTCAATTCAAAATCTAAAAGTGCTTTTTGCAAGTATAAAAGATTCTTTTTGTGTTCAAACATAAACTTCTTTACCAATTTCTTTTATTGTTTTTGTAGAATATTGTATAAGATCTTCCAAAGTATTTTTTACACCCTTTTTAGAGTTTATATATAAATTAGCAAATTCTTCTGGACATTGTATTATATTATTATATTTCTTTTTAATTGATTCATATGCAAAAGAATTAACAGAATTTAAAAAAATATGAATTGGATGAAATACAAAAACTTTTAGACCAGAATCTTTAAGAAAATATTTAGATCCAAAAGGTTCATTACTATCAGCCCAGTAAAAGGGTATTCTAACTAAAGAATCATTTTTTGTATATACTTTAATAGGGGTTATAGAAGGGCACAGATTTAAACTAATTGAAGAATCATACTTAATCCCATATTGTAAATATAAATCTATAAGATAATGACAATAAAACAAAGCATGACTTCTAACTGATTTAGCTTCTGGAACTATTTTCATAACTGTTTGTATTACTTGTTGAAAGCTTGAACCATGTGATGATCCTGGCATAAAATTTGGATGAACTCCTAATTCAAATAAATCAGGATGTTTTCTCATTTTAGAAAGTAATTTGGTATCATGCGTAACAAACCAAGTGGACTTGCATCTATGATTTACTAATAGTTCAATAATTTCTTTCATAGCAAAATCTGGTGCCCAGTCCATATCAAAAGTTAAACCAATATTATACATTATAAAATACTCTTATATAATTTCATAAGCCTATTACCCACAGCCTCATAAGAATGATATTTTTCGGCCCACCCTCTGCTTTTTTTCTTTAGTTCCAAAATCTTATCATCAGGTAATGAAATAATTCTTTCTATTTCTTTTATCATTTCTTGTCGAGTTCTAACAGAAATAAATCCAAATTCACCAGTTGTTTCTTTATATTTTTGTTCAAAAGCATATGTTGCAATTACAATTTTTCCTAATGCAGCAGCTTCTATAGCAGCAATTCCAAAACCTGTATTTTCTGCAAATCTTTCTATATATACATCACATTTTTTAATTCTTTCCATATTGTCAGACCATTTTATTCTTTTATCACTATAATTAAACTCATAATTACCACTTATTTTTTTAAATATACTTTGAATAATATCAGATCCTTTTCCTTTTGGATTTGATGGAAAATGATCTATTATAATTTTATCAGATGATCTTTCATAAACTGGTTGTAATAAATTTGTATCTACTACACCACCAGGAATCCAATGTTCATTTTTTGCTCCTTTACCATATAAACCACTTCCAACAATTGTCAAATCTACAAAAGAATTAAATAAGGTATTTAATTTCTTATAATTCTTTTTATATTTTGATCCTGTATGTGATACAACTACTTTTTTGCCTTTTAAATTTATACTAGGTATTGGATATTGTGAATGTAAAAAATGTATAATATTAGATTCATTAACATATTTTTCTATTTTTCCTATATCAGTACATAATATACCCTGTTCGGGATAATTAAATTTATGCTTTCTCATTATTAACATTATAGCATCGACTCCAATACTTTTCAAACTTTTAGAATATTGAAATCCTACATTTGCCCAATCATTTCTAGATATCAGTAAAACGTTCATTTGCCCCATTTCTTTATAACACTTTTACCTGTAAGTAGATTTTCTATATTCAAAAATAATTCCTCAGCCCTCAATTTATCTGTATGTCTTTCCTTAAATATTTTATAAGCATTATCACTAATTTCTTTAGACTCTTCTGGATTGTCTATTATCCATTTAGCCTTTTCAACTATATCAGAACAATCTGCCTTATATTTAACAAAAGTATTATCACCAAATAATTCTTTCTCGCCATAAAATGGAGAAGTCAACAATACACTACCACTACCCATAATTTCAAATGTTTTACCATGAGGACTATTTAATTCAGTTGATGTAAGACATCCAACATATCTCTTCAAAAATTCAGTATATTCATCACCTGTTATTCTTGATCCATCTTTTTGATAAACTAAAAGATTATTTGCATTCAATTTTGATACTGCCGTACGCCTTTGTTTATATATGGTTGAATTAAGAGTACCAGCGAATCCTATCTTTTTTATTTTTTTATCATATTCAATAGGAACAAATATATTTTCATCAGCAGAAAATGGCAACCATACAGACGGGCATTTTATTCTTTTATCTGTATATGTACCGCGCTGAACAACAAAATGATAACTATTAATATATTCAAATTTCTGACCAACCTTATTCTTTTTTAATTTATGGGCATCAACTAATATCAACACTTTCAAACAAGGAAAATTAGGTAAGTTTAGATAATTTCTATGTCCTTGCTCAAAATATCTCTGTGCATAGTGTATTATAGCGTCTGGTTTATATTTTTTACAAACAACATTTATATTTCCAATATTCTTTTTTAATATTATTTTATGCTCAGAAAAATTACTTAGATTACTAATAAAATCATAATGAAGCCTTCTATTATATTTGTTATGATGATTAAAATTAAAAATAGTTAAAATTTTTCTCATATCCAAATCCACCATGTTCTATTTGGGCCTAAACTTATCTTATCAGATCCAAAAACTTCATTTACGGCTTTATCAACCTGCCCAGATGACAAACCATAATCATGCCCGCTCATTAAACCGCCTTTCTTTACTTTAGGCAAATACATCTCACAATCTTTTTTAACATATTCATAACTATGATTACCATCAATAAAAATAAAATCAAGACTATTATCAGGAATCTCTTTTAAAGCATTTTCTCCAGTCATTCTAAGAACTTTAACTTTCTTTTTAAATCCTTTATCATTTATTTCATTCAAGAAAAAATTATAATTTCTATTCATAACTGTCTGGTCCCATTTTTTTTGGTTTTGAATTTTAACTGATTTTTTATAATCAGGATACCATAGCCAAGGATCAATAGCATAATATGTTATTATTGAAGGTAATCTTTTTAACATTTCTATAGTCATTTTTCCACGCTGTATGCCTATTTCAGCACCTATTTCTGGTTTCTTTTTATTTAATAATCCTTGTAATACAACCCACCTTCTTTTTGTCATATAATCTCCTTTAAAAATCAATTATAGCAAAACATAATATTTTTTTTATATCTTTCAATATTAAAAATATTAAATCTATATTTTTTACATAACTTTTCATAGTCATAACGATATCTATGCCCTTTAAACTTTCTGTTTTTTCCTATATAACTATTATGTTTATTTCCTATTTCTTTTGAAGAAACTATAACTTTCTTACTTACTCTTTTTAGTTCATTCATAATTACTAAGATATCATCTGGTTTTGTATGCATTAATACTTGTGTACACACAGCAGCATCAAAATAATTATCATCAAATGGTATTTTATTATCAGAAACATGTATCCAACCAAAATGCAACCCCAAACTATTAGCTTTTTCAATAATTCTATCTTTATATATTAGCGAGATATCAACACCAACAATTTGATGATTATTATTATAACAATCTATCGTTCTACCAACACCACATCCATAATCAAGTATTAATTTATCATTTTTTATATTTTTTGAAATATAATTGATGTGGGTTATTCTTAAAAGTTCTATAGAATCTTTATTTTCCTTTGTTATTGCTTTATTTGGATTATTTAACTTATTCCAGAAATCAAACGGTTTGTATATACTCCTTCTTGATTCATACTTTATTTTATCATCTATACTTTTATTCATTTATATAAATTCCTCTACACTATTTGATATCAATTCAATATATCTTATATCATCGGTTGATAAATAATTTATATAATCACCAACTTTACCAGATCTCGCTAAAAGTCCTTGACCATATCTTCCAGTTTTTTCCTTTTCTATTTTTTGTGTTTCTTCAAAAGAACATTTTTTAGAAGCTTTTAATATACTAAGTTCAGACATTTGAATTTTCAAGAAGTCAAAACACTTTTTGATTTCTTCTGTATTATTTTTCATTCTATCTTCATATACCATAACCAATACATATTTATTATTTTGTGCTATTTTAAACCAATCAATATAAAATTTTGTGAATTGATTCACTCCAGTTCTACTTCTTATAAAACTAGAAATATTATTATTATATGATTTTCTAAAATATCTAGCATACATATAAGCACTTACCATTACATCTTTTGGGTTTCTATACAAAAGAATAACTTTATTTTGCTCATTTGGATTATCACATATATGTTCTCTTTCATAATTTTTTTTTCTACCTACTATTCTCATCCCATCAGAATATGTTTTTATTTTCATATTAAACGGATATTTTATTATATTATTCCCAGATAAAATATTTTTACCATACTCTATTTCCATAGATTTCCATATTGTATTTTTAAGCTAATGGCTACCACATCTAGGATGCTCTACTAAATAAACTTGATTCATTCTATTGGTTTATCGCTTCCTTCAAAATCTTTTTCTATTGAATCATTCCATACTGATGTGCATATTATTTTTGACAAATCACATCTGTCTTTATATTTTCTAGCAATATCTATTACTTCACTTAATAAACCATCATCTAATGTTGTTGGTTTTAGACCCAATTTTAAAAATCCATCTTTATTAAATCTTAATTCGTTTTCCGGATCTTCTTTTCTTGGATTTATATAATATCTTATCTCAGCACCTGTCATTTTACTTACTTTTTCTGCAAGATCATTTATATTTAAGCATTCTGTTGTTTGATTAAGTATTCTAACTCGTTCACCTTTTTTTGGTGGTGATTCTATTGCCAGTCTAATACATTCAACAGTATCATTAATATTAATAAAAGCTCTTGTCTGTCCACCTGTTCCATGAATAGTCAATGGATGATTAACTTGAGACTGCATCAAAAATCTATTGAGAACTGTTCCAAAATCACCATCATAATCAAATCTATTTATCAATCTATCATCTTCAATTGTCTCATTGGTTTGGGTTCCCCACACAATACCTTGATGTAAATCCGTAACTCTAATACCATCGTTTTTATTAAAGTAAAAGAAAGACATAGCATCTTGACATTTTGTTAAATGATAAACAGAACCTGGATTTGGTGGATACATTATTTCCATTTCAGTTTCTCTACCATCTACATCAACTTTTATTGGTAAATATCCCTCTGGTATTTCCATACCCACAGAGCTATATCCATAATAGCCAGTTGTCCCAAGATGAACCATATGTATATCAAGACCAGATTCGACTATAGCACATAATATATTATTTGTAGCATTCAAATTATTATTTACTGTATATCGTTTATGGAATGACGATCGCATACTATACGGCGCGGCACGTTGCTCAGCAAAATGAATAACAGATAGTGGATTCAGTTCTTTTAATAAACTTAATACTCTATGATAATGATCTGATATGTCCATATATTCAAATCTTATATCATTACCAGTAAGATTTTTCCATGTTTCTATTCTTTTACTTAATGGTACTATTGGAGTAAGTGATTCTGTTTCCAATTCCACATCTATTTTTCTTCTTGATAAATTATCTACTATTGTAATATCATATCCTTTATTAGATAAATAAAGACTCGTTGGCCATCCACAAAAACCATCACCACCAAATACTATTATATTTTTTTTCATAACTATACCCTCTCATATAATTGTTTTCACTTATTAGCTTTTTTACCCTTTCTATTCTTTCTTCTGTCCACCATTTTACATTATATCTTGTTATTTTTGGCTTTTTCCATACAACATTTCTACAATGATTTAAATGTTTATTTATTATAGGAATCTCATAATAATCACACAATCTTCTCATAACTTCTTTTGTATTTTTACATAAATCATCAAGATGAATTGTTATACACTCTTTATTTTTTAATATCCATTTCACACCTTCGTTATGTTTTTCATATAAATCTATTGCACCATCACCCTTCGCTTTACGAAAGCTTGATATATTATCATATGGATTTCTTTGTACATGAATCCATTTTACTGGTATTTTTATAATATCATCAAATATATGATGAAATAATTTTGGTCTATCAATAAAATCATTAGATGTTTTTCCACCCTTTTTACCACCTACAACTAAAGGAACATCTTTTTTCACATTAAATGGACTATGCGCATATCCACCCCATGCTTGCATCCTGCCATTTTTTTCTTTTTTTTCTATTTTACTCAGTAGCAAATTTATTATTTCTTCTTGTGTTTTGCAATCATTTCTTACAGTTGGAAATTCATTTTTGATATATATATTTGGATGGAAGTTTAATAACGCACCAACTAAGCTATTGCCGCTTCTTCCCCATCCTATAAAACAACAATAATATTTTATTTTATCAGTTCTTAAAATTTTTCATTACCTCATCATAGTTTTTCAATCTATCTTTTAATCTTGATGGAGCGTTTCTCTTTGTAAATACTTTCAATGGAATATCTAAATTTTCTTTTATATCAAGAAAATTAAAAATATCTTTTTGAATATTATTTGGAAGTACACTAATATATTCATCATTTGTTATGTTTTCATAACTTAACCTTATACAAGGATGGTTTTCAAAAGTATCTTCTATCCATTTTTCTTGTTCATTCAGCTTTTCAACTCTATTTTTAAGTGAATTTATATTAACATTGAATTTTCCAGACCATTTGTTTACTTTCTTTTTTTGTAATGAAACAGCTTGCTTTAATTTTTTTTCTCTGAATAAATGAATACATTTGATATTTCTTTGTTTTATATATTTTACAACGGATGGAATTTTTTGCATATGTGGATATAATAATTTAAACCCAACATTTTTATCCAGTGAAAATATATGATCAAGGTATTCAAAAACAATAAGTTTATTTATCGTATCACCTTTATTATTTTTTTTCATCCATGTTGTTATATGATATTTTATTCTTTTTTTTCTCTGTTCTTGAACTACATCATCCCAATGCTTTTTCTTTATATCCATACCTATTTTTGGAGTACATATTTCGCCAAGTACAGTAAAATTTTGTGCATTATTCAACGTATTCACTAACATTGTTGTACCTGTTCTTGGTGTGCCTATAATTACGAAACTTGCCATATGAATTTTCCTTTTTTATTCCATGTTCTCGGAATCTCTTTTTTTAAATCTTTAAAGAATGTTCTTTTACATTTAAAACAATAATACTTAGTTGCCAACTCTATAGATTTCTTAAATATACCATATCTTCCTTCTTCACATAAATGATGGTATGTTCCTAAAAACATAACAATATCATAACTTGATAATAATATATCTTTCTGTTCTTCTTCGAATTCGTTCCATGAGCATATATCAGTACTTCTATATATAAGATTTGGGTGATTCAGAGTATATTCTTCTGGTAATATATCAAATACATGTGCTAGTGATGCGCCTCTCTTTAATAATTCTAAACTTATAAACCCATCATTTCCACCTATATCAAGAATTGTCATATCCCTAACGTTATTCAAAAAAGGTACAATCAATGTCACTCTTTTTGTTTTCTTGGCTTCATCGTATAATATCATTATTTTACACTTTTAAAATTATGCTGAGCTTTTACTAATAATTTATCTTTATGTCCTTTATTAGCATTCATCCATAATTTGCCTCTTTTATCTCTAAACTGACCCCACTTAAAATCTTTATATTTTTTATTCATATCTTTATATGCATAATAACAAGATGTTTGACCATATCCTTTTTTTCTTTGTGAAGGTTTTATTTTATCAATATAATATATCCATCTTTTTACAAATTCTTTACAACGATCATTTACTGTAAATCCCATTGCGCATATTAATGTTGCCCTATTTTCACGAAATATTTTTCCTCTTCTCTTGATTTGTTTATTAATTCTAAAAATTGTAGAAAAATCATTTTGTTTTAACTCTTTCCACAACTCAGAAACATTTTTTTGTATATATGTATCAGCATCAAAATGAAGTATATTATCACCTTCATCTCTTTCATTTATAAGTTCATATATTTGCTTTATTCTATCATCACCAGCAATCATAAGCTTCCATACTTTATTAGATGTGCTTACTTTTTCCGATTCTGTTTCAGATTTATATCTTATTAATATATTCTTATTAATACCAGCATTTTTTGATAATTTATCAAAATTTAAGTTTTTATTCCTTATTTCTATATTACCTCGTAAATTAGCAACTTCCCTTATTTGATTATTATTCAAATTCCTAGTAAACACAATCATTAAATCATCTTCTCCATGATGATAAGTATATGATTTTATAAATAATTTTCCCCATTCTATATATCCATCTGTAAAATACACATTTACTATATCCATTATATCTCCAAAAAATTATCAAATTTATGACTTTTTAATGCTCTTATTATTTTTTTCTTATGATATAAACAATCAATAATGTTCTCTTTATTCTTTTTAGTAACATTAGAATATAATTGTTTATATTCTACATTAAACACATCACATATCATTTTTGAATATACATCATTCATATATGATATAACATTAGATTGTATATTAGATCCACCAAGTCTTTTGATCTTATCTATATTTAGTTCACCATCAACAGAACCAATCATATATTCATATACAATTTTATAAACATATGGATAATTTTTCAACTTATTTTCATATTTTATTACTTTACTCATTGATTCTTTTATACCAGAAATAACACTATTAGCTTTTATGTCTATTTTTTCACCCATTATGTTACCAAGAGTATATTTTGAAATAACTTTCTTAAAGTGATTTTCTCGTACAAGATGAAAAATTGGTATTTTATTTTTCATAATATGCGGCAGAACGCCATAAAACACATCATGAGGATACATCAATCTAAAACAAACATTAGTATCTTGTGAATATAACCAGTCAAGATACTTTTCAATATTCATCTTTTTTTCTTTTTTCATTGTTTTATAAAGAAATTGTCCTCTTCTTTTTCTGTCACCATGTTTTATTAAAAACATTTCATCATAACAAACTAAATCAGGATGCGAATTTATGGCATATTGTACAAATGTAGATCCTGTTTTTTTATCACATAACAATACCGCTTTCATTAAATAGCCTCCATTACATAATCTAACGCCTGCTTGTTTCTTATTATATTATTATTATATTTTTGCATATATTTAAATGCTCTTTCCTTCATCTTTTTCTTTTCATCTGATTTGTTCTCCCATTCTATAAAAAGGTCTCGTACTACTTCTGGATCATCATAATTATAAAAAGGAACATATAAATCATCTGGAATAAGTTTTTCTTGGCCTTTAAATTTTCTACTTATCATAAAAGCACCAGCTCCCAAATACTGAAATGGCCTTACATCTATATATCCATCAATGCTATATCCAGTGCATAAGCCAAGAATACATGAGGTTGTTGCTGATAATTCTGCTGTGTGATCTCTCAAATCATTTTGTCCTTTTGTTTTTATCATATATATCGGCATTGCTTCTTGAAGTGCTCTTATAAATTCCTTTCTATCAAAATGAATACCAGGTGAGCCTGTAAACAATGGCGCATCAAAATAAAAATCTGGATTTAATTCAGCCATTTTTTCTTGATACATTGAAGAATATGGCCAATAAAATGTTTTTATTTTCCATATATTAGAAAACTTCTCCAAATTTTTTGTTTGTCCCACAAGAGCAAGATCAAAAGATTCTGATAAATCATTATTATATCTTGGCATACTCCTAGCATCTTGAAGTGTATGAATCATAACTGTGCCATATTTTTTTCGCAAATCTTTAAAAAACTCTAACATCTGTTGAACTGGATGATGTGCATGAAAAGTCATATGAGTAAAAAGAACATCTGGTTTATACATATCTAAAAAAGTCATTATGTATTTTGTTGTATTTGACTTCCAATCTAAACCAACAACCTCATGCCCGTTTCTTTTCATACCATCTGCTGTTGTTCTAACAAACCAACTATATGCGTTTACTGGATCAGATCCAGTATTTCCTAAAATACATATTTTTAATTTTCTCTTTAATTTTCTTTTAAATTCTAATTTAGTTATCATTTACCATATCCCAAAACATTGCTCTATATTTTTCTGACTGTATTTTCCATGTCCATTCTTCTTCTATTGTTTTTCTGGCATTTTTACCCATTTCTTTCATTTTTTCTCTGTTATTTCTAAACCATTTAATTTTTTTCACATAACTATCAACATTCTTTTCTACAAGAAACCCATTAACACCATTTTCTATAAATTCCGGCATATTGCCTATTCTATTGGATAATATTGGTCTACCACAAGACGCAGCTTCAAGCGCACCATTAGGAGTTCCATCTTCTAACGATGCGCAAATAAAAACATCATAAGAATTATGAATATTTACCATTTTATTATGAGGAATAGCATTTTGAAAGTTGTTGAAATGTAATACTCTTTTTGCTTTGGATTTTTGGATTGCCGGGATTATATATTGTTTCTGGCCTTTTCGATTTGATTTTTTTCCTACATGACCGATTGTTATATCTTTACTTACTGGTATTGGTTTTATTTCTTTGAATATTTCTTCATTAACACCATTTGGTAAATAATAAACATTTTTTGTTATTCCATATTTATAAAGCTCATTATATAATAATATAGAATTAGCATGAACATATTTTGCTAATTTCATTTTATTAATAACTTTAAGCATCTGAGATTTTTCTCTATGAGCTGTAACACCTGTAGATTTTTTATTTCTTGGAATGTTTCTTAATAAACCAATGTATGAATATCCATATGTTATATATGCATCATAATTTAATGGTGCTTTTGATATTCTGTTTTTGCCCAATACCCACACAATATCTATTTTAAAATCATCAGAAAGATATCTTTTTATTTGTAAAGATTTTATGTACCACGCCCATCCGTACACATCAGAAATAATTAAAATTTTTGGTTTATCCATTATTCATATCCCATTTTATTTTTGGCATAACAACATTTTTCAATGACTCTATTCTTTCTCTATCTGGTAATAAATTTTCAAACATATATCTAATTTCTTGTTTGATTGATCTAGTTGGTTTATATCCAAATCCCTTTAATACATCTGTTTTATATTCATAAAAATGATCACCAGTATATTCAGTTCGTGGTGATGGAATATGTTGTAGTTTTACATCTAATTCAAATTCATTACCGACTTCTACCACCATATCAGCTATATCGTTCATAGAATGCCATTCTGACAATTGATTCCATACTTGAACTCTACCTGGTTTTGCTTCATTATTTACAGCAATCATCAACGCCTGAATACTATCATTGAGAGATAAAAATCCTCTTTGATGATTTCCTTCACCATATATTGTAAGTGGGACATCAAGAATTGATTGAACTACAAATCTATGAATAACAGTACCACCCGCTTCATCGCTATCAAGACGGCTCCATATTTTAGATTCATCAATGTCGTCTGTATACATACCAAATACAATTGACTGCATAACATCTGTACATTTTAAATTCCATGATCTAGCTAGAAAATCAATTAGATATGTAGACGATGTTTTGCTGCAGTGATATACTGATCCCGGACGTCTTGGAAAAATCATTTCATTAGAAGTTCTATCATTAAATTTTAATTTACAATATCCCTCATATATTGGAATGTTTGAATAATGGTCATATTCACCAGTCGTGCCAATAGTAATATAATGTACATTTGGTATATGTTTCTTCATAAGCCATAATACATTATTAGTTCCTATTATATTGTTTGTTAGTGTTTTATTGGCATGTTGGTGGGATTTTTGACTATATGGACCGGAAGGTATGTGTGCTAAATTTATTACAATATCTATATCATTTTCACTCATTATACTTTCAAGAGGATATATATTCTCAGCAATATCAAAATTATAGAAAGTAACGCTGCCCATTGATTCTAATTTATATTTTCTATATGGATCTAATATTGTAGCTGACATAGATTTCATGTCATTCTCGATCCATCTTCTTCTCATATGGCTATCAACTCCAAAAACTCTATAACCTTTATTTAATAATCTTTGAAGTAGAGCTTGGCCTATATAGCCATCGTAACCAAGTAATAATACAGTTTTTTGTTCCATTCACATCACCCCTTTCACATTTAATTTTTTACAAAATTTACTCTATCTAACCATCCTCTTGCAAACCTTTCTTGTTCTGGAGATTTCCTCATAAACTCAATATAATGATTTCCCTGTAATATATTTATAACCTTTATTAGATAATATGGCATGTCAGAGATTAAATATATTTTTAAAGCTGTAATTGTTTTATATCCAATTTCACCATCTTCTACCAAATCATCATAATTTTGTTGATTCCTATTCAATACATTTAAAGCAATTTGAAGAAATTTAGCGGCTCTATATGTGCCCATATTTACAGATACATCGAATAATTCATTTGCTAGATCTTGATTTACAACGCTATCAAGCA
>Ga0307377_10003773_pt1 | contig 16886 bp, 10 predicted proteins | sample TR3MG_FD_202535 | JGI IMG/M metagenome (GOLD analysis project Ga0307377, IMG submission 202535) | Soil microbial communities from Risofladan, Vaasa, Finland - TR-3 | ecosystem: Environmental > Terrestrial > Soil > Coastal area > Acid sulfate soil | place: Finland: Risofladan, Vaasa | collected... | reverse complement strand
AGAAAACTGGATTGCAGATTGAAATTCAGCATGCGGCGGTTCGGCTGCTGCCACTGTCGGTGCGTCTGTATGGCGTTGCCGTAAAGAACCCGAAGCCCTTTCCGCCAGGATATTTTCTGCAGGCACCAGAGGTGGATGTGGCGATTCCCTGGATGCCACTGCTGCATGGTAAGGTCTCCATTCGCTCGCTGTTGGTGGAAAAGCCCGTCGTCCATTTGATCTCCGATCCCGACGGCCTTTGGAATTTTCAGAATCCCTCCAGTGTGAAGACGCAGCCGGCGCGGTTCTCGATGGGCACCATTTCCAGTCTTCAGATCAAGAATGGAACGTTATACGGCTCCGGGCTGATCGATCCCTCGGACGCGCCCGGCCCGGTCGTCTTCACTGTCGAAGATTTCTCCGGAGGAGTGCGGCAGCTCAATGTAGATGCCCTGAAAAATCGTTCTTCCAAGACCATCGTTGCCGGTAGCCTGACCGTGGAGAGCGCGATTTTTGGACGCATCCATCTCCGGGAGATTCATTCGCAACTCCAAATCGAACCGGCGCAGTTCATGTTTAAGAACTTTACGGCCAAAACGTATCGCGGGAACGCCGCCGGAGATTTCACCTTCGACTTCGCCAGCATCCAGACGCGCTTCGACACCGATCTGCGGGTGAGCGGGGTCGGCATCAACGACCTGCTAGGGCAATTTGAATCCGGCCAGCCGAAAGTCACCGGGATGATGGAGGCGGACATGAAGCTCAACGGAATCATCGAGCACTCCGCCAATCCCCTGTCGGGGATCCATGGGACGGGCCACTTCACCATCCGAAAAGGCGAATTCACCGGCCTGAAGGGGAACAAGGGCATGGCGCAGATGGTACGCTTCCGCGATCCGGGGACGAACTCTCTGCCATTGTCAGCGTTTTCTTCGTTCAGTGGAGACCTGGACTTGAATCGGCAGCGGATCTTCAGCCGACAGATCGACGTCGATTTCTACGGGATTAACGTGGATGGCTCGGGAAGCGTGGACGAACTGAACAGCCGGCTCGACTACAAAGGCAACGCCACGATCCAGACCAAGCAGGGTTTTTTCGTCAGCACGTTTGCGAGGATGTTCAAAGGGGCCGACTCGAAGCACGGAAGGCTGGTCTTCCCTATTCGGGTCACGGGGACTTTAAACAATCCGAAGTGTTCGGTGGTGGATTGAATCCGCTCCCAACAGAAAACCAAGTGCAGGTTCCATGAGCCTGGGTCTCCTCGTCGACCGCGGCGTCTTCCAGAACCTCGAACAACCTCGCCAAGTCACTCGTTGACCGCAAAGCGGTACTCCGAAGTCAGCATGGGGGAAGTGAACGGTTTGGTGGAGGACCATGAACGCGGCTTCGCCGCGTTCATGGTCCTCTTGGTTTTTTGGGGGTGGGGTGATGTACGGGCTGAAGCCCGTACCCTTCATTCTCTTTGTGGGGCTTTTAGCACCCGTTCGACTGCGCTCCGGGCAGGCTTTGAAGCCGTGCCCTTTCAAAGCTGTGCCGCCTGTGCCACGGATGGACTTTTCTGAGCAAGATGTGAAGCCGCGCCCTTTCAAAACGGCTCGTTAATCAGAGATTCCCTGGAACTGGTCGCTGCGCTCTGCCCTACGGGTGCTGCTCGATGGCGATGGGGAGGGTGGCGGTGTTGCCGGAGGCGGCGAGGCCGGTGAGGCTGGTGGCAACACCGGGGATGGTGGCGGGGGAGAAGGTGACGGTGCCGGAGAGGTCTGAGGTTGCGGTGGAGATTTGCGTGGCGAGCAAGGGGGCGGGCGCGCAGACAGTGTGCGGCGAGCAGGGCTGGGACCAGGCGTAGAGGGCTTGATAGAGGGCTACGGTGCCGCCGGCCATGGGGTTGCCGTTCATGTCGAGCAGGCGGAGGGCGATGGGTGCGGGGGCGGTGGAGGCGGCGACGGTCTGGGTTGTGCCGGAGATGGCGCGAAGCAGGGCGTACTCGGGGCGGGAGCCAAAGACAGTGTAGGTGACGCACTGGCTGGTTCCGTTGATGCAGGCGTTGAGGGTGGCGGATTGGCCCTCGGCGAGGGGGCCGACGGTGAGGGTTTGGGTGGCGATGCCGCTTGCGTTGGTGACGGCGGAGGCCGGGCCGAGCGTGGCGATTCCAGCGGAGGGGGCGGTGGTGGAGCTAGACCAGGTGACGGTCTGGCTGGCGGCGGGGATGCCGTTCGAGAGGGCCAGTGCCTGGACGGTCCAGGTGAAGGTGGCTCCGGCGGCGAGGGAAAGCTGCGGAGTGAGGGATGAGAGCTGGGGCGGGGTTCCGCCGGCGAAGTGGGCCTGGAGGCTGGAGCCGTTGAGGAGCGAGGCGGTGACGATGGACCAGGTGGAGCTGGTGGCGAGGACGTTCATGGTGGCGCGGCCGTCGCCGGTGGAGGTGACTGCGCAGACGGAGAGGCCGCAGCCGAGAGTGGCGGTGCCGCTGGAGACGGTGTAGACGACGGTGACGACGGCGGCGGGCGTGAGGTCGGGCCCGAGCGCGGTGACGGTGAAGGGAATGGGCGTTGCGATGGGCACGGTGTTTGAGGGCGCGGTGAGGAGAGTGAGCGCGTCGCCGGTGCCGGAGTCGTAACTGATGCCGCCGGAGAGGACGGTTGCGGCGGAGAAGACGGGGAGATCGTCGACTTCGACATTGACCGAGCCAGAGACGGGGGGGCCAGAGACGCCGGGGCCGCTGACGCCGGAGGCCGCGGGCGGGGCGATGGCGGTGATCTCATTGGGCGAGATGCTGGTGACCAGAGCTGGCTGGCCGCCGACCAGGACTGTGTCCGCAAGGCGAAAGCCCATGCCGTGAATGACGATGGGGCCGCCTGAGGCGGGCAGGCGCGCGGGCAGGACCGTGTCTGCATAGAGAACCCAGCCTGCGTAGGCGTAGTCGGGGCGGCCGTCGCCGCGCTGGTCGGCGATGCCGATGCGGGCGAGGCTATTGGAGGTCGACGAGACGGTGAGGAAGGTTTCGCCGGTGGCGAGGCCGTTGAGGCCGGGACCCGCGCCGAGCGGAGCGGAGCCGACGGGGTCGAATCCATCCCAAATGCCGATGGAGGGCAGGGCTTTCGATTCAGTGGGCGAGCCGGATTCGTCCAGCGCCTGGGTGACGACGGTGAAGGTGCGGTTGGCGCGGACGGGAAAGCTGAACCAGTCGGTCTGGCCGATCTGGCTGAGGCGGCCAACCCAGAGGCCGCTTGCGGGCATGGGGCGCGGTTGGGACTCGGTGCCGATGGCATCCTGATAGCCACCGGTTGCGGAGTTGGCGACGGAGACGGAGAGAGATTGGGAGCTGCCTGCGGACAAATTGGAGAGGGAGATGGAGGAAAGCGTGCCGGAGGGAGTGACATGGCCGGCGGCGTAGGGACCGACCGAGTCCTGGAGGATGAAGAGCGGATTGATGGACTCAAATGTGATTTGGTAGTTGGCGGAGGTGACGCCGGGAGGCAGAGGGATGCCGCTGAGGTTGAAGGAGCCCTGGAGGGAGGGATCGCTGGAGCCCCATTGCGAGTAGAGGACGCCGTTCTGGTCTGAGAAGCCGGTGACGGGATTGCCGTGGTTGCCGCTGAAGTTGGCGCCGGTGACGGCGGTGACGGCGTATTGGTAGAGGGGATTTCCGTTGGCGTCGAGCGGGAGGGCGACGACGTTGACGCCCTGCATGCCGACTCCGGTGCGGAAGGCGACTGTGCCCTGGATGGAGATGGTGTTGGCGGCGGTGAGCTGCTTGCCGAGGAAGCTGGAGAGATTTTGCGCGGAGATGGGGTAGATGCGGTTGAGAGCGGCGATGTCGTCGAAGCGAAGGACGCTGGGGTTGGGAATGCACTGGCCGCCGGCGGGGCCGCAGACGCCGCTGAGCGGATGCATGACGGGCCAGCCCTGGAGTTGGCTGGCGATGCCGCTCTGGACCGCGTTGGGGTTGACCTGGGAGTAATCAAGGCCGAGGACGCGGCCAAAGGCGCGCTCGATTTCGTAGCTCATCATCTGAATGAGATTGGCGTTGGTGGCGCAGAGGCCGTTGAGCAGGATGGTCGAGTGGGCGATGGTGGCGTCTGGATTGAGATTGTCCATCAAGATGAAGACGCTGTTGTTCTGGCAACTGGTGGGTTGGCTGACGGTTGCGCCAAAGAGGGTGTTGATGACCGAGCCGTCTGCGTCGTAGACGACGGCGACGGGATAGTTGGTGGCCGAGGGAGTGACGTCGGAGGGCTGCGTGATTTGGTTGCTGGAGTTGACGATGATATTGGCTCCGCTGACGTCTTCGTTGAGCGAGCCTTTGTTGGTGAGGGTGACGCCGGCGGTGGGAATGGCGCTCCATAGGGCGGCAGCTGCATCGACCATGGCGGTGGCCTGCTGGTTGGAGACGGAGCTTGAGAGCGGGCCCTGATCGACGTAGTAGTTGAGCTGACCGCCGGACCAGTGGACAGGCTGGCCGAGGACGCCGGGATTGAAGAAGGTTGTGCCGGCGACGTATTTGGGTCCGCCGGCGCGGGCGGCCGTGGGTGCGAGAGCAAGCAGGGCGAAGGCGAATGCGAGCGCCGGAAGGCGGTGCGAGCGAAGGATGCAGGTTTGCAGTGAGACAGGGACGAACACGGAAGCCCTCCGGCGGAGAGGGCAGCATGTGAGATGCCTAAGGATTGGGGGAGGGTTTAGGGATTTCTAATGATTGCGATGAGTAGTTTCTAATATTCGGGGCGCGACGTGAGGCGTGGGTCTGGCTTGAAGGCCAGTGGCGTGAGGGCGGCCGGAGCGTGCGTTAGATTTCCGGATAGAAGTCGAAGAAGGCGTCGAGGCTGCGCTTGAGCTGAGCTTCGATTTCCTGGCGTGAGCCTTCGATGCTGTGCATGGTGACGTGTGCCTGGTGTCCGTTGGCGAGCTTGAGGGTAGCGTCCTGGATTTCTGTGACTTCGCCCTCGGGGAGCAGCCTGAGTCCGTAGATGAGAGTGAGATTTGCCATAGGTGACATGATAGAGAAGATTGCGAGCTGTGTGTTGCGGGATGGGTCGAAAGGGGAACGTGCGGGATGGCTGGGATAAGCAGGCGGGAGTTGTTGAAGGGTGCCGGAGCGGCGCTGGTGGCGGCACGAGGCGGCTGGGGCGCGGCGGCTGCGTCGGGACTGGAGTTGCCGCAGGGCAGGCCGGCGGTGGGGAGCCGGCATTTTACGAGCGCGGCTGTGGAGGCGCTGATTCCGCGGGTGCAGCAGGGGATTGGAGATCGGGCGCTGAGGACGATCTTTGAGAACTGCTTTCCGAATACGCTGGACACGACGGTTTATCCGGGCAGGTATGAGGGCAAGCCGGATACGTTTGTGGTGACGGGCGATATCAGCGCGATGTGGTTGCGGGACTCTTCAGCGCAGGTGTGGCCGTATTTGCCGCTGGCCAGGGAGGATGGGAAGCTGCGCGAGCTGCTGGAGGGCGTGATTCGGCGGCAGGCGCGGATGATCCTGATCGATCCGTATGCGAATGCGTTCACGCGCAACAAAACGGATGGGCCGCTGCGCTGGGCGCGTCACGACCAGACGAGGCATTTTGCGGGTGTGGGCGAGCGGAAGTGGGAGGTGGACTCGCTTTGTTATCCGATTCGGCTGGCGCACGGGTACTGGAAGGCGACGGGCGACACGGGGCCGTTTGACGCGCAGTGGAAGGAAGCGGCATGGACGATCGTGCGGACGTTTCGCACGCAGCAGCGCAAGCACGGACGCGGGCCTTATTCGTTTGAGCGGAAATCGGATGTTCCCTACGATACGGTGGCGCTGAGCGGATTCGGAAATCCGGCGCGGCCCGTGGGGATGATTTTTTCGATGTTCAGGCCATCGGACGATGCATGTATTTATCCGCTGTTTGTTCCAGCGAACAAGTTTGCGGTGGTGAGCCTGCGGCAGGTGGCGGAGCTGGCGACGCAGGTGTTGGCTGATGCGAAGCTGGCCGCGGAGGCAGATGAACTGGCCGCAGAGGTAGAGCGTGCGGTGGAACAGCACGGGAGGACGCACCACGCGGGGTTGGGAGAGATTTGGGCGTATGAGGTGGACGGGTACGGGAACGTGCTGATGATGGACGACGCCAATGCGCCGGGTTTACTGAGCCTGCCTTACCTGGGCTGCTGCGGCGTTGCCGATGCGCAGTACCGGCGGACGCGGGAGTTTGTGCTGAGCGCATCGAATCCTTATTACTTCCACGGCAAGGCGGCGGATGGCGTGGGCGGACCGCACGAGGGGTTGAATATGGTTTGGCCGATGTCGATCACGTTCCGCGCGCTGACTTCGACCGATGAGCAGGAGATACGGCAGTGCCTGCGCTGGCTGCGGGATACGACGGCGGGGACGGGTTTTATGCACGAGTCGTTTGAGAAGGACAATGCGGGGAAGTACACGCGGTCGTGGTTTGCCTGGGCGAATACGCTGTTTGGCGAGCTGGTGGTGAAGTTGGCTGCTGAGCGGCCAGGGCTTTTGGCGGGCGAACTGGGTTGAACCGGCGCGCGGTTGGAAGCATCTAAAATTGAGATAGGGAAAACTTATGACTGAGATTCGCGACACGGTAATTCTTGGCTCGGGGTGCGCCGGGCTTACGGCGGCCATTTACACGGGACGCGCAGGGCTGAAGCCTCTGGTTCTGGAGGGGCACGAGCCGGGCGGACAACTTTCGATCACAACGCTTGTGGAGAATTTTCCGGGCTGGCCGGATGGGATTCAGGGGCCGGAGCTGATCGACAACATGAAGAAGCAGGCGTCGCGCTTCGGGGCGGATTTTCAGTTGGCGCATCTGAATGCTGTTGACCTGAGCGCGAGGCCGATCAAGCTGGAGACCTCGACTGGCGAGGTTCACACGCGGACTCTGATTGTGGCCTCGGGTGCGAGTGCGCGCTGGCTGGGATTGCCGAGCGAGCAGGCGCTGATTGGGCATGGCGTTTCAAGCTGCGCGACGTGCGATGGATTTTTCTTCCGCGACAAGGAGATTGCGGTGGTGGGCGGCGGCGATACGGCGATGGAAGAGGCGCTGTTTCTGACGCGGTTTGCGAGCAAGGTGACGCTGTTGCACAGGCGCGAGGAGTTTCGCGCGTCGAAGATCATGCTGGAGCGGACGATGGCGCATCCGAAGATCGAACTGCGGACCAACACGATTGTGGAAGAAGTGCTGGGCGTGGAGGAGAAGGATGTGAAGGGTTTGCGCCTGAAGGATGTGAAGACGGGCGTTGAATGCGAGCTTGCGATCAGCGGGCTGTTTCTGGGCATTGGACACGAGCCGAATGCAAAGATGTTTACCGGGCAGATGGATCTGGATGAGGATGGGTACATCAAGACCACGGGCAATGTGCTGACGACGCACAATGGGCAGGTGATTCCGGGCGTGTTTGCGTGCGGTGATGTGCAGGACAGGCGCTACCGGCAGGCGATTACGGCGGCGGGGTCGGGGTGCATGGCGGCGCTTGAGGCGGAGAAATTTCTGGAAGAGCATGGGCACTGATCGTAGTGGGCGGCCAGGGCCAGCGGGAGTGAGATGACCGCGCTCAGAGAAAATCTGGAACGGCTGGAAGAGGCGATTGGGCTGGCTTGCCGCGCGGCGGGGCGAGGGCGCGGCGAGGTGGAGCTGATGGCTGTTTCGAAGACGTATCCGGCGGAGCGGATTGCCGAAGCTGCCGCGTTGGGACTGCGGCTGTTTGGCGAGAACCGGGTGCAGGAGTTTGCTGGTAAAGCGGGTGAGTTGGAAGAGCTGCGGCGGGATGTGGCTGTGCCGGTGCGCGTGCATTTGATTGGGCATTTGCAATCGAACAAGGCGGCGCGGGCGGTGGAGTTGTTTGACGGGATTGACTCGGTGGATTCGCTGAAGTTGGCGGAAAGACTGAATGAGGCGGCCGGGAAGCTGGGCAAGCGGCTGCCGGTGCTGCTTGAGGTGAAGTTGAGCCCGGAGGAGACGAAGGCTGGGCTGGAGCCGGAGTCTCCGGCAGCGATGGAGTTGCTGGAGCGGTTGCCAGACTTAGAGTTTCTGGAGATGCGGGGGTTGATGACGATTGCACCGTGGGGCGTGGCTGAGGATGTGACGCGGGCTTGCTTTCGCAGTTTGCGGGAGTGGCGGGATAAGTGGGCGGCGGCGCATTCGCGGTTGAAGTTTGATGTGTTGTCGATGGGGATGAGCGGGGATTTTGCGCTGGCGATTGAAGAGGGCGCGACGCGGATTCGGATTGGGACGGCGCTGTTTGGGAAGCGCGCGCCGTGGACTGGGGAAGAATGATGCTGCGCAGTGCGCAGGGCGGAGTGACGGTGGCGGTTCGGGCGCAGCCGGGGGCGAAGAAGACGGCGATTGTGGGAGTTTATGGCGAGGGTGCGGCGGCGCAGTTGAAGATTGCGGTGCAGGCTCCACCGGTTGAGGGAAGAGCTAACTCGGCGTTGATTGAGTTTCTGGCGGATAAGTTTGATGTGGCTAAGAGTTATGTTGAGTTAGTGAGTGGGGAGTTATCACGGAGTAAGGTGTTTTTAGTTAGAGGAGTTAGTTTGGAGCGGGCGGAATTATTGATTAAAGAGTGGATAAGTTAGATATGCTGGTAGTTTTTGTTCAGTAGTAAGTTAAAAACACAAACACAAACGCAACTGCAGGTTCTTCGGCTCGCTGCGCTCGCGCAGGATTGCAGTGCCTTGGTTTTTAGCGGGTGTGGTGGGCGATGGCGGCGGCGAGGGCTTCTTCGGGCTCGGGGCGGACGCGGTAGTCGGCGTGGGCTTCCGCAAAGAGGATGCGGCGATCTTTTGCGATGACGTAGGTCGCGGGAAGAGGCAGGCGCCAGCTTGAGTCGCCATTGACGAAGGGAATGTTGACGAGGACGGACTTGTAGTAGGCGCGGTGGTACTCGGGGATGGTGTAGACGAGGCCGAACTTTTCAGCGAGTTGGTTGCCGGGGTCGGAGAGTAAGGGAAAGGGAAGGCCGTGCTGGTTGGCCATGAAGTCGCTTTGGCGCTCGATCTGTGGGCCGATTGCAACCATGAGACATTCGCGCTCGCGGAGGGTGCCGTAGAGGTCGCGCCAGGCTTCAAGCTCGGTGACGCAGTAGGGGCACCAGCGGCCGCGGAAGAATTTGATGACCAGAGGTCCGAGGGCTAAGAGGTCGGCGGAGCGGACGAGGCGGCCGGAGGAATCGTTGAGTTCGAACTCGGGGGCGATGGAGCCGACAGGGAGGATGCGGTCTTCAATGCCGGTTGCGAACAGTTCGGCGACGGCGCGCTCCCCGACGGCGAGGCGCTCCTGCTGCACCAGGTGGCGGGTGTTGGCGGTGATCTCGTCGAGTTGGTCTTGAAGAGCGGACATTGAAATCCAATTCGAGTTCATGTTGAGTTCCGCCTCTGAAGACAACTTTGCTCGCGGCGTGCCCTTCGCGTCAAATGTTACCGTCCGAAGCGCTGTTTTTGCCCCAGGCCCATGCCACTGAGGCCGCCGCGCATCATTTTGGCGGCCATGCCGCCTTTGCCCATTTGCTTGAACATTTTGGCCATCTGGGCGTATTGGCGGAGGAGATTGTTGACGTCTGAAACTTCGGTGCCGGAGCCTTTTGCGATGCGCTTGCGGCGGGTGCCGGAGATGATTTCGTGGTTGCGGCGTTCGAGAGGCGTCATGGAGTTGATGATGGCTTCGAGACGCGTGAATTGCTTCTCGTCGACGTTGCCAGCGGCTTGCTGCATGCCTGCGAAGGGGCCGACGGAGGGGAGCATTTTGAGGATGCTTTCCATGGAGCCCATTTTCTTGATCTGGCGGAGCTGATCGCGGAAGTCTTCGAGCGAGAAGCCGTCGCCGAGGAGAGCTTTCTTGGCGAGCTCTTCCTGTTTTTTGCGATCGAGTGTGGACTCGGCTTTTTCGATGAGGGACATCATGTCGCCCATGCCGAGGATGCGGCCGACGATGCGGTCGGGATGGAAGGGCTCGAAGGCATCGGGCTTTTCTCCGACGCCGAGGAACTTGATGGGCTGGCCGGTGACGTGACGGATGGAGAGAGCTGCGCCGCCGCGGGCGTCGCCGTCCATTTTGGTGAGGACGACGCCGGTGAGGCCGAGGCGCTTGTGGAAGTCCTGCGCGGAGTTGACGGCGTCCTGGCCGGTCATGGCGTCGGCGATGAAGAGGATCTCGGAGGGGTTGAGGAGTTTTTTGAGGCTCGCCATTTCGTCCATCAACTCTTCGTCGATGTGGAGGCGGCCGGCGGTGTCGACGATGAGGGTGTCGCAGCCCATGATGACGGCTTCGCGGCGGGCTTCCTTGGCGAGGCGCTGGACTAATGCGGAGCCGGCGGGCTCGCCTTTCTGGTCGCCTTCGTAGAGGCGGACTTCGACTTGTTTGGCGACGACTTTGAGCTGCTCGCGTGCGGCGGGACGGTAGACGTCGACCGAGACGAGCATGGGGCGGTGGCCGCCCTTTTTGAGCCAGGCGGCGAGCTTGCCGGAGGTGGTGGTTTTGCCGGAGCCCTGGAGGCCGGCCATGAGAATGACGGTGGGCGGCTGGGAGGCGAATTTGAAGCGCGCGGTGTCTTTGCCGAGGGTGGTGATGAGCTCGTCGCGGACGATCTTGATGACCTGCTCGGAGGGCGAGAGGGCGGTGAGGACCTCGGTGCCGACGGCTTTCTCGCGAATGTGCTCGATGAGGTCGCGGACGACGTTCAGGTTGACGTCGGCTTCGAGGAGGGCCACGCGGATTTCGCGCAGGGCTTCGGTGATGTTTTCTTCAGTGAGCGTGCCCTGGCCGCGGAGGGATTTGAAGGCACGCTGGAGTTTGTCTGTGAGGTTTTCAAACATGGTCTTTTACAGTGTATCGAAAACGGCGGGGGATGGAGATTGGGCCCTCTCGCCGCTGAGGCAAGGGACGCCGCACGGGGCGCGTCCAGGGATGGGCAGGAGAAGAGATGGAGCAGGGATGAATCAGGGAGCGTATTGGAGGTGGGGCATCCGATTTTGTGCAGGCTGAGAGAGTCTCGACTGCCTCTACTAAAGCGATGTACTATTGACGCGGTCGCAAAGTCCGCCCGCGACGGATGGGTTTCCAGAATAGCTCCGGAGAATCGAGAGAATGAGAATGAAGCGCGTACTCTGCTGTGTTTTGTTTGTGCTTGTGGCTGCCGCAGCCCATGCCGATCAGTCCACCCTTCCGGACGGGACGCAATTTCCGACGTGGGAAAAGCCATTGCACTTTAGCAAGACGTACTACGTGGACGGGCAGGCGAAGAACGCCGATGATAACGGACCGGGCACGAAGGAACGTCCGTTCAAGACGATCAATCACGCGGCTCAGGTGTTGCAGCCGGGCGAGCGGGTGGTGATTGGCGAGGGTGTGTATCGCGAGGCGATTCATCCGGCCCGCGGCGGCACGAGCGCGGACGCGATGATCAGCTACGAGGCTGCGCCGGGCGCAAAGGTGGTGGTGAAAGGCGCCGCGGTGGTGAAGGACTGGAAGCCGAGCGAAGGCTGGAACTTTGGAGTGGACCCGGTGACGCACGAACGGGTGAAGGCCTGGGAGTTGCGTCTGGGGCCCGAGCTTTTCCCCAGTGGATATAACCCTTTCGAAGTGGACAATGTGCTTGGCAACCGGACCTGGCTGCGCTATGCCGAGGACAATATGGGAACTTACTTCCGGCGGCGCGGTCTTGTGTTTGTGGACGGCAAGCCGCTGGAACCGGTGGAGACATCCGCGGAACTGGCAGGTCCGTCGCCTCGGTCGATGAACTACTTCACCGATATTCACTGGAAGCCGCTGTTCAAGGAGTTCTCACCGGAAGTGGGCAAGGTGTGGATTGAAATGAACGGCATGACGCTGCACATTCGGCTTGCGAATGACGATGACCCGAGCAAACACGTTATTGAAATCACGACGCAGGAGCAGATTTTTTCTCCAACGGAGCGTTACCAGTCGTACATCCGCGTAAAGGGGATCACGTTTGAGTATGCGGGCAACGGATTTCCGGTTCCGCAGCGGGGCATGGTTTCGACCAACAGGGGCAATCACTTTATTTTTGAAGACGACACCTTTGAGTGGGCCAATAGCGTAGGTCTGGACATTGGCAACGAAGATTGGGGCGCGTCGCGGCCGCCGCAGCCGGTTGGCTTCGACGTAGTGAGGGGCAACACGTTCCGCTATTGCGGCATCGAGGGGCTGGGGGGAACGGGCGGTCCGCAATCGACGCTGGTCGAGAAGAACCTGTTCGAGTGGATCGGGTGGCAGGACGCGGCGATGATGTCGGAGTCTGGCGGGACTAAGATGCATGTGACGCGGAATCTTCTTTTCAGGAACAATGTGGTGCGGCATATCCGGCACGCGAACGGCATCTGGCTGGATATTGGCAACGCCAACGACCGGCTGACGGGTAACGTGTTTGCCGATATTCCGGGGGATGTGAATCCGCATGCGATCCACATTGAAGGCAGCGACGCGTTGAACGAGATTGACAACAACATCTTTTCGCAGCTGACGGGCGGTATTCTGATTCGCGATACGAACAACGTGATTATTGCGTACAACCTGTTTCTGGATTGCAAGGAGGTGTGCGTGGACACGGTGTCGGGCATTAACGGACCGCGGCCGATTGGCGGGCACACCAACGATGTGCATAACCTGATGGTGCATGACAATGTGTTTTACAAGATGGGCCGCTCGGCGATTGAGTTTAACAACGGACATAATGATGCGGACGGGAATGTGTACCCGGCGGCGGCGTCTCCGTTTGGCGGCAGTCCGTATCTGCGGGTGAAGTTTCCTGAGCCGGCGGAGTGGGACAATCTGGAATCGTGGCGGGAACAGCGCGGGTGGGACATGCACGGAAGCCTGGCGCAGATCGACGCGGTTCTGAATCCTGACACGCTGGAACTGACTATGAGCGTGAAGGGCGACGTGAAGCCGGCGGCTCCCTATAAGGGGATGGATGTGAACTTCTTCGGCAAGACGCTGAAAGGGGACCGGATGCCGGGACCCTTTGGCGATGTGCTGACGATGACGGGGAGCGTTGATCCGCGGTAAGAGACCGTGCAATGAAATGATGCGCCCGGCGGACAGATGAATGTTCGCCGGGCGCTTTTTGTTGGTTTTCGAGGCTTGCTGTGCGGGGGCACTTGAGCGGGTGCGCATGCGGTTGAGGCAGAGGGGGAAGCGCGGGTATCGCTCGAGCGTAGCTGCGGTACGGTAGGCTGGAGGTAACGAGCGGCGATTTTTTCAGAAGCGAAGGAGCGGCCAGCGACGATGGAACGGTTGATCAAAGGGCACAAGCGGTTTTTGAAGGAGGTGTTTCCGGGGCGGCGGAGTCATTTTCATTTGCTGTCTGAGGGGCAGGCGCCGGAGTGGCTGTTTATTACGTGCAGCGACTCGCGGGTGGTGCCGGACATGGTGCTGGGGACCGAGCCGGGGGATTTGTTTATCACACGAAATGCGGGGACCGTTGTGCCGATTGCGGGCCAGGATGTGGATGGGTGCACGGCGACGATTGAGTACGCGGTGAACGTGCTGAAGGTGAAGCATGCGATATTGTGCGGGCACTCGGATTGCGGGGCGCTGAAGGCGGCGCTGGACCGGACGGCGCTGGTAGGGCTGCCCAAGGCGGAGCGCTGGCTGCATCACGTGGAGGCGGCGTTTGGGCATCGGCAGCCGCTGAACCCGGCGGATGGGGAGAGCGCGGAACTGGCATCGCTGATCAGGGGGAATGTGGTGGCGCAGTATCTGAACCTGAAGGCGCAACCGGCGGTGCGGCAGGCGATGGATGAAGGGCGGTTGCAGGTGCATGGGTGGTACTACGACATATTGACGGGGCGGATTGAGGAGTGGGACGAGAAGTGGAACGGGGGGTTGGGTCGGTTTGTGAGTTGGGGGGAGTAAAGGGAAATATTTGGATGTGGGTTCCTGCAACTTTTGTTTGACAGATGTTCAGTGACAGACGTTGCCACCAACGCGTACTCTCGCATTAAGGTGGCACCCATGCCGGATTTTTGCAAGGGTAGGCTGAACGGTACTTTTGTGCGTTATGGGCTAACGGTGGCGGTGGTTGCCGCGACTTTTCTGCTGCGATGGATTCTGGTCGATCGCCTTGGCCTTGTTCTGCCGGAATTCATTCTTTGCTATCCGGGTATCATGCTGGTTGCCGTTGTGGCGGGCCTTGGGCCGGGCTTGCTTGCCACAGCCTCGTTCACGGTGGGAACGGACTACCTGTTTCTGCCACCCTTCAAAAATTTCCGATTTGCCACCTTCCCGGACGGGGTAGCCCTGGTCCTTTTTCTCACTATGGGCGTCTTGATGTGCTTGTCGGCGGAGTTTTACCGCCGCAGCAAGTGGAGAGTTACGGCCCTCGGAGAGCATGTTTTGGAGGGGAGGGCGAAGCTGGAGGTGACGCTGGGCAGCATGGCTGACGCCGTGCTCACCTTCGATGCCCGGGATCGCATTCTGGATTTCAACGATGCCTTTGTTAGGTTCCACCGGTATCGAAGCCGAGCCGAGTGTCCAGTGAATTTGTCCGACTTTGCAAGCCAGTTTGAAGTTTTCTTGCTGGATGGCACGGTGGTGCCGGTCGAAGACTGGACGGTGTCGAGAGCGCTTCGCGGAGAGACGGCCACGAATTCGGAATACAGGCTGCGCCGCAGGGATACAGGCGAAACCTGGGTTGGCAGCTATAGCTTCAATCCGCTGCGCGACAGTGAGGGCGCGATTACAGGTGCAGTGGTTGTGGCGCGTGATGTAACCGAGGCGCGGCGCATGGAAGATGCACTGCGGGAGAGCGAACGGCAGTTTCATACTCTTGCCGACGCCATTCCCCAGCTTTGCTGGATTGCGAATAAGGATGGCAGTATTTATTGGTACAACCAGCGCTGGTATGACTATACGGGCACCAGCCCCAAGGACATGGAAGGCTTGGGCTGGCAGTCGGTGTACGACCCCGCGACTTTGCCGGCAGTTCTTCAAAATCGGCAGGTCTCGATTGCAACAGGAGAACCCTTCGACATGGTTTTCCCGTTGCGGGGCGCGGACGGGGTTTTTCGCCCTTTCCTGACCGGGATCAATCCGGTGAAGGATGCGGATGGAACAGTTTTGCGATGGTTCGGGACGAATACCGATATCTCCGAACAGCAGAAGGCGCAGGAGAACATCGAGAATCTCAATCGCGTTCTTGGCGTGCTGAGCGACATCAACCAGATGATCGTTCGCGAGAAAGATCCGCAAGCGATGATGAACGCCGCCTGCAGCATTGCCGTTGACAAGGGGAAATTCCGGATGGCCTGGATTGGGATGGCCGATCCGACCACGCACATGTTAAAACCGGTTGCGTGGAGCGGTATGGTGGAGGGGTATCTGGAACGATTCTGGATCGATTTGGAGGATCCCGTCAGGGCCGGTGGACCGGGAGGGCGCTGCTTCCACTCTGGAGATCACGTTGTCTGCAACGACATCGAGCACGATTCGGGATACGAGCTGTGGCGCAGAGCGGCATTGGAGCGCGGCTATAAGTCGTCGGCTGCCTTTCCGCTGCGATGCAACGGGAGTCCGGTGGGTGTTTTCTGCCTTTATGCGAGCGAGCCGGCGTTCTTCGACACGGACCAGATCACGATGCTGGACGAGCTGGCGATGGACATTAGCTTTGCGCTTGAGGTGAACCGGAGCGAGGAGGAACACAGGAGGGCGGAAGAGGAGTTGCGCTGGCGCACGGCCTTTTTTGAGGCACAGGTGGAGTCGTCTTCAGATGGGGTTTTAGTGGTGGATAACGAGGGAAGGAAGATTCTTCAAAACCAGCGACTGAACGAGTTGTTCAAGATTCCACAACAGGTTTCAGAGAATCCAGACGATGCTCAACAGCGTGCATTTGTAGCAACCGTGGTGAAGGATGCCGCGCAATTCGCAGAGAAGGTGAACTATTTGATGGCCCATCCGGAGGATGTAAGCCGGGATGAGGTTGAATTGGTCGATGGAACGATTGTGGAGCGGTACTCGTCACCTGTGAGGGACAAGGCGAATCACTACTACGGCAGGATCTGGACATTCCGGGACATCACGGAGCAACGGCAACTTGAGGAGCAGTACCGGCAGTCGCAAAAGATGGAAGCTGTGGGGCAGTTGACGGGAGGGATTGCCCACGACTTCAACAATCTGTTGACCGTGGTGCAGGGCTGCGCTGAATTCATCGGCGAGGGCGTGAGAGATAACCCGCGCCTGAGCAAGATGGCGGAAATGATACTGGGCGCGGCCAAGCGCGGTGCGGATCTTACACACCGCATGCTGGCGTTTGCGCGACGCCAGTCGCTGCAGTCGCGGGCGGTGAACGTGAATCAGCTGCTTTTGGACCTGGAGAGTTTTCTGCAGAGGACGTTAGGCGCTGAGATAGCTATGGAGCTTATCCAGGGCAGCGGGGATTTCGAGGCGTTTGTGGACCCCAACCAACTTGAGAGCGCGATCCTTAACCTCTGCGTGAATGCTCGCGACGCCATGCCTGGTGGCGGAAAGCTGACCATTGAGACGCATTGGACGGAATTGGACGCGGACTACGCGAAGCAAAACGCGGAGGTGATACCGGGGCAGTATGTTCTTGTTGCCGTATCTGACACGGGTAGCGGCATTAGCCCGGAGAATTTGCTACGGGTTTTCGATCCGTTTTTTACGACCAAGGATGTTGGGAAAGGAACGGGGCTTGGACTGAGCATGGTGTATGGGTTTGCCAAGCAATCCAAGGGGCATGTGAAGATTTATTCTGAGCCTGGACGCGGCACATCGGTAAAGTTGTATCTTCCCATGGCTGACAAGAAAGACGAAGAGCAGAACGATATCCCGCTGTTCATAGGAGACCTTCGAGGTTCGGAAATTGTTCTGCTGGTGGAAGACAATGGGGAGGTGCGGGAATTCGCTAAATCGCAACTTGCGTATCTTGGATACGACGTTTTTGAGGCTGCGAAT
>Ga0307377_10003771_pt1 | contig 16887 bp, 25 predicted proteins | sample TR3MG_FD_202535 | JGI IMG/M metagenome (GOLD analysis project Ga0307377, IMG submission 202535) | Soil microbial communities from Risofladan, Vaasa, Finland - TR-3 | ecosystem: Environmental > Terrestrial > Soil > Coastal area > Acid sulfate soil | place: Finland: Risofladan, Vaasa | collected... | reverse complement strand
TCCAGAAACGTGTCGCAACAAGGTTTTAGTCAAACTTATCCATGTTACCTCTTGTTTAAAGCAAGCTATGCATAAATGTTATGTTAATTAAAGTGGTGCCAAAAAGAACGAATCGTTGCCGTACCCCATTATCGGACCCGAAGTTTAATATTAAGCAGAGGCAATAGTTAATGCATTAGGAAATATAGTGTGATTATTCCATATTTAGGTTAAAATCATTATATATACTTAAACAGGGCTAATCCCTTGAAATGGGAAAATTATTTATATAAAGGTGGCGTCGTTTTTATGATAAAAGAGATAAGGTTCATAAATTGGAAGAGCTATAAAGATGCTAATTTATATATTGATCCTTTGAATGTTTTAATTGGAACAAATGCAAGTGGAAAGTCAAATGCAATAGATGCGATTGCATTTATAAACAATGAAGTTCATGCTAGTAGCTTACAAGCCTCCCTTGATGGTGAAAGCGCCTTGCTACTTGATGCTAATATCGGTGGAATCCGTGGAGGCGCTGGATATGCCGCATTGCTCCCAGGGGATCAGTTTACAGTGGAAACGGTAATTGAAGAGGATAGTATAACTGATTACAGATACAGTATTACAGTTAGAACTAAACCGCAGGTTGAAGTAATAGCGGAATCCTTGATAAAAATTATACGTAATAAGAAGAAGCCAAATAAGGAGCCAAGAGAAAAAAATATATTCTATACTAATAGATCCAATGATGATTATTCAAGTCCAAGCATACATACTAACATTATTAATGGCCAAGGCAAACCAATACGTAAGGACTTGAAAAATTCTGTCTCAGTGATTAGCCAATTGAAAAATTCCGAAATTAAAGTCCCTGAAGTTTCAGAGGCAATTCAAGTGGTCATAAAAAACTTAGAGGAAATTTTTATTCTTGATCCTATACCTTCTCAAATGAGAGATTACAAGCCTTTTGCTCAATACCTTTCAAAAAATGCAGCAAACTTAGCAGGCATGATTGCTGCATTGCCTACAGAGAAAAAGGAAAAACTCGAAAGCCAATTAACCAAGTATGTTTCTAGCTTGCCAGAAGATGAAATAGAAAGGGTATGGGCTGAACCTGTAGGTAGATTCCAAAAAGATGCCATGCTTTACTGTGAAGAAAAGTGGGGAAGAACGGGGATAAATACTACTATTGATGCCAGAGGGATGTCAGACGGTACGTTGAGGTTTCTTGGTATACTCACAGCGTTATTAACTAGACCCTCTGGATCACTGATTGTAATTGAAGAGGTTGATAATGGACTACATCCTTCAAGGGCAAAACTACTATTGGAAACTATGAAGGAAATTGGTGCAGAGCGTAGTATTGATATTCTTGTTACCACACATAATCCAGCATTAATGGATGAACTGGGGGTTGAAATGATACCGTTTATCCAGGTAGCACATCGTGATCCGGAAGATGGTACAAGTAAAATATCATTATTAGAAAATATAAGATCACTACCCAAACTCTTAGCTCATGGGTCGGTGGGTGAACTCAGCACAAAAAGGGAAATTGAAAAAAGCCTCTCGCAAAATGGAGGCGTATCCGATGAAAAATAAAATCATCATCATAGATACGTCTATTATGTGCTGTTGGCTGAATATTTGCGGAAAAGAAACTTGTGGACCTGAGAATGAAAAATGGGATAATGGAAAAGTGGAAAAATATATAAAAGATGAGACAGACAAAGGAGCAACACTTGTTCTAGCGCTTCCAGTAATCATTGAGACCGGAAATCATATTGCTCAAGCTGCGGCAAGGAGATATGAATGTGGCGTTAACCCTCATTTTCATATTTAATTAAAGAGAGGAGTATGGTGGAGGTTGCTGAGATCAGAGTTGTATCGTGCTTTCCACAGAAGATGGACTTATATTGCATTTGCTCTTGGGCTAATGATAACCGTTTCCGGTTATATAGGTATACAATTAGGGAACTTATCATTTAAAACAGCCCCACATGAGTTCAATTCATGGTACGTTTACCTACAGGTATTTGGAATGAATTTCAATTCAATCTGGGGAGTTATGGTGCCTCTTTTTGCTGCATTGCCATTCGGAGACACTCTTATTTATGATTTAAATCATGGATTTGAAGTACCGCTCATAATGCGTTGCGGTATGAAACGATATTTTTTTACGAAATGGTTGGCCAATATCATTGTCATTGCATGTGTTTCTTGTGCGGTGTTGTCATGCTCTTTGATTATGGCTCTCTTGTGGAGAAGAGATATAAAAATGCCTACCATAATGAGTGCGACAGATAGTCCGTTTTCTGGTGTATATTTGTCAAGCTATCAACCACATGTTTTAAATGGTCTGTTCTGGACACATCCGGCTGTGTATTCTCTGATACCAATAGTAATAGGTGTACTGGTTTGCATTTCAATTGGTAGTATTACAATGGTCGCATCTTTATTTTCTAAAAAAAGGTATTTAATACTCGCTGCACCTTTCATATTCTACATGCTTTTTAATGTGGCTGTTCAAGTTATAGGTCTCTATTTATGGGTTCCGTTTGTGATGTCAGCTGGATTTTTAGAGTTTCAGTATTCAATTTTGCCAACAATTTTTTATTGGAGTCCAATACTTTTGTTTTCGTGGATTGCTACGCATTTTGGTCCGAACAGATATAGGGAGTTTAAACTTGCTTTAAGTAATTCAAGCGATTCAAATGATTAATAACGGAGGCGTTCTTGATGTGGGTGGTAGAATTAAGCGGTGTTCACAAGTCGATCAAAGAGAATGATATACTCAAGGGTGTAAGTTTGCAAGCGAGCACGTCCGAAGTTGTGGGAATCATCGGCACCAATGGTTCCGGTAAGACTACGTTGCTACGAATAATTTGCGGATTAACTTCGGTCAACAAGGGTGTTGTGAGGGTATTGGGGCAAACGATTGTATCTACATCCGCTCTCCCACAGGGTATTGGGGTGGTGTTTGATCCGCCTGGCCTGTTGGCAGATTTAACAGGCCTACAGAATTTAATAGTTATTGCTAAAGTACGAAATATAATGACAACTATTGAGTTGCAACAATTGATAATGAAAGTAGGTTTGAATCCAGAAGATAAACGTAAGGTCTCAAAATACTCGCAGGGGATGAAAAAACGCTTGGGTCTAGCGATCGCTATGATGGAAAATCCACGTGTTGTTTTAATGGATGAACCCACCAATGGATTGGACAAAAAAGGAATCTCAGCACTTCGCGACTGGATTTCGGAATTAAAGTCAAGCGGCACATGCATCGTGATTGTTAGCCACTATTTAGAAGAAATGGCTGCAGTTTGCGATACTATATATACGATGGATGATGGCAGACTCATTCAAACCCCCATTCAATCGCTTGTTTAGTAAGTATGCGAGGTAGGTTTTAGATTATTATGATTATAGAAATCGTGATGTGGAACGTCGAAAGAATGGTGAAGCGTTTTCGCTGGTGGGTTGGATTAATAATTTTATTAGTCTGTCTAAGCACTGTTTATTCAAACGCTGCCAATGGCATTTATTATACATTCGGGATGGTACCTCCTCTTGTGTTTTTGCAGTTGATCGTATTTTTTATTGCTATGAGGAAAGTGTGTGTGGGAAGTGATATACCCTTTTTCCTGCGAGCGAGAACGAGACGCTTATTTTGGTTGGCAAGGGTACTTAGTACGTTTGTATTTTCCTATGGGTCACTTTTTTTATTATTGCTAGGGTATATGATTATTAAATATGTAATGCATGGGTCAATTTTTCCTCACACCCAAGATCCCGTCTTAAGTGTACTTAATGCCCGTTGGATGCAAAACATATTATTGATATATAATTTACTTTCCTTGGGGGTTGCTTCCACCCTGGTATCGTTAGACGTTTTTCAATTGTTATTTAATAGTGAAATTATTTCCTATGTATTTTTAGTTACTATACTTATCCTATCGGGGACATCCTATGTACTTCAAATAGAACCTATATCACGTATAATTTTCTTGTTTTCCCCTTTCACAAGAATGTCATTATTTGCGAATATGCATTACCATGTATCTCCTGGCTCTTCTCTACTATTTTTCTTATTACTTTTGAGTACAGGTATATTCGTTGGTGGCTACCTTTTTTCGCGAAAGGATTTGGCTCAATAAATGATGAAGATAATTTTGAATATATGGTACTATATAGCAAAAAAAACGTATCGGCTTCCCATAGTACTTCTTATTTCACTCGGCATTGTAATGAACAGTTTTATTAAAGAAGCCCCATTTTGGATTCCGCTGTTAGGTACCCCTTTAAATGACTCGAAGAATGGTATATACTACTTTTCTCCGTATATTTGGATTTTCATTAATTCGATTCTTTTGTATGGGGCAGTTGATTGTCTATGGACTATATGGAAATTCGCAGCTATACATATGAGGCTGAAAGGTATAAGTTTGTGCAAGGTTTACACAGCCATGTTTATCTTGAATGTTATAATTTCCGTGACACTCGTAGTCACGGTGCTTATTATCTCGTTAATTTTATCCTTTGCTCTAGGCAATTCTGCTAATTCGAATATACCCGATTTAGTTGCAATGCTAATACTTTGGATTTTGGGTACAAGCTTTTCTTTCTGGATGACTTTACTAATAATATTGGTTGTGAAAAATGTGTACATTGGATTAATAGGCGCGTTTGCTATGATTATAGCCTCGGGATATACCTTCCCAAACTACTTATGGCTACCAGGAACACAGTGGATTTATGGTGCTCATATTATGTATGGTGGACTTTCATTTATGGAATCAACGATATATTTGGTAATCCTAATCATAGCGGAGTTTCTTATTGGATATAAGATCATAAGAATGCCTTCTGTTTTAATATCGAGTGAGTGAACTAATTTAACCATCCTTCTTACAAATTAATATTTTGCTGCAAGTAAATCCCATATACTATATGCCTCTTGGCGATTTAAACATTCTCTTAAAATGGGGTAATACCAGCGAAGTGACAGTTATCTATACTACAAGACGGGAGAAGTAGCATTCATGCGGGTTCGCTCGTTGCTTACATGCCAACAACGTACAAGTCGGTTTAAATACGGGGGGGGGACGGAGAACGCCGAGGAAGGGTTACTGCACTCGGCGTTTGCCCGCAGGACATTCATCCCTGCGGGGAGAATGTCCTGCGGACTCCAGTTTACTCGTTCGTGGTTGTCCATGGTGCGTCAGCGAGCATATGTGTCATAGAATCCACAAAGGATTAGTGGGGGGGTTATTTTTATAGCACCAGCGTTCTTTTTTTGGACTGCTGGTGCTATAAAAATAACCGTCATTATCGGACCCAAGGAAAAATGATAAGCCCTAGAAGGCAGTTCTAAGGCTTTTAAAGATTGTCCGAGGTATTGAAATACTCACTTTATCGGATTAGTCAAGCTACGACATAAATAATAAGCTTAGAATCAATTTTCATCTTAAACCTTAAGGGGTACTTGCCAGGGGTTTAAGATCATTTTTTGAGGTGAAATTAGGGAATTAGGTTTTGGGCTGCTTTCTTACGAAAATGGACTACATTTTCATCCCAACCTGTGAACCGGCAGGTTCACTCAACGCTATTGAAGAATTGGAGAGGGGTTAAAAATGAATGCCGTTTTTAGGCAAGCCAGAAAAGACACTTTTAATCCCCTGAAAGCTTATCCGATGTATTTAAAGTATCACTTTATAACATCAATTGAACCACTATCCCTAATATTGCGTCTGGTGGCAATATTCTCTCTTTCCTTCTGTGCCTGAATAATAGGGGTTTTTTCTAGGATATATAGGGACACCTCAGCATGGGCATCTGGGTGACTAGCATAATAATTAGCAAGTGCTTCAGCGTTAAAGGTGTTAGTGATCGGCAAAGCATTCTCCATGATTGCGCCAACCTGTATTAGTCGGCGTGTTCTTTCTTTCCTGTCCGTGTTAGCTATTTTTGCTGAAATAAGTTTTTCCTTTTCGATTAGTTGCTGTTTCTTCTTTTTGATTTCTTCCAGCGTTTCCTCCATACTCTTCCGCATAGGTGAAGCCCCCCTCAAACATTCGCATCTAGGGGTTCTGTACACATATCGTCCAAATGTTCGGTAGCGGAGTCAGTCATGCAGTAAATTCCATGATATGGAATGCGGTAGGTAATTAAAGCTATATTGAGCTATTTAAAGAATGTGATTTTGATAGTTTGAGCCATTTCGCAACTAGTTTTCAAAAGTAAAATCAGCTCTCAAGGGTAAAAATCGCGCAAAATCAAACTTATTGATTTTGCGAATGTAACACACTCCGTTTTTGTTGTATTCAATCATAAGATTTCAGGGGAGTGGGTCCAATTAAGAAGATTTTGCGAGCTGGTCCGCGCTACCGGACTTTTGGACGATATGTGTACAGAACCCCAATATCCTCAAATGTAATTTCAAATGCTCCTTCTAAAGCCTTGCTTATAGTCTGGGGGCTACCTAACAATCCTTTAATAAATTCTTTAAACTGGTCATCGTTAAAAGGTAAAGTAACATACCCAGCTTGAACAGGTCCCTTAGAACAAGGCATTTCGGCATCAATCGGTTCAGGAAGCTCAATAATCACTTGTATCCTCCCTCTAATGTTGTACAATTTTGGTTCTGGTTTGTATGGTTAATTCATTCTACCCTTATCACTAAATTCCTCTATCAAATTCATTAATAAAAATGTAACTTTGTTGATTGACATCCTCTTTTTCACGTCTCCATTTTTCATCGAATTCATATGGCTTCGACCACCCGTCAAAGGAGAAACAGCTTTCGACACGTACTATATTATTCTCGGAACTGCATCTATTGTAGTTGGGTTGCTAGCTTTTTTTATCTACTATTTAATAATGAGAAAACTAGTTACGACGCAATATGGGGTTTGAGGTGCAACGGAACGAAAAACCGGGTTAAGACATTGGCGGAATGATTTCTCACTCCTTTTAATCTTTTTGGGTCTTCTCAAGAAGAAAATCAACATTTCCGTCCCTGATAGCCTTTTTAATACACAACTTCAAAAATGTAGCTAAAGGCATATCAAAACCTTTCAACACTTCCTTTACACCATCAAATACCTCTGGAGTTACACGAAATGACACAACAACATTTTCTTTTCTCATAAGTAATTCCTCCTAAACGATTCGGTAAGTACATTATACACGATATACTTTCATTTGTCACCGTTGACTTACCGGAAATCAGATACGACTTACTTTTGAGTTTGAGGCGCAGTGGACCGGAAAACTGGGTTAAACCATTACCTGAATTACTGTTGACTCTCATGCCATGAATATAGCCAAAATAGATAGTCAAATAACGAGTAGCCAAATTACATTGCTATTTTATTATTTGGCTACTCGTTATATAATGGGCCAAATGAAGTATACCCTATTTAGCGGAGGTCTCTTATGAAAGTTGCTGGTATTTATCTTCGTGTCAGTACTGAAGAACAGGATCTCACGATAAATACCAGCATTGAACATAGTATTAGGGCAGCTGGCTACTATGTTCAATGCTGGTATTTATCGTGAAAAGCTTAACCCGGTTTTCCGTTCCATTGCACCTCAAACCCCAATATTATGTCTGGCTCAAGGATGAGAACGATAAGGGTGAGGATGTGGATGGTAGTGAGAAGCAGTGGATTATTATTAAAGCTACTGCTTCCAAAAAAGTCCTTTTGTCGTTTGTTGACATTGAATTAAAACAAAACATTTATCGATTAAAGGATATTGCGGATATACGAAAACTCAATATCCACGGTATGAATAAGAATTCAAAGAAGAGTCCACCACGGGAAATTGGCAATGAGAGTCAAGTGACTGCCGTTAGGTAAGTACAAAGTATGTGATCGGTGCCAGACGTTATGACTAAATAGCACCCCCCATCCTTATTGGTTATTGGATGAGGGTGCTTAACATAATCTGAATTATCGGACACAGAAGGATATTTACCTCAGTAAGACGAAAATATATAAATTATCAGACGTTATAATACAATTTACCTAAAGTCACTTATTTAGAAATAAGGCTATATTAAATTTGGAGGTCTTAAATATGATAAATCTGAATGCTAAACAAGCAGCCGAGGCAGCAGTGGGTTATTTTAATGAATTATTTTCGGGATATGGATACTCAGATATACGACTCGAAGAAGTTGAAAAGATGAGTGAGAATTGGTTAATTACTCTAGGATACTTAGATAAATCTCAGGAGGGATTTTCATTAGGACTTAGTAAGAGAAGATATAAAATTTTCACTGTTAGACAAAGTGATGGGGAAATAACATCAGTTAAAATCCGTCCAATGGAATAAAACAGAATGAATCAAAATAAATATATTGAGTATTTGATCAACGAATATAGAAAAAGCGAAATTGTAGTAGATACAAATCTTCTTTTATTATTACTTATTGGCAGGTACGACATTAAGTTTATTAGCAAATTTAAAAGGACAGAAATGTTCTCTGCAAATGAGTACTTTCTTCTCGAAAAATTGATTAGCAACTTTCCCGGAATAATGACATCGCCAAACATATTAACAGAAGTAAGTAATTTAACCGATGGGATTTCACATGAGTACTTTACAACCTTTGTAAAACAAATAAAATCATTCAATGAAATATTTATTCCTAGTCTCGAAATTTCTGCAGAACCTATATTTATTAAACTTGGGTTGACCGATGCTGGAATTTCAATGTTTGCAAAAAGTAAGCATCTTGTAGTAACTGTAGACTTACCCTTAGCAAATTTCCTTGAAACTTCAAAATTACCAGTAATCAATTTTAATCACATAAGATTTAAGGTTTGATTTAAATGATGAAAGTAGGAGATAACACATAGATTTACGAATAAACAATAGTACCAGCATCCTTATTGTGATGCTGGTACTATTGTCATAACCGTTTTTATAGGACTCAAGGAAAAAGAGCAAGCCCTAGAAGGCACTTCTAAGGCTTTTAAAGCTTGTTTGAGATATTGAAATACACACTCAATCGGATTAATAGAGCTACGACCTAAAAAATGCGCTTAGAATCTATTTTCATCCTAAACCTTAAAGGTACATACCATGGTTTTTTGAAGTAAGATTCGGGCGAAAACGGTGAATTAGGTTTTGGCCAACTCTACATAGATATTAACCAACTTGTTTTTCTATATTCAATCATATAATATCAAGGTAAGAAATTCGGATTTTCGGAAAGGAGATTACTATGGCGCATCTAGCACCAAGGAGATCATATGGGGTTGTGCAAATGAAAAAGAAAGCAATTCTCACTATACCTAAAGAAGTTCGTATGGCTTTACGTTTATCTGATGAAGGTGAAGTGTTTGAACTGATTGTTGAAGATGGCAAAATTATTCTTGAACCAAAGGCTCTAATACCTAAAGACCAGGAGTGGTATTGGACTGAGGAATGGCAAGTTGGTGAGCGTGAAGCCGATGAGGATATTAAAGCAGGTAGATTATCTCCTAGCTTTGATAATGCTACAGATGCTATCAAGTATTTAGATAGCGTGAAGCATGATGGGGTTCTGTACACATATCGTCCAAAAGTTCAATAGAGTAGTCGGACATAACGTTAATCCCCCATTTTGGCGGGTTGTGCAAAAACACCCAAGTAGGGTAAGTTTGACTAAAACCCCGAAATGTCAATTAGCGTTTAAACAGTGAACGCCCAACCTAATTGAGAACATCTTTTTGCTGATCTAGACGTTGAACTGGTGTGCTAACCCGAGCATAGCAAATATACTTTGCTTTTCTTCCTTTAATAGCGCCATAAGATGAACTATTTACAAGTTATGTCCCTTTGAATACGTCCTGAGTTTTGACCCTATTTATGGACATTTCTACGAAAAAGATACCCAATAAAAGAATAGGGTCATCAACCCACGTTAATGACCCTATTCTAGTTAGGATGTTCAGGCCCATAAGGCTCTAATTGACATTTCGGGGTTTTAGTCAAACTTACCCTATCTATAACCTTTTGGAAGATACCATCCATATTGGCGAGATAGGAGATTAGTTTGAGCCACCCCCTTTTTTGCATTGAAGATTCTGTAATGACTGGGATGTTATTATAGAGTATACTGAATTAAGGTAATTGATGATATTTTGGATGGAGACTAAAAAAAATAAGCTTTAGTTAAGCCACAGAAATGTCAGTAGCTTTTATTAGACCAACGGAAATCAGAAGTTTTACTGCTTGTTTAATAGCTTTCTCTTTCTGCTTTTCTACCATTGCTTGTGGCATATCAACTTTATACAGATCACTCGGATTGAACTCTTCGCCCGTAACAAACATGTGGTATATAGCGGTGAGTATCATCCTTGCGATAGCGATTATGGCTCTTTTTTTGCCTCTTCTTTTACTAATGCGTTCATACTTGAGTCTGTAGTAAGGAGAGATCTTCGATTTCACGGCTGTAACCGACCGTACTTGTAAATAAATGTGGCTGCTGTATGAAAAAGGTTATGAGTCGTATAGATTTAGTGTCAAGACTACATTAGGAGATGGTGTGTTCTGTCAAGAAAAACATCCCTCATTTACGTCTTCTTAGCGGTTGCCCTCCTTCTATCGGTAGGGTGTTTTCGGAATGTAACGAGTAAACAAACATTTGATCAGTCGAACGCAAGTGGTAACAAAACTGAGAACACTGATAGGATTTGGCAATTTACTTCAATCCAGATGTTTAGTGAGACCTTGGGCTGGGCATCAACCAACAGGGACATTCTCAGGACCACTGACGGCGGTTTTTCCTGGCAGGCGGTTACACCATTGGTTGGCATGGGAAAAGCCTTCGGGCTAATCGAGGATTTTGTTAATGCCGATCAGGCGTGGGTAGCAATCTCATCGCGAAACGAGGAAAAGGTTCAGATCCTAGTTTTTCATACCACCGACGGCGGTCAGACCTGGCACAAGACCGAGTTGCCGCAGGGAGTCAAAAACAGAGGCCCGTTTTATTGGGGTACGATTACTTTCACTGATTCCCAGCATGGATGGTTGATGGCTGTTTATAGCCAGCATAATTGCCCTGCGGAACTGTTTGCAACCACTGATGGCGGTATTACCTGGTCTCAGATCGCCAGCGTTTATGACCATGTTGAGAAAAATGGCCTTCCTTTCGGAGGGTCGATCAGTTTTCATAGTCCTGAAACCGGTTGGGTGGCAGGTGGCCTTGACAACAAATCCACCTATTTGCTCTACCGGACGCAAGACGGCGGTCGCGCCTGGCAGAGGCAGAATTTACAACTGCCGGCGGGTTATGCGAGTGGTGAACTCAGTGTCGGCGATCCCCCGGTGTTCTTCTCGGCCAATGAAGGCCTGTTGACGGCGATGTATTTCCCAAAAGGCCAAGGCACCGGCGCAACCGTTTTATACACCACGAAGGATGGTGGACAAACGTGGCAAAGCAGGACGCCTCTGCAGTTCCAAGGCATCGTAGATTTCACCGATGCTTACAATGGCTGGAACTGGCAATGGAAGACTTCGGCCAAGAAAGAGCTCTATCATACCTCTGACGGGGGCAAAACTTGGACCGGCATCGAACCCGACCAAAACCTGAAACATTTTCTCGATCAGGGGCTGAACGTAACGGAACTCGACTTCATAAATAGCAAGATAGGATGGGCACTCTTGATCTCCAATGATGGACAGCCGGTGCTTCTTAGGACGACGGACGGGGGAAATAGCTGGTCTAATGTTTATCCGCGTTAACCAGTGTGTCTCCTGCGAGGCGAACTGCCGCGATAAGTATTAGTCACTAGTATCGTCTAATTCAAGCTTCTCAATATGCTGTTACGTATTTGGAGGATTTTATGTCATGGCCTTTCCTAAATTATAAGAGGAAGTATGCAAAGGAGGTCTTCTTTGCGCTCATGGGTAAATCGAACAAATTGAAATTAATTATTCCACTCGTCATTTTCGTAGCTATGGTGGTAATTAGTGCTTCTGGCTGTGTAAATAGACTAAAAACTAGTAATTCTGACCAGGCGAAAAACAACCCAGCACAAGCGCAAAATCAAAGTAGTGCCTACTCTTCACAGCCTGCGAATTCAGGGTCTGTAAATCCGGCATCAAATGCTGGTCCAAGTGAGAATGTGGTCGTCCTATCTATCGCATCCATCCGCATGGTGAGCGACCAGGTCGGTTGGGCTGTTGGGCAAAGGGGTCAGGTGTTGCGTACGGAGGATGGTGGCGCTACGTGGAGTGATGTGACGCCTTCAGAGATGGGGCAAATCAGTATACTACCATCTTGCGCTGCCCGGCTTAGATTCCGAACATGGGGGTTGTGTAGTAACGGGACAGAAATTCCAGTTACTACACAACCCCCAAATAAGATTGCTTGTGACTGATAAAAAAAAATCCGATCTTAACTCATCCAATGGCTCTATTGCTTGTTATTGCAGCCCTGTCAGGCGATAAAAAAATTATACAAAAAGCCTTGAGAATTGTAGATTATCATCTTCGTCAGAGCCTTACTGGCTGAAATTAATTCACGCTGTAGTGTTACTTAAAAACCAGTGAGTATCCGATAAAAATATAGAAGAATGAACTGCCCCCTGTCAAGTAGACAGTGGAAATAAAATAAAACTGACGGGGGATGGTTACGACGCTCGGCGCTGGCCAGAAGGAACATTTGTCCTCTGCGGAGGAAAATGTCCCTTCTGGCCTTAAGCTTGTTACATGCGCTGTTGTCCATGGGATGCCAGCGAGCATATCCTCAGCCTTCGGCTTGCGGTATCCCTCGTGGCACCCGGACAACTAAACCGAAAGTTCGATCAAACAACCAATGATTTCTGGGTACGTTGTATTCTATGAATACATTGTTTCCTGGTACTGATAAGTCTAACAACACAGAATAAAAAGAAACAGTATGACTTCGTTGTATACTATGAAGTCATACTGTTTCTTTGGTATAGATAATTTCAGTTAACAGATTTTGTTATCTAATCTGTCTACCTTAATGGGAGCATAAGCCTCTTTTTTTAAATTGTCCTTGACATAGGGTCCACTTTAATTAGTTTCAATGGCGGTGGCCTTTTTTAAACTTAAGGTAGCTTGATGGAATTATCAAGAACGCCGGTTCCAAAATATCCAGAGTTTTTAAAGTAGTATCCAGCCGAAGCTCCATATTCAGTTATTTGATCGGCTGTTGGCAGATAATACCCTGTATTACCATTAACGGTACCCCATGGGTAAAACGCCGCATTAGAGTCATACCCACAGTAGGCGTGACCGTTCCACGTAGTGGCAGCCATGGCCATCATTTGAACTGAATCAGTATAGCCAAGTTCTTGTAGTTTGTAGAAAGCTGTCACGAAGAAGTCCGTACAGATCGAGAGGTTATTTGCGTAGTTGGCACCACATATGTCGCTACACCAGGTGTAGCCACCTCCCATGTAGTTATTCCACTCGTTGAACATATCCTCACCGACTTGGCAAATACCTGCGCCAGCTGACTGGCATGGACTACACTTCGATGACTCTGCGGTTGTTGCACTATCGTTCCACAGTGTTTCTATAGAGGCAATTGTGGCAATAGTGGCAGGATTAAAGACATTTTCGACGGCTGCGTTGAACGCTGCCCCAAGGCCACCTGTAGTAAACCCTCCGCTCCAATATGGAGAGCAATCCGTTGAACCTACGCAACCTCCATGATTATAAGCCATAAATAGACCCTCCTTAATATTTTTGTAAAAACTTATCGGCCGATTTTGTTCTCATACTATATAGAGACTTGATTCGTTTTTTTTACGCATTTTCTAAAATTTTCTTTTTGAGTGCTCGAAATAATGTTTCGCGGATATCTTGAGCGATATCTTCATCAATTTGGCCATAGAATTTAGACTCTGACTTAATTAAGGGATCAAAACGAACTACTAGCTCTGCTAATGCCAGCTGATCTTTTTCATTTACAAGTTCCCATAGAGTTTCAATGTCTAATTTCGTATAGTCCACTCCCTAAGCCACCTCTGTTCGCAGTAAATTCAGAGCACGTCTTTTAATTCTGCTTACTTGTTGTTGGCTAATATTAAGTCGCTGGGCCACCTCTTGTTGAGTTAAATCAAGAATGAAGGTATCGTACAAAATTTTTGATTCGATTTTGGATAAAGAATTTAACAATCCAACTAATTCAATATCATCAAAAGAGGAAGCTATCACAACCCGAGGTAAAGTTCCAATTAAAATATCACGATTAAACCGTCGTTTATTTTGTCTTGCTCGAATCGAAGCATTGTGGATTACGGTTACGCACCATTGAATATCCTGAGCAATCATTTTTGTTCCTCCTTTGCTGATAAATCACTAATCATATGCCATCCGCCAATTGCCGTGGATGCACAAAGAAGACCATTCAAAATGATAACTGTTAAATCTCCGAAAGAGGATGGAAGTGGTGATGTAATAAAAAATAAAAGTATCCCTATAACAATAGCCAAACACTTTGTAGGTATTAGGTTGATTACGGGTAAACCTTTAATTAATTGGACAACGAGTAAAATTGCCATACTTGCACCACTAACGGTATGTAGTGATGCTAATGAAAATATTGTTTGCTCCGTCATAAATTCCCCCTCCTTACCAGATATGGAGACATCTGGATCATACTTTTACTCATCCTTACAAAAAAAGGGAGATTGGTCCTAAGCTTTAAGGAGGTTAGTCTTCCTAGATTATTAAAGAAGTAAAAACATAACTTAGATGCAAAGAAAAACCCCGATTGTTTAAACGAATTTTATGATTCGCTCAACTAAGGTGGGGCTTTTCTCAATAGAAGTTGTTTTAGAAAATCATCATTTTTAACTGACAAATATCATCATCTGTGGTGTGTCGTTTAATTAGCGGGGTAATTTATCTATGTTTTTATAATAGAAGGCCCAGTACCAGCGAAGCTGTCACCAAGGGCAAAGTAGATTCTAAATAACAGGATATTCTGGCTACAAAAGTTCCGATTATCAAATTGTCATCGGAACTTACACACTTTACGAAGCATTACACTCATCTTTTATAAGGTGGAAGCCAGATGAACCGTTTTAAAAGTTCCGATACCTACATTTTTAGGAACTTTAATCTAGAAATTAACTAATATTATCCATCTAGTTTGCCCCTGGTGACAGCTTCGCTGGTACTACCCCATATAGTTGCACAATGGCTCAAAATAGCAACATCACGTTCTTTAAATTACTCGATATATCTTTAATTATATACTGTATACCATATTGTGGAATAATATTTTCGGTACATGACACGATTAACTAAAGTGGCCCCAAAAAGAACGAATCGTTGCCATACCCCTGACTCTGCTACCGGACTTTTGGACGATTTGTGCATAGAACCCCATATTCAGAGGAAAAAGGGCTATTGGGGAATCGGGTTAAGTTTGATCGCTGCATTTGTTTTCTCTAGTATCCCCTTTGCGGGATCGCTTTTGTCAGAAACATTGCTGGTGTTCCTATCCTGCCTGATCATGCTGAACATTGCGATCGCGAAAGATTGGTTTTGTTCCAAGCCCGCATTGGGGTTTATACTTGCAAATTTGGCGGCATTGGCTGGAGTATTGGCAGTGATATTTACATATATCGAGAGCATCATACGCCCTTTTGGCATAGGGTACTACTATCGCCCGAACTTTATAAAGGCGCTTCTCCACGGCTCAAAGCTTAATATGTCATATTGTATTATTACGTATAGTATGACATATTAAAAGGCGGGAATAATTATGGAGTTTGTAGAGCCGATTCGGGACAAAAAACAAATAGATAATATGAAACGTTACCTCAAAGAACGAAATTTACGCGACTGGATGCTCTTTGTATTTGGTATAAATAATGGCCTTCGAATTAGTGATTTATTAGCATTGCAGATTGAGGACGTGAAGGAGTGTGACAGAATAACTATCCGGGAAAAGAAAACTGGCAAGGCGAAGGATTTCCCATTAGGTGATAATAGCAAAAAGGCTCTGTCCGAATATATAAAAGCTACTGGTTTAACTGCTGGTCCACTGTTTCCGAGTCGTAAAAGTACCGGTTGCAGAGGAACGGGAGCAATATCGCGACAACAAGCATATGCGGCAATTAATACAGCGGCCAGAGCTGTAGGAATCAAGGCAGCTATAGGAACTCACACGTTGCGTAAGACATTCGGCTACTGGGCTTTTCAACAGGGCGTTGATGTGACTAGAATCCAACAACTACTTAATCATTCGGCACCATCAGTGACGCTTCGCTATATCGGCATAACCAAGGATGAATTAGATCAAGTTTATATTAACCTGAATCTGTAAGTATACAATTGATGGAGGATCATGCAATCCAAATAAATTAAGGAGAGCTTTATTTTGAAGAGGAATTGGGATATAGATGAGCTTATTGAGCATTTTACGTTTCTACCAAACGAACTTGCATTATTAAGCAATAAATCTGGAGCAACTAGATTAGGGTTTGCAGCCTTGTTTAAATTCTTTCAGTATGAAGCCAGGTTTCCTAAATATATGAGTGAAATAGGGTGTTTTTGCCCATCCCCCCGAAAAGGTATATTAGTGTTATTTTAACTGATTAGACATCCACGGTTAACTCTGGCGGGATGGGGGTTGTATAGTAATGGGACAGAAACGGTAATATGATTCCATTTAGCCCTGAATAATTTCCCTTTTGGGGATTGCAGAGCATGAAATTATAGTAAAATCAAGTTCATCGGCTATGCTGACAGGCTCTTTAGCATGTCGCATTGCTTATTTTACCTTTTCGCGGTGTTGGGCAAAAATACCCAAAGTCCCTTGATTTCATCAGGGAAAAGAAAAATGTCATCATGTACGGCCGGACAGGAACCGGGAAAACCATGCTTTCCATTGCGCTTGGTGTAACCGCCTGCCAGAAAGGC
>Ga0307377_10003770_pt1 | contig 16890 bp, 22 predicted proteins | sample TR3MG_FD_202535 | JGI IMG/M metagenome (GOLD analysis project Ga0307377, IMG submission 202535) | Soil microbial communities from Risofladan, Vaasa, Finland - TR-3 | ecosystem: Environmental > Terrestrial > Soil > Coastal area > Acid sulfate soil | place: Finland: Risofladan, Vaasa | collected... | reverse complement strand
CGTTGGCGCTGAAAGCCTGTCCGCGTAATATTGCAATCTGTTGCAAAATTGGCGTAGTCACCGGCTCGAGCCTTTGGCGCATCAGGGTACCGCCGGCAGTGCTGCGTGACAAAACCGGCGCTGCCACATCGCTATTCATGCACGACAAGACCAGCATCGCACGCACTTCCGATGCATATTCCGGCAAGCATTCCAGAAACTTCCCCGCCGTTGACGCAGCGTCGCGGCAAAGCGCATCCACATTCGCAAGCATTGCCTCAATCGTATCCGCGCCACAACACTCAGGCTGCAATACCGATGAAAAATAAGCGGCCAGCACATTGAGCAGTGCATTCACCACATCCTTGTCCGCCGGGTAGCGCAGCATCGCTTCGCTGGTTTGGAGAAATGCCTGACCTCTGGACGACAAGACCCGCTCCAGCTGAAAAGAATAAGGATGATCCGCCAAGTGTGTCAATCTGGATTTCAGGGCGCTCCAGTCCTCGCGTGGCGGGCTCTCTGCCGGCAAATCATCGGGCATGCGTTCGAGAAAGCCGACATGATATGCGTTATCGACTGCACCCCTGTTCCACAGTTTTTTGCGCACCGCTTCATCGACCAGCCCCGGTTGCAGCAACAGCCGGACGGTATCGATGATCGTATGCGGATTGTTTTCGAAAGGCAGATATTCGACAAGATATCCGGCCAGTATCCTCCCCATTGTTCCGCGAACAACGCAATCACGTTCCAGCATACGGCGTGCATTATCCGCGACCGGCATGGCCCACCATGCGCGACGTGCCAGTTCGTCGGTTAGCCCGTTTGAATACGCCACCGACACCACCGCCTCGGTCTCGCCAAGCAACAACAGGCAATCCAGTCCCTTTTCCCGGGCTTGCCCCATGCGCGTCCAGCCATGCAAATAAACCGGGTAACCGCCAGGAGAACCCGTAGCATGGCCCGCCAGCATTTCGCGCACCCGGCGCAAATACTGTTCAGGCCGCCCCGTCGGGTGCAACTTGATGGACGCCTCTCCGCGCGAAGACAACCCATGCACAATCATCGCGGCCTCATCGATACGGACAGCCTGGATGTCGCCAGCCATCATCACATTGAGGCGCAATTCGTCTTCCGGTGCCAGTTCTGTCATGTCTGCACTTAATTCAGTTGGATGCGCTGCCCCCAGGGCACAGAGGCCTTGCCTTTGACCAGCCAGAGCACCGGAAAGGCGGGCTCACGCGAAGAAAAATCCCCTAGCGCGTCGGTGAAATACAGCAGCAGATCGGGCTCTCGCCCCTGGCGCGAAATCCACTCGAAGATCGGCCTGAAATCGGTGCCGCCGCCGCCCTGGATAGTCGCGGGCAGCCTGAATTCATCCCACGGCTCAAACAGCCACGGCCCGTCTTCGGCAAGCGCGGCATCGCAGGCATGCAGCAGGATGCGCGCGCGCAGCTGTCCCTTGATCGCATCAATCTCGCTCATGAACTCCTCGATTTCCTGCGCGGAAATCGAGCCGCTGGTATCGAGCACCACGCAGATATCGGCCTGCGCACTCCGCAGCGACGGGAAAATCATTTCCCCTTCGCGCCTCGATGGACGCATGTAACTGTAATCATCGCGTGCGTACTGCGTCATGTAGCGGGCAAGCAGCAGCCTCCACGGCAGCTTCGGCTGCATCAGCTCCCCGACCATGCGGCCAAGCAGTCCGCCCAGCTTCCCGGCCTGCTGCGCCTGCTGCGCCGCTCCTGCAAGACGCTGTTGCCATTGTGCGGACAGCGATTCCTGCTCGGCGGCGGAAAGCGGCTGCGGCCGCCCTGCTCCCTTCGCCTCATCGTTCGGTGAACTGTCCTGCTCGCCGCCGCTGGAATCTTCCCTGGAATCGCCGCTGCCGTCACCGTCATACCTTGGCTGTTCCTCGGGTTCGTCGCTGTCGTTCTCGTCGATGCAGGGATAAATCTCCTCTGCCGTCATGCCTTCATAACACTCCAGCACCAGCGTGCCCGGGGGAGGAATGAGTCCGTCCTTGACCAGCAGCGGGTTGATGGCGTGGTCGCAGGCGATATCCCAGCGAAATCTGCTGCGATACTGCCGACGCGAAAAATGCGAAAGGGCGCAGTGCAGCGCCTGATTAGCCAGTACAAACTGGGTTTGTTCCATGCTCAATGCATCGATGTAAGCCGGATTGTAATAAAAGCTGCGCGCATCGGTACTTGTGGTTTGGCACCATTTCGGATCGGCCGCAATCATCGGCAGGCGCAACGCAAGCGCGCCGAGGAACGGTTTGTCGAGTATCAATCGGGTGCGGGCCGCAGCCAGCTTGTTTTCGATGTCGTGCAGGTCCATTCCCTAATGCTGATATAACATTACGTCAGCCACCGCGTTCGCCCATGTCGAAAACTGCGGTACCGCAAACAACTGTTGCCCGATGGCGCGATGCATGTCGGATACCAGCATGACGCCCATTTCGCGCAGCGGGAAGCGACCCGCGTAATCCAGAATATGCCCGTGAATTTCGCGCGCGTTACTGCTGCCCTTGGCACGGGCCGCACGACCAACCAGCGCCGATGCCACCGCGTACTGCAGATCCACTTCGCGCGGCACCTCCACCTGTTCGCCGCGCAGGATGGCATCCAGATCAGGCATGCGATCCAGGTTTTCAACGAACGCGTTGAGCTCCAGCCCGGCGGCCGGGCCGACACAAGCTTGCAGCGTGGCCAGTAGCAATTGTGGTGAATCGCCGAATTTCTGCAGCGCACGGTGGGCGAATTCCCAAGAGCGCGGACTGGGGAACGCGACGGGGTTGTGCGCCGGATCGAAATCGAACAGGCGCTCGGGACGAAAGCGCAAAAAACCGATCAGCCGTTCATCAATCCCATTGCCATACGCCCAGCTCACCCAATCATCGAGATTCGCCTCGATCTCGAAATGTGAAAAGCGGTTGGCCAAAGGCGCCGGCATCGTGTAAGTGACACCGCGGTCGCCCTGGCGGTTGCCGGCAGCGAAAATCGCCCAGCCTGCCGGAACCTCATAGGCCCCCAGACGGCGATCGAGAATAAGCTGATAGGCGGCAGCAGAAACGCTGGGCGGAGCAGAGGTGATCTCGTCGAGGAACAACACACCTTCCGGGCCATGGCGCTCGACATCGGGCAGCATCGCGGGCACCGCCCATTCGACGCGATTTTCGATTCTGAACGGGATACCGCGCAAATCCGACGGTTCCATTTGTGACAAGCGGATATCGATCATCGGCACCGCATGACGGGTTGCGACCTGCGCAATGATCTGGGATTTTCCCACGCCGGGCGGACCCCAGAGCATCACGGGCGTATGGTGCCCTGCGCAGGCACTGATGAATTCCCGATCAAGTACAGCCTGAAGTTGTGCCGGACGCATGGTTTCTCCAAAAGATGGAACTGAATATTATTATATGATAATACTCGAGTTGGATGCTCATCCCCATTGGCGCATACGGGCGGCTTCTCGGGCAATTGCTTACCGGCTGTTTTCCTTGCTGCCGATCTTTGATTCTTTCCCCGCCAGCAAATTCTGAATATTGCCCTTGTGCCGCCAGATCAACAGCAACGACATGATTCCGGATGCCAGCACCCAATCGCCCGGCAAATCCAGCAGGAAAGCATATATCGGCGTAGCAACAGCTGCTGCCAAGGCAGCCAACGATGAGTAGCGGAACATAAAAGCCATGATCAGCCAGGTCGCCAACCCGCCCAGACCGACCATTAAATGCAGCGCCAGCAACACACCCAACGCGGTCGCCACACCTTTGCCTCCCTTGAAGCGCAGGAACACCGGATACAGGTGTCCGACGAACACCGCGATCGCAACTGCCGCGGGCAGCATCAAGTACTGCTCACCCGGGAGTGAATACCGTATCGCAAGGAACACTGCCAACCAGCCCTTCGCCGCGTCGCCCAGCAGGGTCAAAGCTGCAGCCGCCTTCTTGCCGCTGCGCAACACATTGGTCGCGCCCGGATTGCCCGACCCGTATGTGCGCGGATCGGCAAGACCAAATAATTTACTGGTAATGACGGCAAAGGATATCGATCCCAGCAGATAGGCGGCAATGATATAAATTACGGTCAACATCTGGAATACCTTAGAATTGAAGTTGCGCGGATTTTACGCGAAACACTACCAAGCAACCAACCGGCATACCATGGACATCATCTTCCTGAGAGAACTCAAGGTCACCACACTGATCGGCATTTACGAACGGGAAAAGGTCGTGCCGCAAACCTTGCAAATCGACCTCGACATCGCCCTGCCCAACAGCCGCGCCTGTGTCAGCGACGACATCAACGACGCGCTGGATTATGCCGATGTCGCACAACATCTTCAGACCGTGCTGAGCGAAGGGCATTTCTCCCTGATGGAAACCCTGGCCGAACACATCGCGCAGATCATCCTCAGGGACTTCAACGCGCCGTGGGTCAAGGTCAGCGTCGCCAAATTGCAGGCGATCCGCAACTGCAAAATGGTGGGAATCAGTATTGAGCGTGGACAAGTCAAGTAGCAGTGGCATCAGCATTGAACCGGGATACATAGAATTTAATGCCGTCCTGCAGAACAATATTTCGACCATCAAAATGATGTTTTTTGGTACTTTATAGCGTTAAATATTGTGTGGCGGGGAGAAGATTTGATGGATAGCAAAACTGCCGAGGACATGCTGGAAGCTATGGCACTTACTGCCAATTCTGGTGCTTATGCATCGCATATGGATCTAATATCCAAAGACGTGCACGTGTATGGTGTGCCTGGTTTTGACTTAATTGTGTACGATGACTGGGCACGGCAGTGCAAATACGAATTTGATGAAGGCTTGCTGAAACAGGTCAGCTATGAAGGTTTGCGCGTGGTGACAATGACACCGGGGAATGTCTTGTTCAGAACCACAGAAACGGTCGAAGGAACGGACGGTACGATTAACCGTCACGGCCTCGAAATATTGATCCGTAAAGAAGCTGATGGAAAATGGCGAGTGTTTCAGGAACTCATTTTGACGGATGATGAAATGAATTTCGACAGCCACAAGTTACAATAAGACCGGAAAGTCATGGCCTTCGTTTCTTCTTCACCAGCGGTTTTGAATTTGATTTCGTGATTGTTAATAACAGCGACCTCTCCCGCCCCGGATGCTGCGCAACGCCGTGTCGGGGCCGCTATCCCCTCGGATGATGCATCGCATGCAGGGACTTCAGCCGCTCCCTCGCCACATGGGTGTAAATCTGCGTAGTAGAAATATCCGAGTGCCCCAATAACATCTGCACCACGCGCAAATCTGCCCCGTGATTCAGCAGATGCGTCGCAAACGCATGCCGCAACGTGTGCGGCGACAGCGACTTGCCCAGCCCGCCATGCCTGGCGTGCTTCTTGATCAGGTACCAGAACATCTGCCGCGTCATGCCTTCGCCCCTGGCGGTGACAAACATCGCATCGCTCACCTGCCTGCCCAGCAGCACGCCACGGCCATCCGCCAGGTAACGGCGCAGCCAGTCCAGCGCTTCTTCGCCCAGCGGCACCAGCCGCTCCTTGCTGCCCTTGCCCATCACGCGCACCACGCCCATGTCCATGCTCACCTGGGTGAGGAGCAGCGTCACCAGTTCGGACACGCGCAAACCAGTGGCGTACAGCACTTCGAACATGGTGCGATCGCGCAATCCAAGCGGGGTTTGCACATCCGGCGCATCCAGCAATTGTTCGACATCCTGTTCGGTCAGGCTCTTGGGCAGGTTGCGCGGCAGCTTGGGCGTGTCGATCTGCAACGTGGGATCGGCGGAGATTTTGCCTTGTCTGAGCAGATAGCGAAACAAACGCTTCAGACTGGAAATGTTGCGGCCGGTGCTGCTGGGTTTGGCTTTTTGCACAACTACCAGTTGAGCCAGATAGCCTTGTATATCGCCGTGCGTGGTTTGCAAAATGGATGTGTTGCGCTGTTTCTCCAGCCAGGTTGCAAACTTGCGCAGGTCGCGCCGATAGCTGTCCAGTGTGTTGCGCGACAGGCCGTCTTCCAGCCACAGGTTATCGCAGAATTCGTCGAGCAGCTCAGCGTTGTTCATGTGCCAGCAGCCAGCGCTTGATGTCCAGAGCACTACCGCTCGCATGGTGCATGAAGCCGCCCAGGCCGGATTTGCCCACCACGCGATGGCAGGGAATGATGAGGGGGATCGGGTTTGCGCCGCATGCCTGGCCGACGGCCTGCGCGGCGGATTTCAGTTCCGCTGCCAATTCGCCGTAGCTGCGCGTCTTGCCGCGCGGAATGGCGCACATGGCTTGCCAGACTCTTTGCTGGTGTGCCGTTCCGTGCGGTTCCAGCGGAATGGTGAAGCGCATGCTTGGGTCATCAACGTACTGCAGCAATTGTTCGCACACGGTTCTGGCAAACGCGCTGGTCGCGCGCAGCGGTTTCTCGGAGGCTGGCAGGATGGTGATGCCCGTCAGCACGTCGTCGCTGCAGCGTATGCCGAGCACACCGAACGGAACCGCGAGTTTTGCCTGATAGTCCATGGCGTAATGATAGCGCACAAATTAAAACGGGAGGCAATGCCTCCCGTTTTTCAGAACCTGCGCGGAAATTACTCTGCGGCAGCTTTGTCTGCCGCCGCTTTGCGCGTAGGCAGCTTTTCCCTGATACGTGCCGACTTGCCGGAACGGTCGCGCAGATAGTACAGTTTGGCGCGACGCACCGAGCCGCGACGCTTCACTTCGATGCTGGCGATCACCGGCGAATAGGTCTGGAAGGTGCGTTCCACACCCTCGCCTGCCGAGATCTTGCGCACGATGAAGCCTGAATTCAGGCCGCGATTGCGCTTGGCGATCACCACGCCTTCAAAGGCCTGGAGACGCTTGCGCTCGCCTTCAACCACATTCACGCTGACAACAACGGTGTCGCCGGGCGAGAAATGGGGGATCGTTTTGCCCAGACGGGCGATTTCTTCCTGTTCCAATGTTTCGATCAAGTTCACTTTTACTACTCCTTGGTTATCGGGTCTTGTTCCTTCTGGAACGCTGCCAGAAGCCCAGACTCCTCTTTTGTCAGATCACGCCTGGCCAACAGATCCGGCCTGCGCAACCACGTCCTGCCCAACGACTGCTGAAGCCGCCAACGTCGTATGTCTGCATGGTTGCCAGACAACAACACCGGGGGCACGGCTTCACCTTCAAACTGTTCCGGTCTGGTGTAGTGCGGGCAATCCAGCAAGCCCTGCACGAACGAGTCCTGTTCCGCTGATTCGGCATCACCCAGCACACCGGGCAGTTGCCGCACCAGACTGTCGATCAACACCATCGCCGCCAACTCGCCACCGGACAACACATAGTCGCCGATGGAAATCTCCACATCCACATGCCGGCGTATCAGGCGTTCATCGACGCCTTCATAACGCCCCGCCAGCAGGATCAATCCCTCGTCCGCCTGCGCCACCAACTCTTTTACCACCGGGTGGGTCAGCAATCTGCCCTGCGGTGACAGATACACCACGCGGCTTGTCTTCACACCGCTGGCGGCCTGTCGCTGCCTGGCCGCGCTGATCGCTGCTGCCAGCGGCTCCGCCAGCATCACCATCCCGGGGCCGCCCCCGTAGGGACGATCGTCGATGGTGCGGTAATTATCCGTGGTGAAATCGCGCGGATTCCACGTCCTCAACACATAACTGTCCTGCTCTGCCGCGCGCCGCGTGATGCCATATTGCGTCAGCGCATCGAACATTTGCGGAAACAACGTGATGACATCGAAGATCATCTCAGGTAGTCCGCCGACCAATCCACCCGGATGGTCTTGTTCTTCACATCCACCTGCCTGATCGCGGTAGCCACAAACGGGATCAGGATCTCCCCGCTTTCGCCCGTCACGCTCAATACCTGGTTCGCGCCGGTTTCCAGCAAGTTTGCAACCGTTCCCAGTTGCACCCCCGCTTCATTCACCACCGCCAGTCCGATCAGATCAGACCAGTAATATTCATCACTGCGGTGTTCCGGCAAACTGCTGCGCGGCACCGCAACCAGCAAACCCTTCAACTTTTCGGCGGCGGTGCGGTCCGGACAGTCCGGCAATTGCGCGGCCAAGGTCTTGTTGTGTGCTTCACACTGTTTGACTTCCACCTCGCGCCATGGGCCGTGTTCATGACCTATCCACCAGGACTTGTAATCCAGCAGGCTATCAAGGTACTCGGTATACGGTTGAATCTTGACCCAACCGCGTATCCCGTGTGCAGCTGCGATACGCCCCATGATCACCATGGAGCCGGTGTCGTCAGGCTGCGGCTGTGGCACCGGCACGCTTGACCAGCTTGGCAACGGTGTCGCTCAATTGCGCGCCCTTGCTTTGCCAGTGGGTTACACGTTCCAGTTGCAGACGCAGCGCTTCCTGACCTTCCGCTACCAGCGGATTGTAGAAGCCAACGCGCTCGATGAAACGGCCATCGCGGCGATTGCGCGAATCCGCGACCACCACATTGTAAAACGGGCGATTCTTTGAGCCGCCGCGGGAAAGACGAATGATTACCATATGAAAACCTACCTAAAAGTTTATGAGCCAAGCGAAAGGGCGCGGATTCTACGACATTTTGTATGCTTCTGGCAACCCGCAGGAATTCCGGGGGCCGGACTAACGATGCAGCAATACTTCCAGGACGAACCGGCTACCCAGATACGCCAGCAGCAGCAGCACAAATCCGCCCACCGTCCAGCGCACCGCAACTCGCCCGCGCCAGCCGTAAAAGCGATGTCCCCATAGCAGTACCCCGAACACCAGCCAGGATAAAATACCGAACAGTACCTTGTGGTTGAACTGCCACGGTTCGCCGAAAATTTCCTCGGAGAACACCATGCCGGATGCCAGCGTCAATGTCAGCAATACGAAACCGATGCCTATCATCCGGAACAACAGGGTTTCCATGGTCATCAGCGGCGGCAGGCTGCGCAATACGCGCGGCAGGGTTGCATGATGCAGTCGCTTTTCCACCTGAGAGATCAGCACCGCATGCAGCATGGCGATGGTGAACAGGCTATAAGCAAGCAAGGCGGCCGTGACATGCGCCTTGAATGCAAACAAACCGGTGTTGCTCAGAATATGATCCGTATGGAACAGCTCCGGCAGTACCACCGCAACTGCTGCAATGGGCAACACCAAGGCCTGCAACCCACCAATCGGATAGAAGAAGCGCGCCACCCAGTACACCAGCAAGGTCACCCACAGGATTGCGGACAGCGCATGCAGCAAGCCCAGATCGAATCCGCCCCCGGTGAAAATACCCTGCACCAGCAAGTAACCGTGCATGGTCAGCGGGATCAATACCAGGTGGCCGACCGGGCCGCGTATCAGCAAATCCTCTTCGCCGCGAGCCTGCGCACGCCAGAAATAGGCGGCCAGCACACAATAGGCAGCGCTGACAAGCAGCGAAAGGAGAAGGTTGGACATTATTTGCCAGGATGTTTTAGACTTGGGTTAATTCTACACCAACTCTTGCAAACCTATCATGCTGGAAAATCTAACCCAACGCCTTTCCGGTGTCATCAAGAACCTGCGCGGACAGGCTCGCCTGACCGAGAGCAACATTCAGGATGCCTTGCGCGAGGTGCGCATGGCGCTGCTCGAAGCCGACGTCGCGCTGCCGGTCGTCAAGGAATTCATTGCCCAGGTGAAACAATCCGCGCTCGGACAAGAAGTGATCGGCAACCTGAATCCCGGGCAGGCGCTGGTCGGGGTGGTGCATCGCGAACTCACCAAGCTGATGGGCGAGCACAACGATGCGCTCAATCTCGCCACCACGCCACCCGCCGTGATCCTGATGGCCGGCCTGCAGGGCGCAGGCAAAACCACCAGCAGCGGCAAGCTGGCCAAGCTGCTGCGCGATCAACAGAAGAAAAAAGTATTGCTGGTCAGTTGCGACATCTACCGACCGGCTGCGATCGAACAATTGCGCACACTGGCCAAACAGCTTGAGATCGACTTTTTTTCCTCGGACATCAGCCAGAAACCCCGGGACATCGCATTGGCGGCCCTGGACCACGCGCGCAGGCACTATCACGATGTGCTGATCGTCGATACCGCAGGCCGTCTGGCCATCGATGCCGCGATGATGGAAGAGATTCAGCAACTGCACGCAGCCCTGAAACCGATCGAAACCCTGTTCGTCGTGGATGCGATGACCGGACAGGATGCGGTTAACACTGCCAAGGCTTTCGGCGATGCCCTGCCGTTGACCGGCATCATCCTGACCAAACTGGATGGTGACGCGCGCGGCGGTGCGGCGCTGTCGGTGCGACAAATCACCGGCAAGCCGATCAAGTTCGTCGGCGTCAGCGAAAAGCCCGGCGGCCTGGAAGCCTTCCACCCGGAACGGATGGCCTCGCGCGTGCTCGGCATGGGCGATGTGCTGTCGCTGATCGAAGAGGCACAGCGCGAAGTCGATCACGGCGCAGCCGAAAAACTCGCCAAGAAGATGCAGAGCGGCAAAGGTTTCGACCTCAACGACTTCAAGATGCAAATCATGCAAATGCGCAAGATGGGCGGCATGTCGGCAATGATGGACAAACTGCCCGCACAGCTCTCGCAGGCCGCTGCGGGCAGCAAAGTGGATGAGAAGCAGATAGTGCGCACCGAGGGCATCATCAACTCGATGACGCCGTTCGAACGCAGCAAACCAGAACTCATCAAGGCCTCGCGCAAACGCCGCATCGCGATGGGCGCGGGCGTACAGGTGATGCACGTCAACCAGTTGCTCAATCAGTTCGAGCAGATGCAAAAGATGATGAAGATGCTCGGCAAGGGCGGCGGCATGGCCAAACTGATGCGCGGGATGGCGGGCAAACTGCCGGGCATGCGCTAAAACTTTTTGATCCACGAAAAGCGCGAACTCTACGAACAAGTCAAAAGCTTCCCGATACTGATTTTTCGTACTTTTCGTGTCTTTCCTGGATACATTGTTTTGACTTTTTTTACTTCCCTATTAACTTAATTTTGAAAATTACCATGAACATCAAAGCCATCATTTTCGACGTCGACGGCACGCTGGCGGACACCGAAGACGGGCACCGCAGATCGTTCAACAAGGCTTTCACCGAGAACGGGCTGGCCTGGAACTGGGATGTGCCGCTGTACGATAAACTGCTCAAGGTGACCGGCGGCAAGGAACGCATCAAGTATTTCGTCTCGGATTTTCTGACCGGCTACACCAAGCCCGACAATTTCGACGACTTCGTCAAACACCTGCACAAGGTGAAGACCGCGCATTACACCGCGATGCTGCGCGAGGGACTAATCCCGTTGCGTCCCGGTATCAAACAGCTCATCCATGACGCTCGCACAGCAGGCATCACGCTCGCAATCGCGACCACCACCACAGCGGAAAATGTTTCCGCGCTGCTGGAAGTCGGACTGGGCAAGGACTGGGAAAGTTATTTCGCCGCCAACGGCTGTGGCGACATCGTGCCGCACAAGAAGCCCGCACCGGACATCTACTTCTGGGTACTGGAAAAACTCAAGCTTGCGCCGGAGGAGTGCATCGCACTGGAAGACTCAAGCAACGGCCTTCGTTCGGCGCTTGCGGCCGGAATCAAGACCTACGTCACCACCAATCCCTATACGCACTGGCATGATTTTGACGGTGCTGCAGGAATATTCGACGACCTGAGCGATCTCCCAGCCTTTTATCAGACAACCGGGCTGCCCCTTCCCAAACAGAAGGTTTCTGTTTAGCATCTCACCAGCCGTGGGGGGTGTAGCTCAGTTGGGAGAGCGTCTGGTTCGCAATCAGAAGGCCGTCAGTTCGATCCTGATCACCTCCACCACGCCGTTATTCTCAGCCTCCAGGATGGAACAGGAAGGATATCTTTGCACCGAATGCAAAGATATCCTTCAAAAAGCCATGGAACCATAATTTATGGTGTCTCAGGTTGCACGTTACAAATGACCGCTTATATAAGCTAGTTAGTATGTGCGTATTGCAGATGTGTGCCAGTAGAATGCCCAGGAGAGGCACTGCGACCGACCGGAAGTCGGCCAAACCGGACTGTGGCGATCTTATGAACAGGCGGTTGGTACAGCCTGCCGGGATGCCCGCTTTCACTTTGCAATTAAGTATGAGCCTTCAATAGCTTGCGCAATATAAATAAGTATTTGCATATATATCGAATTGTATATATGATTCTAAGTATGAAACCACTATTTGATGTCTTATCCGATGCTTCACGTCGTCACATTCTGGCTCTGCTTGGAAGTGAGCGTGAGTTATGTGTATGCGAACTTGTTGCTGCACTGGACGATATCCAGCCGAAAGTTTCCCGTCATCTCTCAATCCTGCGCGAAGCTGGTTGGGTAATCTCTCGCCGTGAAGGAGCGTGGATTTTTTACAGCCTTGCTGTCCTTCCAGAATGGGCTAATCAAGTAGTTGTAGCCCTTCAGAAAGGGGCGGTTCCTACCCCCGTCTTGGTCAGTTCACAGAAACGGCTAAAGAAATTTGCCGGTCGCCCTGCTCGTGCATCGACAGAGGCACTCATATGAAAGCATTTTTGATCCGTCAGCCACATTCCTTTCTGGTAATCGCTGCTGCGGTTTGGTTTGGTATCTACAAAATGCTGGAGCCTCTTTCGCACATCATGGTGAATGCGCTGCAGCTTGAGCCGGGTAGCCACGCCTTCGATGCACTGCAATTCTTCTTGTATGACACCCCCAAGGTACTGCTGCTATTGGCTGGCGTGGTGATGGTGATGGGCATGGTGAACTCTTATTTCACCCCGGAACGCACCCGTGCGCTGCTTTCCGGTCGGCATGAAGGAGTGGGTAACGTGATGGCTGCCACGCTCGGTATCGTTACTCCGTTCTGTTCTTGCTCTGCCGTGCCGTTGTTCATCGGTTTCGTGCAGGCAGGTGTGCCATTGGGCGTGACCTTCTCTTTCCTGATCTCCGCGCCGATGGTGAACGAGATCGCGCTGGCGCTGCTGTTCGCGTTGTTCGGGTGGAAGATCGCCGCGCTGTATTTGGGGCTGGGTCTAACGATTGCCATCGTCGCCGGATTCATCATCGGCAAGCTGAAGATGGAGCACCATCTGGAAGACTGGGTTCGCAACATGGCGCACATCAGCGCGACCGTGGAGGGCGACACCCTAACCCTCACCGATCGCATTCATGCCGGATTCGCCTCGGTGCGCGAGATCGTCGGCAAGGTATGGCCGTATGTACTGGTGGGTATCGCCATCGGCGCAGGCATCCACGGCTATGTGCCACAGGATTTCATGGCTGGCCTAATGGGCAAGGATGCGCCGTGGTGGTCGGTGCCGGCTTCCGTCCTGATCGGTGTGCCGATGTACACCAATGCAGCAGGCGTCATCCCGATCGTCGAAGCGCTGCTTGCCAAGGGCGCATCGCTGGGCACCGTGTTGGCCTTCATGATGAGCGTGATTGCACTGTCATTGCCGGAGATGGTGATTCTGCGCAAGGTGCTCAAGCCCAAATTGATCGCCACCTTCATCGGAGTTGTGGCGACCGGCATCATGCTGGTCGGTTTTGTGTTTAATGCGGTGGTGTGATTATGCGTTCATGTGTCACTACTTCATCCGATGTACCAATCGTCAACCTGATTCTCGCAGGCGCGGGCGAACCGCTATTGCGGATGCAAAAGCGAATGTCCTGTGCGGCAGCTGGTTTGGGGATCCGGTTGGACATAGAAATACGCAAAGATCCCGAAGCGCTGGGTATTCCGTATTCGCAAACGCCTGCCGTGCTGCACGACGGCAAAGTGATTATCAGCGGGCTGCATCGCACCGAGGATATTGAAGTGTGGTTGAAACAAATGAATTGAGTATCCGTTTGCGCCAACCGGAATCTGACGGCGTGATTAAGCAAGAGGAGTAGTAACATGGAAATCAATCGTATCGTCAGTATCTTTGCCGGGTTCATGATCATGCTGAGTCTTGGGCTGGCACACTGGATGGGACAAACAGACCTGTCGCATTTGAGTTGGCAGTGGCTGACCCTGTTCGTCGGCTTCAACTTGTTTCAGATGGGCTTTACCGGATTTTGTCCGCTGGTCAATGTGTTGAAGCTGGCCGGAATCGGCAAAGGTGCGTCCTGCGCCCCAACAAAGGATGGAAAATCCTGCTGCTGATTTTAAGGAGAACGTAACATGAAAAACATCAAAGTCCTCGGCACGGGTTGTGCAAACTGCAAGACCACGCTGAAACTGATCGAAGATGCTGCGAAAGAAAAGGGCGTGGCCGTTGAACTGGAAAAAGTTGAAGATATCCAGGCCATCATGTCCTTCGGCGTGATGTCGACCCCGGGCGTGGTGGTGGACGGCAAGGTGGTGCATGCCGGTGGCGTGCCGAGCCGCGACAAGATCGTCGGCTGGTTGTAACCATGTCTGATAGCGTTGCCCCGGCAGCATTTCTTGCGCGATTGAAAGGAAACTTCGCAGGCGTCCTGCAATGGCAACAGCTCGACGAGTTGTGGGGACGTGTCAAACGTGGCAATTGGTATGTTTACCAACTCGGTGAAGCAGTACCGACAATCGCGCTGAACGGTGACGAATTGGTGCGGCGCATCAATGCGCTGGACGAATTATTGCATCGAGAACATGACTACCACTACTGTGGCATCGTTTATGTCGATGATGTGGAGCAGCCGACGCTGATCAAAGTCTATGATCCGAGTAACATAGGCTCTTCCTGTAGCCGTGATGCAACGCCCTCACCGCCTGGCTGGATACTCAGTACCGAGCCACCCACGCTGATTGAAACTCATGCGCCAACGCCCCATAATCGCAAACGTTGGTGGCAGCTTTTTTCTAAGTGAGGAGGCCATGAGCAATCCGAACAAGAAATTGATTTTCCACGTAAAGACGGTGCGCATCGACGGCCACGGAAGCTTGGCGAAGTGCAAGTCAGCTGACATCACGTTGGATACAGACCTCGCCGGTCGTACCGATGCGTTCAATCCTGCCGAGTTATTACTTGCTGCTTTATCTGCCTGCATCATAAGGGCATCGAGCGGGTCACACCAATACTGAAATTTTCCCTGCGCGGCGTGGAAGTGCTCGTGGAAGGCGTGCGCCAGGATGCCCCCCCGAAGATGGAATCTATCAACTACGAGATCATCGTGGATACGGATGAAAACGAACATCGGCTCGCACTGCTGCACGACAACGTGAAGAAATACGGCACGGTGTTCAACACCATCGCGCCGGGCACGCAATTGAACGGTATTTTGCGCAAAAAATAGTAGAGGCACATGACCGAACTCTGCCTGGAATCGCTGCTGACTTGTCCGGTCTGCGGTCATGCAGAGAAGAGTTACCGAACAACTTTACCGGGGGTCATTGAAGTTCATGACCTGCATGTGTGGGCGATGAGCACTTCCGAAACCGCTTTGACCGTCCACCTTGTCATTGCGATTTCAACCGGTCGATGCAACACACTAGAATCTGCGTAAGCAGAAGAAGGAGTGTTGCATATGAAACAGAGAACTCGGATTTATTATACTGAAAGTCAAAAAGCATTGATGTGGGAACGCTGGAAGAAAGGCGACACGCTTCATCAAATTGCCCAGTTGTTCGATAGACATCATCCTTCAATACAACGTATTTTGGCAGAGACAGGAGGAATTCGACCCGCACAAAGGAAACGCTCTCGATTGTCACTGACCCTAGCTGAACGTGAAGAGATTTCTCGTGCAGTAACTGCAGGTCAATCGTCTCGCTCGATTGCTGCGATGCTCGGACGTGCACCCTCCACCATCAGTCGCGAGATCAAGCGTAACGGTGGTCAAGAATGCTACCGAGCTAATCGAGCCGAACAAGCAGCTTGGGATCGCACACTTCGCCCTAAGATCTGTAAACTGGTAGAGAACCGAGCGTTAGCGCACATCGTGGGATACAAGCTCCGATGGCAGTGGTCACCGGAACAGATTGCCGGGTGGCTGAAGCAGACTTACCCAAGCGACGAAAGTTACCAAGTGTCACACGAGACTATTTATCGCAGCCTCTATATCCAGGCTAGAGGCGCGTTGAAGAAAGAGCTACTGGCGCACTTGCGGCGCACGCGAGTTATGCGTCGTTCACGTCATCATACTTTGAAGACGGGCGATCACGGCAGGATCACCGACACTGTATCGATCAGTGAGCGTCCTGCCACGGTTGAAGACCGCGCAGTACCAGGTCACTGGGAAGGGGACCTGCTATGCGGAAGTGGTAATAGTCAGATTGCGACCCTCGTTGAACGCCAGACGCGATATGTAATGTTAGTTAAACTCCCCGGTAAAGATACCGAGACCGTCATCAACGCGCTGATCAAGCATGCTCATAAGTTGCCGAACGAACTTTACAAATCATTGACATGGGATCGGGGCAAGGAAATGGCCGACCACAAGCGATTCACGCTGGCGACCGACATTAAAGTCTATTTCTGTGACCCGCAGAATCCTTGGCAACGTGGAACGAATGAGAATACCAATGGATTATTGAGGCAGTACTTCCCCAAAGGAACAGACTTGTCGGTACACTCTCAGGCGCGACTCAATGCGGTGGCTCGTAGACTGAATGAGCGACCACGAAAGACGTTAAAATTCGAAACACCGGCTGAACGATTTAACCAATGTGTTGCATCGACCGGTTGAAACCGCAGTTAGGACCGGACTGTTTGTAGTCACCAAAGTCCATGTCAGGTTTGTGTCGGTTGCCGCCCTGGTCTAGCGTCTGCTTCAGGGCAATGAAAATTTTCGATTGGGCAAATAATTAAACTGCCCAACAGCGGACATTGGTGTACTCACACTATCGACACATACAGGAAGTTCGTGTTTCCCTTTAGCTGACGCTCGTGACAGGCAGCTAATGGTATATTGGACTTCCCCCGGCCATACTGACCTCATTCAAACAAGCTGTCGTTGAATCCCCAACACCA
>Ga0307377_10003767_pt1 | contig 16903 bp, 10 predicted proteins | sample TR3MG_FD_202535 | JGI IMG/M metagenome (GOLD analysis project Ga0307377, IMG submission 202535) | Soil microbial communities from Risofladan, Vaasa, Finland - TR-3 | ecosystem: Environmental > Terrestrial > Soil > Coastal area > Acid sulfate soil | place: Finland: Risofladan, Vaasa | collected... | reverse complement strand
ATTCTGCCTGATGCCCCCGAACGGGCTAACCAGGCTGTTTTAAAGGTTCAAGAAGACGCCGCCAAATCGACGTCGATCCACAACATTTGACAATACCTCGTTCTTTGGTATTGGGGGTAGTTACCTATTTAGACTCATTTAGCCTATAGAGAGAAGAATGGACAGCTATTGGGCATTGTGTTTCGCATCACGTGTTCCCAAGGAATCTTCGAATAAGCCCGTTAAGACAAGCTAGATTTAGGCTAGTTACAGAGACCGGGTGATCGAAGAATAAACCGATGCACTATAACCTACAATTTTCCCTTTAAAAACCCTATTCACGCTACCATGGGCAGCTTAATTCTGGCAGCTTGTTCACAGGACCGTTCAACGATATTATGCTTTTGTTATACCTTGGTGGCTGTTGTGGTTTACAACAATCCTGACCTCGGAGAATCCACCCGGGAATTGTATTTAGCGAGCAGCGGCATGTGGCTCCCTAACTGGGAATGGATGGATCGCTTTCTCAAATTGAGGAAAACATGAAAGTAACCGTAATTGGGGGTGGCTCAAGCTACACCCCCGAGCTAATCAATGGTTTTTTGGAACGTGTCCAGAGTTTCCCACTTACAGAACTGTGGCTTATGGATGTTCTGCCTGAGCGACTGGAAATCGTCGGCCGGTTTGCCCAGCGAATGGTCAAGGCCAAAGGAACACCTTTCAAAGTAGTGTTGACTACCGATCAACGCAGGGCGGTTGAGGGTGCTAGTTACGTGACGACCCAGCTCCGGGTAGGTTGGATGCAAGCCCGTCGCGAAGACGAGTACTTAGGCAGGCGGCATGGCCTTATCGGTCAGGAAACTACGGGTGTAGGGGGAATGGCCAAAGCCTTACGTACTATCCCAATTGTTTTGAGAATTGCCAGGGATATGCGGGAATTGGCTGAGGCGGGGGCCTTATTGGTTAATTTTACGAATCCTGCTGGTCTGGTCACTGAAGCCTTAGCCCGACATGCCCCCGATGTGAAATCTGTGGGCGTATGCAATGTGCCGATAACTGCCAAAATGGATTTCTTAAAAGGATTGGAAGAAAAGTTCGGGCTGGTTGTCGAAGCGCCACGGGCCGAGTTGAACACTTTGGGGCTTAATCATCTCTCGTGGCACCGTGGCTTCACCGTTGACGGTGAGGAGATTTGGCCCAGGATCATCGACCAATACTTAATCGAATTACGCGAGCAAGACGGACCAGAATGGGATCCGCTAACCATCGAATCACTGCAGATGATTCCTAACTACTATCTGCAGTATTACTACTATACAGATCGCAAACTCGTTGCCCAGAATCAGTGGCCGCCATCGCGAGCCGAGGAGGTCATGGGCATCGAAGAGAAGTTATTAGTCCAATATGGTGAACCGGACCGCACAGAACCACCAGCAGGCCTGATGGAGCGTGGCGGCGCTTACTATAGCACGGTAGCAACCCAACTTCTGAACGCACACTTCAACGATTTGCACGAGACACACGTGGTCAATACGCAACACAAGGGAGCAGTTTTCGGCTGGCCGGTCGATTGGGTTCTTGAAATGCCCTGTCGAGTTGGCCGGGACGGCATTACACCTATTGACGCTGAGCCTCTACCACCAGCCTGCTTCGGTCTATTGTGCGAGGTAAAAATGTGCGAACTGCTTACGGTGGAAGCGGCCGTCCATGGCGATAGAAACGCTGCTTATCAGGCTTTGATGACCCATCCCCTTGGTCCATCGGCCGATAGGGTACAGGCTGTTCTTGAAGATATGTTGATTACGAACAAACCATACCTGCCCCAATTTTGGGAGTAGCATGAGTACAAGTTCGACAGGATTTGTCTGCCAATATCGACGGTAAACTACTATGAAATATTTCTTGGGTGTAGATGTTGGAAATACTAAAAGCCATGCCTTGATTGCCGACGAAAACGGCCGGGCCGCCGGCTTTGGCCATTCGGGACCGGGGAGTTGGGAGGCCGTAGGCTGGCGAGGCGCCCAAGATGTGTTGCATGATATCATCAGTCAGGCGCTGCTCGAGGCCGGCATCGCCAAAACAGAGGTCTACGGAGCTGGATTCGGTTTTGCTGGCTATGATTGGCCAGAAGATCGCCCGGGACATGTAAAATTAGTCGATTCGCTTGAGTTAAGTAATGCCAGTTTCACCCTTGGTAATGATAGTCTCGTCGGCCTGTTAGCTGGGGCGAAGGATGGCTGGGGTGTTGTGGTCGTTGCCGGTACCAGCAACAACTGTCGGGGATGGGACCGTAACGGTCTTGAAGGGCGCGTTACCGGGCAAGGATCCTTATTCGGGGAATTCGGGGGCGGCCTTGAAGTCGTAAATCGGGCCATTGAAGCAATCTCGCTAGCATGGTCGAAGCGCGGCCCACTTACAGCCCTGAGCCAGGCTCTTGTTAACGAGGCTGGCGCGGCTGACGCGACCGATCTATTCGCCGGCCTGGCGCGAAATCGCTATGAATTATCGGCTTCCACTGCTCCTCTGGTTTTCAACATTGCCGACCAGGGCGATGCCGTAGCCGAAGAGATTATCCGATGGGCCGGCCGAGAATTGGGCGGTTTAGCCAATGGTGTTATTCGCCAACTCGACCTTGAAAACGAAGCGTTTGATGTTGTGTTGTCAGGTAGCCTATACAAAGGAAGCCCCAAGCTGATCGAAGAAATGAGTCAGTCCATCCTTGCTGTAGCCCCGAATGCATACCTGTTGCCCTTGAACTCGCCGCCAGTGATTGGTGGTGTTTTATTGGGTATGGAACAGGTTGAGTTGAGGACTTCGGTCATTCGCCCGACGTTGATCGAAACGACCTGTGAGCTGCTGCAATTGAAAGAGATTGTCTAGGAAAATCACTTAGTCTTTCGACACTGAGGCGATGTAAACTCCAATCAAAGGACTCACATGAATTCGAACAAAGAAAATTGACCTTATACATGCCAGTGTTCGACCTCCGTCGCTCCCGCCTATAGGTTAGATATGAGGATATGAAGAGCTCTCTGTTTCAGAGGGCTCATTGCGTGCCAGGGGTGGAGCGGACGTCCTATCATTGATTACAAATAAGTTTGCAGGATACTCAAGCTTTCGCTAATCCGTGGCGCGAGTAGGTCATTTTAGCATGATATTTCAGGACAATTGCTGATACAGGTCGCATAATCGCGCCAACGACACTACTGCCCTCGATTTCCCTACATATTGTAGTGCATCTTGATTCCAGCAATTCCGTCATACAGGGGAACGTTTTGACTAGATGAGGGCCGAATTTCTTATCTACGTAAGTAAAGATGACAACGCAGAGCCATGAAAACAAAACTGCTTGCTTACAGAAGGAACGGGACATTGTCATCGCATGAGTGAATCAATCATAGTTACATCTAATCGAACGGAAGTATTAGATACGGACACCCGAGCTTCGCTCATCGATGTCCGCAGGATTGCCCATCAGGAGGACGATTTTATTCATCTCTTTTCCAACACCCCCTCCAGTGGCATCCAAGTGCTCGTGTATTTGGAACAAGAATTGGTGTGTCATGCCGTGGCGACAACGCGCTGGCTCCAACCTGAAGGTCTGCCAGTGCTGGGCACCGACAATGTCGATGCCGTTGATACGTTGCCCGCATATCAAGGACAAGGAACTGGCAGCAAGGTAATGGGACATCCCGCGGCGGCCATTATCGATTTTGAGATTGCCTGTTTAGAGAGTAATCGGGTGTCATTTTATGCCAAAATTAGGCTGGGAAGCGTGGCGAGGACCGCTGGCTGGCAGAGGAGTAGCAGAATCTGTGCCGACCTCTGGCCAAAAGGGAATCATGGTCCGGATGCAACTTCGTACGCCAGCGTTGGATGTAGCTGGTTTGCTCGTGATTGAATATGATGGGCGATTCTCGTAAGAGTGCTAACATCGATGTTCGCTCCCCAAATTCGCAAGTTGCACGACCCCTCCGGCGCGTTCAATCTTTGGAATTATGGTGCTTTCAAGATTTGGGGGCGCATTTCAGGGTGGTTAGGTTTCGAGCTGACTAACTGCGCCCACAACATAGACTAAGTGTTTTACATCGAGTGTCTCAAAGCTGGTGACGCTTAATGAACCAAGCGCAGTACCTATGGCAATCAATGTTTGCCAATTAGCGGCATGTGGTTCTGGTCACTGAGTTGCAATTACCAACCGATCTGCATGGTTTTGTGGAGCAATCTGAACGAGAAAGGTATTGAGGTTTAAGTTATGGATGAAGAATATCAGATTGTATACGTTGATGAGCCAGAATGGGCAAGAATTGGAGGGGGCATTAGAGAGTTCAACATTCAACAAACAGGGGATGATAGGCATCAAAGCCTATGTTTCGTTCTTCACTCGCCGGAACAAGAAATCGTCGGCGGTGTGATTGGTGCAACATATTGGAATTGGTTCTATTTAGATTTGTTGTGGGTGAAAGAAGAACTACGTGGTCGCGGATTTGGGCACCGGCTTCTGACGATAGCCGAAGAGCGAGCTCGGCAAGATGGTGCGAAGAATGCGTTTCTAGACACGTTCAGTTTTCAAGCGCCAGAGTTCTATATGCAACATGGTTACCAGGTGTTCGGCGAACTATCTGATTTTCCGCCAGGGCATCAGCGCTATTATCTAAAAAAACAGTTATAAATAATGGGCTGCACATTCCCACAATAATAGTGACCAGGAACCAAATAGATTAAGCTTGCACGCTGCGGACTGCCGCTAGAGCAAAAGAGGAATGAAGGTTAGTCATTCCCGATCTGGGGTGGATTGGGTTCGGTACCAATCTCGCGGCCGTATGTCTTAATGCATGAATGGGTAATTGAATATCGGCAGCTATTATGCACGGGTGCCAATATTTCTCCGTATTTTCCGCCGATTCTCTGGGATCAACTGCTATGAAAAAACTACGATTAAACGTTATTATTGGGTTTTTTATTGGTGTTATCACTGGTCAGTGGTAGACTGCGCAGTGATTTTTCCGCATCCCTTGTATTTAATCGCCAGGCTATTACCGTATAAATCAGATATTGAAGTATCTGGTACTGCTGTCTGAGGTTTGGCCTGATCAAGAAGAAATCGAGAAACAAGTCCAGTGAATAAAGCGGCCAACAGACCAATCAACCTGCTGGCATTGCCAGCAATTCAGCGAAAAATTGTCGTTTATCTAAGCCGAGAAGGACCGGCCGATGCTGAGGCGTTGGCAGCAGCCTTTGGTCTGGATCGGGATGAAATCCGGATAACGCTGGACAAAATGGCGGAGAATGGAACTGTCCAGCTTTCTATTAGCGGCGTGGCCGACGCCAGACTCGGACGCACCCGCCGTCGCACGTTACCGGCTCGTCTCTGGCCCGCACTGCTGGCCAACAGCCGCCTTTATTCCACCCAGGAAATAGCTACCCTGACCACAGCCGTGCCCATTCTGCAATTCGCCAGGGCCAAACTGAGCGAATTTGCAGACCATGGACCCAACCACGTTCTGCGCGTAAAATCTTTCGCCACACAACTTGGTTATGTGGTGGGTCTCAGCCGTACTGAGCAGCATCTGCTGCGAGCTGCTTCATTATTCCATGATGTCGGCAACGTCATTGACCGTGACCGGCATCATATCATCAGCCAGGAGACTGTGGAACGATTGACGGCTTCTGGCGAGCTGCCTTTTAGTTCCAGAGAAGCTGAGCTAGTCGGTCTCTTATGCCGCTGGCACCGCAAGGAATATGATCCCGAGCGAGTCGATCAGTTACAAGACGAAAAAGTCCGCACTGGACTGCTGGCATCAATCCTCAGGGTCGCCGATGCCATGGACATCGACCACAGACGCTCAGATTACGGCGACCGCTTTTCCAGGGTCCTGGAATTTTTCTATCCAACGGAAATGCCTTTCTGGACCAGCCTCGAGGAAATCTCGGGTTTGCGAATTCGGTGCAGTCCCCTGGTAACTTTGCAGGTTTTTGCCTTACAAGAACTGCAAGAAAATATGCAGTTCAATATGTTGTTTGATGACCTAAAGGGTACACCTTTGCCCTGGGCGGTCGAGCAGGTAATGGTATCGGCTGAATCAACTATGGCCCCCCTTCCGCAGAAAGAAACTGCAATAGAGACGAACAGTTTGGGTCGTTCGAAGGTGCTCGTGACCTTTCCTTTTGATTGCCACAGTTTGATAATGACGGCCATCAGCCGGCGAAACCTGAGGAACGCCGGATACCAGGTAGAATTGTTGTGTTACCCAGACACGGCCGATGGTCCAAGTTGGCTCTGGCAAGAAGTCCTGGCAGAGAGCCGAGCCGGCGAATATGATCTTCTCGTGGCCATAGGTGACCGTCCTGATCCAGCAATCACGGCCGATCTCGTGAAAAGTGTCAGCCGCTGGCGGTCTAGCGGGGTCTCGGTAACTATCTTGAATAGGCATGAGGTTAATTGGTCACGGCTGCCTGCGCTTCTCAATCTTGGGGTAGAGGCATATTTGGGAGCCGACTGGGCTTACTTTTGGGGGAACGATATTTGCGCGAGCGATCTCGCCTGGGGGCAGATTGCTTCCCTGTGCACGCGCGATCCTACTCAGTCAACCATTGGCATTTCCGCAGAACAAGAGGCTATCGTCCAGGGCTTGTTGAAATGTGTTTATGATCAGGCCGGTCGCTCGATCAATGATGTCGACGGCTGGGTGAGGCTTTCCGAATCCATCATCAGTCGAATTGAAGTGGATGATTACACTTATTTTTGGGAACAGTCCCTTGGCTTTGTAGAACGCTATGTTACAGTGTTAAAGCCGCCAGTCGTTCACGGTAGCGTACTTCACTTTGATGAGTCGCCAGGAGATCTACCCCAGGCCTTTTACTGGTCTCTGGAAGCGGCGATTGAGAAGATCGGGCGCGCGCCAAGACACGGTGTTCAGTTCAAGACTCCCTATGCCTTGGCCACCTGGAAGGAGGGCGATCATGTGGAGTTGCTGGCAATCAATCACTGGCGTGAGGAGGCAGCTATTCCCATCCGCCTTCTTTACCCAAGCGATCTCGGTCCACAACCCGAAGGAAACGAGAGCACGTTCAGGGTGCGACTGCCAAAGGAAGATGCAGACGGAGTAGTCCAGGCCTTGATCGACGCTTGCAATGGTCGCCGTCTGTAAAGATGCCGTTTCTGAAGAATCATGTTGCCGATAGGTTCGGTCTGTGCTTACGAGAGTAGTACAGGAGAGGTAATCAAATGACCGAAAAGAAGCTGATTTCTCGAGATGAGGTCCTGGCTGGGCTGGGTGGCCGGCCTACCCGTCAGGCTAACACAACCTTGGCCCTCATCGAGAATCGAACCGCCCATCTGGTGACCCAGGCATATGTGCCGGCCGGTTTCGGTCTCACTGAAACAGCCATTGGCTCAAGAAGCCAGGCTTACCTTGAATCTATCGCCATGGTCCGCGAACAACAGGCCCGACCATCTATTCAGGATATTGAGCGTTTTGCTTCGCAATGGGCCGTTCTTGCCCCTGAAACGCCTAAAGTGCGGGCCATTCTAGCCAATCTACTGAGCAGCCGGTATACCCTGTCGTTGCCAAATGCCCCCGGCATCCGGATGGCCTTAGGATTGGACACAGAAGAAGTTAAGTCGGCTTACAACCAGATCTACGACGAACCATTGGCCACTCTTACTATTCCAAAGATAACGTTGTTGGACCGCGTGCGCTGGCAATGGACAAAGATTGCCAAGCGGCTGGATGCATTATCGCCGACCTGGATGGCTTTCATGTTTACACTTGTCATTGGCGGCGTCACCCTGGCTATTCCCATTGCCGCGGCCGGTATAGGCGCCATTCCAAGCATCGTCCTGATAATCTTTTTCTGCCTGGTTAGCATCGTGACCATCGCGGCGATGGCCGAGTCGGTGACCAGGAGTGGAGGAATTCGCTACGGCAATGCTTTTATCGGCCGGGTCGTCGGCGATTATTTGGGTCAGGCCAGCTCCGTGTTACTGACTTCCGTACTTACTGCTTTCTCTTTCGGATTGTTACTGATCTTCTATCTGGGCATTTCTTCCACGCTAGAAGTCTCAACGACGATACCAGCCGAGGTGTGGTTATTTGTACTATTTGGCATCGGATTATATTTTCTCACCCGGGGTTCGCTGAACGTTACCGTGGCCTTCACATTTGTGATCGGCATCGTAAACACCATCTTGCTCTTGGTTATTGGCTTTTTGGCATTGAGCAGACTAGATGTCGACTACCTGACCTATACAAATCTGCCTTTTCTGAATGGCGAACCGTTTAACCCTGCACTTTATAGCAGTATCATTGGCGTTACCATGGGCCTTTTTTCGGCGCACATGATGGTTGCCATCTTCGGAAAGATGATCCTGGAAAGGGATCCCACTGGTAAAGCGCTGGTCCGAGGGCATCCGCTTGGAATCGCCGCCGCCGGTTTGATAAACATCTTCTGGGTGGTCGCCGTGAACGGCGCCGTACCTCCCCAAGAATTATTTGCGGAGACCGGAACAGCCTTGGTGCCACTTAGTGAGCGGCTTGGACAACCTGTGGGTCTACTGGGTGCAATCTTTGTTATCCTGGGTATGGGCCTGGGTTTAATCCATTTTTCTATCGCCCTTTTTAACCTGGCCAGGGAGCGCCTTAGCACGCGGAGGGCCAAATCCCTCGGTCGCCTTGGTACCTTCTTGGTATCGCTAAGCCCGGTCATTGTAGTTTTCGCAATAGCTCTTTGGATGTCCATCACCGGTTCCGGCTCATTTGCCGGAATCCTGGGCTTCCTGGGCATCGTCGTTGACTCCCTCATGATCGGTATCATCCCGGTATTGTTACTGTTAGCCAGCCGGCGCAAGGGCGAGCTTGTTCCGGGCATCGTTTACCGTTTCCTGGGAAACCGGGGATTGACAGCCGCAATTATATTATTGTATCTTTTCATCCTTCTCTTCCACGGCCTTTTCATCTGGCAGAGCCCGGCGGCAAAAGCCACAGGCATCCTTGTCGCACTAGTAGTAATTATCTTGATCTTGAATATGCTGCGAAAGCAGGCTTTTGCTCCTCGGATGGTGCTTGAACTGCGAGATGATCTACGAGAAGGCGAACAATCGTTGCTGGCCGTTGTTGATGGTGGTGAATTAGCGCCGGCCCAACTGAACCTGGTCTACATCGACGGGAACCATGAAATGGCGGAGGCTAATTGTGAACTGGTAACAATTCCCAAACTGGACTCATTATCTCTGAAATTACCCTATTCCAAGGCCCGAGAGCTAAAAATATGGGTTCATCGACTAACAGCCGAAAGCGAAGTCGGAGAACTTCCGGCCAAGGTAATTGTCGCCACGAAAAAGGGCCAGAAAGAAGTGGATCTGACCCTTGCAAGCGATCAAGCTGTTGTGCCCCTGGATGGCGAGGGGCCTCAGGTCACAATCACACTCCAAAAACCCTAGATCTGCTGCCGTCAGAGAAGTAGAACGTTAGTCCGAACAAGATGTCGAATAACATTGAAAGAAAGATCAGCCAATTGGTACCCAACAGTCACTCCCCGGCCCCTGTGGCTGATCCTGATACCGCTATTGAACAGCCCCGAGAAATGATCACGGACGCAACAAAGACAATTACCCAACTAGACCTGGCAATCCATGCTCTTAGAAGCATTACCGAGTCTGTATCCATCACCGATATGGAGGATACCGTCCTTTTTGTCAATAGAGCCTTTTGTGAGACCTACGGCTTTGAAGAGGACGAGCTGCTTGGTAAGCCCATCGATATTATACGCTCACCTAATAATCCTATGGAAGTTGTCCAAGAGATTTTACCGGCGACCCTTCAAGGTGGCTGGCAGGGCGTATTGTTCAATCGCCGCAAAGACGGTAGCGACTTCCCAATAACCCTTTCCAGCTCAGTTGTCAGGGATGAGAGCGGCCGGCCTATAGCTTTGATCGGCGTTGCCTCTGACATCACCGCGCGCCGAAAGGAAGAGAAGGCCCTACAGAGGCAAAATGCCTATTTCGCAGCCTTGCATGATACAACTCTGGGTCTTATCAGCCGTCTGGACATAAAAGAACTGCTGGAGGCACTTCTTGCCCGAGCGGCCGAACTGCTGGACACGCCTCACGGCTTCCTCTACCTCGTCGAATATTTCGATTCTGTTAAGGGTGAGGCTGATCAGGCTACTCTTGTTCGCCAGGTAGGTCTTGGCGCATTTAGTAAAACAATTGGTCTTCGTCTGAGTTGGGGAGAAGGGCTTTCGGGACAGGTTTGGTCAACTGGACAGCCATTGGTAGTCAACGATTATCGAACCTGGGAAGGCCGTGCTCCAGGTTTAAATTATGATGTTGATATTCAGTCATTGATCGGTGTACCCCTTACCCAGGCGGAAAGCGAAGAGGATAATAAGAGCCGGGTTGTCGGGGTTTTGGGCATGGCTTACGATGAGCAATCTAATCGGGAGTTTGGTGGTGAAGAAGTTGAGCTGTTAGGTCGTTTTGCCCAACTCGCGTCGATAGCACTGGACAACGCCCGGCTTTTCGAAACCGAGCAGAAGGCTCGTGGCGAAGCAGAGCGGCTACAAGCCGCTACCCTTGCCCTGAGCACCACCCTGGATTTACAAAAAGTGTTTGAGCTCATCCTCACGGAACTCCAGAATTTGGTCCCATATGACAGCGCCTCTGTGCAGGAGCTCAAGGGTGCCAATTTAGAAATTATTGGCGGCGTTGGTTTTTCAGATCTGAACAAACTGGTTGGCTTGACTTTCGATTTAGAATCAACCGATCAACCTAACTCGCAAGTGGTTCGCTCACGGCAACCAGTTATTCTGAATAATGCCTCGGCCGATTATGCTGGCTTCAGCCAGGGACCCCATGGCGAATTGGCAGTAGGCTCATGGTTGGGTGTGCCTCTGCTCTTTGGTGATCGTGTTCTCGGGATTATTACGCTTGACAAGGCAGAATCCGGTTTTTATACAGAATCTCATGCTCGTTCGGCCACGGCCTTTGCAGCCCAGGCAGCCATTGCCATCGAAAATGCGAAACTTTTGGCAGGAGAACAAAAGCAGCGTGAATTGGCTGAGACACTCCGGTTGGCTGCAGAGGAATTGACTTCTGCTCTGTCGCTTGAAGATGTATTAGACAACATTCTTAGCCAATTGGACCAGGTAGTAGGCTCGAATAGTTCTTGCATATTCTTATTCAAAGCCGATCGACAACTCGCTGTTGCAGGTCGTGGTTTTGCCGATAACGCGGCCGTCGTCGGTAAGGAGTACCCCAATGATGATGCCCTGACCGCGGAAATCAGAAGGACCGGCCAGCCACTGACTATACATGATACGGCCAGTGATCCGCGATTTGAAGGTTGGGGTAACACCGTTGACAACCGGAGCTGGATGGGCGTACCCATGATTATCCGGGGTGAGATGATTGGCTACATAACCCTCGATGGCCAACGAGCCGGCACCTACGGACAAGAGGAAGCAAGTTTGGCACAGACATTCGCCAGCCAGGCGGCCATCGCTCTTGAAAACGCTCGTTTGTTTGAGGAGATGGAAAAGGCAAAGGTAGCGGCCGACGCGGCTAACGAAGCCAAGAGCAACTTCCTGGCGACGATGAGCCATGAGATTCGAACGCCGATGAATGGGATTATCGGTATGACTAGTCTACTATTAGATACGGATCTGACCTCAGAACAACGCGACTACACCCGGACCGTCCGTACTAGCAGCGATGCCCTGTTAAATATCATTAACGATATTCTAGACTTCTCAAAGATCGAAGCCGATAAGATTGAACTGGAAGAACAGCCTTTTGACCTGCGCGACTGTCTGGAGAGTGCCCTTGACTTATTGGCTACCATCGCCGCCGATAAAGGCCTGGATCTATCCTACATCATCGAACCCGGGACGCCGGAAGCCATCATTGGAGACATTACTCGTCTCAGGCAAATCATTATTAACTTGCTCAATAACGCTATTAAATTCACCGAAGAGGGAGAGGTCGTGATCATTGTCAGCGGTAAGCGCCTGGGCGGGGACACAAACCCGGAATCTAAGATTAGTGCGAGCAAGACGCCGCCTACAAAAGACGATATCGACCTGTCAGGTCAAGAAAAGCAGGCGCTTTACGAATTGAACTTTGCTATCCGGGACACGGGTATAGGTATCCCTGAAGATCGAATGGACCGGCTGTTTAAATCTTTTAGCCAGGTTGATGCTTCGACATCTCGACGATTCGGGGGCACAGGTCTAGGCTTAATTATCAGCAAACGACTCAGCGAACTGATGAAAGGCGACATGTGGGTCGAAAGTGAAGTGGGCGTCGGAACAACCTTCTCATTTACCATTCAAGTCGCCGGGACCTCAAGCTCCAGGCAGCGCTATCTCAAGGAGGATCAGCCTCAGCTCAAAGGTAAGCGGGTATTGATCGTCGAAGACAATGCCACCAACCGGCGTATCCTTTGCTTACAAACCCAATCTTGGGACATGACGCCCAGGGATACGTCATCACCGTACGAAGCTCTGGAATGGATCAGCGATGGTGAACAGTTCGATGTTGCTTTAATAGACGTAAGAATGCCGGAGATGGACGGTTTGGCGCTGGCAGCAGAAATCCAGCGCAAGAGCGATGCCCAGACCTTGCCAATCGTCATGCTAACCTCCCTCGGCGCCAAAGAATTGGCTGATGATCCCAGGTCAGAGGCGCTGGCGTTCGCGGCATTTTTGAATAAACCACTCAAGCCTTCGTTGCTGTTCAATACGTTGATAGATGTTTTTCAGGGTGGAGGCGTTCGCGTTTTTGCAGATCAATCGGTGGAGAAGAGACTGTTTGATGTTGAGATGGGCCAACGACTACCCTTGCGGATTCTGCTTGCGGAAGACCATGTGACCAATCAAAAATTGGCTCTCATGATTCTGAAAAAGCTTGGCTACCGCGCGGACATAGCCGCAAATGGCCTGGAAGCCCTGGAGGCGGTGCAACGCCAGACTTATGACGTGGTGCTGATGGATAGTCAAATGCCTGAAATGGATGGGCTGCAGGCCACCCGTGAAATTCGGAAGTTACTATCCAACTCGCGGGAACCATACATTATCGCCCTGACTGCCAATGCCATGCAGGGTGACAAAGAACTGTGCCTGGCGGCCGGCATGGACGACTACGTTAGCAAGCCGATCCAGGTTGAAGCCTTGATCGAAGCTTTAGAAAATAGCAAGCCAGCCTGGCAAGATGTAACACCTACGGAGAAGCAGACGGTTGGTGCTGACCATTCACGAGGAGTGCCTTCATTGCCTTCAAAGGTGCTTGATCAGGCAGCTCTCGATATGTTGCTGGAAGTTGTCGGTGGCGAATGGGAGTTGCTAGAAGAGTTGATCGACAGTTTCCTGGAAGAGGCGCCGCCCTTGCTCTCCAAAATGAGCGCAGCCTTGGCTAAAGAGGACAGCAACACCTTGAGATTGACCGCCCACACCCTTAAATCGAGCGGGAATGATTTTGGGGCAACGCAGTTCGCTCAATTATGCCAACAACTTGAGGATCTTGGCCAGAGTGGCCGTTTGGATGGCAGTGAATCGCTTGTAGAGCAGATTACGCTGGAATATGAACGGGTCCGGATTTCGCTGTCAGCTGTAAAGCATGAGCCCTTTCTTGAAGGCGATCGCCAATCCGGAAGCGAGCATCAAGTGCAAGACACGGAGGATGCCAACGCCAGAGATAACGCCGCAGCTTTCAGTAAGGAACTCGAAGTAGCGCCGTTCAATATTGAAAGTGTGGCCACTTTAATCGGTCGAGATCCTGCTTTACTGGAGGAGTTGCTGGTGAATGTTTATAATGTCGCACCACACCTGGCTGAGGATATCCAACAGTGGATATATTCGCTTGAGCAATGGCAGCAAGCGCGGCCGAGATTCCGGCCAGCAGATAAATAAGGATGATACCTATGGAGACGCTCCCTGGACGCATCTTGGTCGTTGACGACCATAAAACTAACCGTCTAAAAATGTCCTTTGCTGTAAAGAAAGAAGGCCACGAGGTGGAGGTTGCCGAGAATGGCGTTGAAGCTTTGGAAATGCTTTTTTCGAGGCCTTTTGACCTGGTCTTGCTCGACATAGTTATGCCGGTGATGGATGGCTACGAAGTATTGGAAAAGATGAAGGGCGATAGCCGGTTACGCGACATTCCTGTGTTGGTCATATCCTCGGTCCAGGAGATGGATAGCATAGTCAAGGGAATTCAAATGGGCGCCGAAGATTATTTGCCTAAAACCTTTGACCCCATATTTTTTAAAGCTCGATTGGATACCTGCCTGGAGAAAAAACGATTTCGCGACCGGGAAGTGGAGTATTTGCGCCAGGTCGAACGGCTAACCGATGCGGCCGCGGCGTTGGAGAATAACAGTTTTGACCCAGATTCATTAACTGATGTTGCCGACCGGACCGATGCCCTGGGACAGTTAACCCGCGTTTTTCAGCGTATGGCCCGTGAATTCTATGTGCGCGAACAGCGATTAAAGCAACAAGTGGCCGAACTTCGTATTGAGGTTGACAAGGCCAAACAAACACAACAGGTAAAACAGATAGTTGGCAGCGACTACTTTAGACAGCTACGGAACCAGGCGGAAGAACTCAGGGAGAAACTGGAAAACGTCGATGATTAAAAGGCAAATTGCCGTCATATTACATTAGTTGCCAAGGAGTACTTAACGTGTCACAGATCATTAGCATTCATTCATTTAGAGGCGGAACCGGTAAATCAAATACGACTGCCAATATCGCCGCCGTGTTGGCAAGTCAAGGTCAGCGTGTTGGCGTTATCGACACCGATATCCAATCGCCAGGCATTCACATTCTTTTTGGGATGGCCGGGGCATCGATCGACTATTCGCTGAACGATTATTTATGGGGTCGCTGCGAAATTGGCCAGGCAGCTCATGATGTAAGCTCTGTCCTTGAGGCCGGGGCTACTGGTAAACTATACCTCATTCCTTCCAGCGTACGCGCCGACGAGATAGTGAACGTTCTCCGCGAAGGCTATGATGTGAGTTTGCTGACAGAAGGTTTCCGCAATCTCATTCGCGAGCTCTCGCTCGACGTACTCATGATCGATACACACCCGGGCCTTAACGAAGAAACCCTCTTTTCCATCGCCATTTCTCACTCACTGGCCATCATTATGCGTCCTGACCAACAGGATTATGAAGGCACTGGGGTGACCGTGGAAGTCGCCCGTTCGTTAGATGTGCCGCGTCTGATGTTAATTGTCAACAAAACACCACCGGCATTTGACGCTGCTGAAGTCAGAAGGCGAGTAGAAGAAACCTACGATTGCAAAGTAGCCGCAGTATTGCTGCACAACGAGGAAATGATGAATTTGGCCAGCAGCGGCATCTTTGTGCTACACTACCCGGACCACCCCATGACAGACCAGTTCAAGGATATTGCCAGGCAGTTGATAGCTCAATAACATCTCAGTTATTGGAAAATTTGTCAAGGAATACCAGGGATCCTGACAGGAATTTGCATTTGCATGTCAATGCAAAGAACCGATCGCTTTCTCGTGGTTTTCTGCCAGTTTGTGTTCGCCGATCAAGAGCCATTCTGTAAAGTTGAGCGACATGGTCGTTCCCAACGGTCACCATCTCATTACCAGGCCACCTTCATGATTGCACATACTCAATTAAATGTGATAGATACTTCCCCTAGCAAGTCGGTCATTATGATCCATTTTTCGAAGCCCGCAATAGTAATGGACAAATTGCTGATGGACCTGACTACGTAGTCGATATTAACCCTGGCTGGGACACAGGAACAATGAATCCTGGGAAGAGTGCCTGTGATCGTGCATTTCCAATGACGGAACAGCATATATAACGAACCCGGATTCTTCGTCTTCCAACTAGAAATGAAGCGTCAGACGAGCTGTTCAAAACTCCACGTTGTTTGAACGCCAAATAATAATGTCTGGGGCAAAGCATACTGGAAATTGTCCCTAACACTATCCAAATAAGCAGTTAGTCGTTCAAGGCTATAGCCCCTTGGACCCAAAAAAAATAGAAGACCAGCTAGTGAACTAATTCTAGGGAACGGCTGCCAGGTAATCTCTGAGAAAGCCAATGATACCTTCATACTCGATATTATATTGTTCAGGTAAAGGCGCAAAAGTGCGGTGATAAGACAGGGAACGATTAACCATGGCCAATCCGTAGCTGATGCCGAACGCCTCGAGCAATTATGACCGTGCGGCATAGTCGATCCAGCTTTCCAGATAGCGCCCGTTGCTGCCAAAGAAGCTCCAGGGCTGGTCCATATCGAACTGAGCCCATTTCGAGTCCCATCTATCTTACTATCCGAAGGCTCGGATTATGGTCAGAAGAAAATAGTCCGGGTCACGCGACGCCGGCAAACAGAATCTGGGGCTGCCGAACGAGAGCGCGCTGAAGCACCCAGCCGGAAACGAGACCAACAACCTCAAAAGACAACCCGTCCACCAAACGGAACCGGTGGTAGCGTTCGGCCTATGGATCAGTTTCCAGGGGGTTGCAATCCCCTTCTGATCATCGGTCTAGTCATCATACCGGCGGTATGCGTTTTGCCCCTTATACTGATATTTGGCTTAGGGGTTTCCAACGATACCACGGCCGATTTTCCAACTATGGTCCCACTTCTAGATGCCCCGGCCGAATCAGAACTCAATCAGCAATCGTCCACGAAAGCGCCAGAACCTATGATGTTACCGCCCGCTTCGTCAGATGGCCAGACCTGGTTGGTGATGCTTTACCAGGATGCCGACGACAAAACCTTGGAGCAAGATATCTATTATGATCTCAATGAGGCAGAGCGAGTCGGATCCTCCGACCGAGTGCATATTGTCGCCCAGGTGGACCGATTTAGCGCCGGATATCAAGGTGACGGCAACTGGTCTGACACAAAGCGTTTCTATATCACC
>Ga0307377_10003765_pt1 | contig 16916 bp, 14 predicted proteins | sample TR3MG_FD_202535 | JGI IMG/M metagenome (GOLD analysis project Ga0307377, IMG submission 202535) | Soil microbial communities from Risofladan, Vaasa, Finland - TR-3 | ecosystem: Environmental > Terrestrial > Soil > Coastal area > Acid sulfate soil | place: Finland: Risofladan, Vaasa | collected... | reverse complement strand
CCTCCCTCCCTTCCTTCCCTTCCCTCCTCTCCCTCCCCTCCTACTTGCCCGCGCTGAACGAAAAACGGATCACGTCCTTCGGGCACACGTCCACGCACGTCCCACACAGAGCGCACTCGCTCTGCTCCATGGCCCCCCGCTGCACCATCCCATTCACGTCCAGGCTCATGGGGCAGTTGGCCGTACACTTCTTGCAGTTGGTGCACTGGTCCGGCTCCGCCTTCAGGCGCAGCGCAGGCCAGCGGAAGAGATTGCGGACCTTGCGGCCCAGGATCATATGAACCACTTGATCCAGTCGAGCTTCCCGCCCCGGGCCGGCTTGTCGTTGATGGCGAAACAGATCTCCCCGAAACCGGCCGCCGGGCATCCCCACCCGCACCACAGGCGGCCCACGAACAGGGCGGAAACGAACATCAGGCCGAACATGATGAAACTGCCGTTAACGATGCCCTTGGAAGCGCCGTCCAGGATCACGTAGGGAGAAAAGTAGTTCATCGTGATCGGAAACAGCAGCAGCGAAACGATGATGAGCGCTTTGCGAACCCGCTGCCGGGTCGCCCCTTGCCTGGCCATTGCCACCTCCTGGTAAGAATTGGTTTTCCCGATGGTGTGAACACAGGGGGCCGTCACTGGATCAGCCAGCCAGTCCGGTGCACATCGGACAGTATAGCAGAAGATCATGCGTGAGTCAATCGCTGCATTGCCTCTACACCCAACTCGTGCTATACTACACACGCTCCCACACAGCCACCTACCTCTCCTGGTTTCCTGCGCCACGACGGATGTGGAGCAGAATAGTCATTGGGCTACACCAGAGCGACGTTGAACCCCGGCCCGCCAGAATGCGTCGGAGGTGAACGCATGACCCGCATAACGTCCCGCGCCCTGTGGCTATGCCTGGCGCTGTCGTTGTCCGTCGGCTCTGCATGGATACCATGGGACAAGAGCGCGTATCCTGAAAAGCCTTACGTCTTTCTCCAAGCGTGGGGAAATGAGATTGGAGTGTTTGACGCTCCGCACGGGATCGCAGTCAGCGGAGATCGTGTCTACGTGGCCGATGCAGGCAACCGCAGGATACAGGTACTTGACCTGCGTGGCGTGCCTCTGACTGTCTTTGGTGAGCCGGGCAGCACCGACGGGCAACTGAAATACCCCACACGCATCACGATGGACAGAGGCGGCAACGTCTACGTGACAGATTCGGGCAACGGGCAACTGAAATACCCCACAGGCATCGCGATAGACAGAAGCGGCAACGTCTACGTGGCAGATTCGGGCGACGGCCGCATCAAAAAGTTCACCGCCGATGGCACCTTCCTCGCCCAGTGGGGAAGCACCGGCAGCTTCGACGGGCAGTTCATGAGGCCCGAAGGCATCGCGGTGGACAAGAGCGGCAATGTCTACGTGGCGGATTCGGGCAACTACCGCATCCAGAAATTCACCGCCGCTGGGACGTTCCTCACCCACTGGGGAAGCCTCGGCATCGGCGACGGGCAATTCAACTACCCCGCGGGCATCGCGGTAGATGGAAGCGGCAACGTCTACGTGGCAGATACAGGCAACGACCGCATACTCAAGTTCACCGCCGACGGGACCTTCCTCACCCAGTGGGAAAGGACCGGCAGCCTCTATGGGCAGTTCGTCCACCCCCAGGGCATTACAATAGACAGGGACGGCGACGTTTACGTGGCGGATACCAGCAACCAGCGCATCCAAAGGTTCACTGCCGATGGGACATTCCTCATGATGTGGGAATTCCCGGGCGTCGCCGACTGGCAGTTCGACAGGCCCACAGGCATCGCGATAGACAGAAGCGGCACCGTCTACGTGGCAGATTGGAACGACCACCGCATCCTCAAGTTCACCGCCGACGGGACCTTCCTTTCCCAGTGGGGAGGCACCAACAGAGCCGAGAGGCAATTCCTTGCGCCCCAGGGTGTTGCGGCGGACGGAAGCGGCAACGTCTATGCAGCGGATTCGGAGGGCGACCGCATCCGTAAGTTCACCGCCGATGGGACGTTCCTCATCCAGTGGGGAAGCCACGGCAGCGGCGCCGGGCAGTTCGACGAGCCCAAAGGCATCGCGCTAGACAGTAGCGGCCACATCTACGTGGCGGATTCGGGCAACCGCCGCATCCAAAAGTTCACCGCCGATGGAGCCTTTCTGGCCACGTGGGGGAGCCCCGGTACCGATGCCGGGCAGTTCATCTACCCCACAGGCATCGCGGTGGACAGGAGCGGCAACGTCTACGTGGCGGATGGCCTCAACGACCGCATCCAAAAGTTCACTGGCGCTGGAACCTTCCTCATCCAATGGGGAGGCTGGGGCAGCAGCGACGGGCAATTCACCGGTCCCTGGGGCATCGCGTTGGATAAGAGCGGCAACGTCTACGTGGCGGACACCCACAACCACCGCATCCAAGAGTTCACCGCCAATGGCAAGTTCCTCACCCGGTGGGGGAGCGAGGGCAGGAATAACGGGCAGTTCCTCTACCCCGCAGGCATCGCAGTGGACGGGAGCGGCAACGTCTACGTGGCGGATACCCACAACAACCGCATCCAGAAATTCACTGCCGATGGGACATTCCTCACCCAGTGGGGAACCTACGGCGGCGGTGATGGGCACTTTGACTATCCTTTTAGCATCGCAGTGGATGCGAATGGCAGCGTCTACGTGGCGGATACATTCAACCGCCGCATCCAGAAATTCGCGCCGGCCTATCCTCCACCTGACCCAGTGCATGGCCTGGCCCTCAACGGCTCCTTCGAGGAGAACCCAGACCTGGTCCACTGGACCTACGGTGGAGAGTTGCCCGTCACGCTGGAGAATGATGCCACTCGCGGCATCTGCGCGGTTCGACTGGGCGAACCCACGCCCCAGACAGGACAGGACCGGAGTGTGGCCTGGCTGCGCCAAACCATGTACATCCCGCTCACGTGGGAACGCCCCCTCCTGACCTTCCACTACCGCATGGTCACCAACGACGTCCTGGACTGCTCCGACTTCCACGTCTCGCTGACCAGGTCGAGCGGGGCACGGCTGGCGGAGATCGTGCGCGATGGCTTCCGTTCCCGCGGCGCCCCTCCCCTGGTTCCGCCACCAGGGTACGATCTGGGCTGGCGGACGGCTCACTATGACCTGAGCCCCTTCAAAGGCCAGACCGTACGACTCGTGTTTGAGAACCGTAACCTGGAGCGCGGAACGTCGTGGGGCATCTGGACCTACGTGGACGACGTGCGCGTGGTGGACGCCGGGCCCCTGCATGCCCCTCCAGGGCCTCCTCCCGCCGATCTGCCAACCACGGTAGACGATCGCCCCTGCGACCCAATACTCTGACGCAAATCTGCAGCCGCTCGTCTCTCCCTCCCTTCCCTCCCCTCCCTCCCCTCCCGTCCCTCCCCTTCCCTCCCTGCCGCCCCTCGCATCCTGCCCCTCTGCCCCTTGATCCCTGCTCCCTGATCACCGATCCCCGATCCCCGATCCCTGATTTGCGATAGTTTGGGATATTTGTCTTGACAGCGCGACAAAAGGCTGCTATAATACGACATTAGAACAGGTGTTCTATGGGCAAGATCACGACTCGAGGACGCATCACGGTTCTGACGGGCAGACGCCAGGGCGACACCGGCGAGCGGCTCACGCTCCGCCGCCTGGCGCAGGCCGCCGGCGTGCCCAAGGACCTGGTCTACCGCCTGGACGCGGGCCAGGCGCGCTACGTGGACCTGCTGGCCCTGGCCCGCCTGTGCGACGTGCTCAACTGCCGCGTCGGCGACATTCTGGCCTGGAGGGAAGAAGCGGGCGATGGCCGCTCTGACGAATCCCTTTGATATTCTGCCCGCCCAACTGTTCAACCTGCTGGGCTCCCAGGCGGGCGAACTCCAGCCCCACTACGTGGCCATCTTGCTGCGCATCTACGGGATGGCCGAGTTCAACCGCTTCGGCCTGACCCGCGAGATGGTGCTGGCCGAAATCGTGGACTACCTGAGCGGTGAGGGGGCCGCTGGCGTGACCGTACTGGCGGATGCGGCCCACGAAACGCCTGGCGAGGACGACGACGACGCGTTACCCCCCGCCAACGACCTGCAGGAATACGCCAGTTGGATCCTGCGCCGCCTGGTGGCCTCCGGCTGGCTGGAACGGGAACAGCAGGCCGATTACACCGAACTCATCATCCTGCCGGACTACGCCTTCACGCTCCTGGAAGCGTTCCGCACCATCCAGGAGCAAAAGCCCCGCGAGTACACCGGTCAACTGTACGCCGCCCACCAACTCCTGACCCACCAGGGCGAGGGCTTTTCTCCGGCGCTGGCGCTGACCCAGGCTTACGAGAACGTGCGCCAGGTGGTGCGCGGCCTCAACGAACTGAACCAGAACATCCGGCGCTACACCGAGCGCGTCACCCGCCCCCGCCCCCCGCATGCGGGGGGGTCGGGGGGGGTGGCCGAACTGCTGCACCTGCAGTACGACGACTATGCCCAGGCCCTGGGGCCCACCTACCACGCCCTCAAGACCTCCGATCACGTCTCCCGCTACCGGCGCGACATCGTGACCCGCCTGCAGGAATGGCAACTCGATACCGCCTGGCTCGACGGCGCTGCCGCCGAGTTAGCCACCCAGGGACGCCTCTCGCCCGCCCAGGCCGCCGGCGAAATCAACCACTTTGTGCGCTTCATCGTCAACCAGTTGGAAAGCCTCGACCCGCTGCTGGGTGAAATTGACCGCCGCCACGCCCAATATCTGCGCACCTCGCTGCGCCAGATTCGCTACCAGTTGGTCGGCGCCGACGGCGCCTTCAAGGATCGCCTGGCCCTGCTGGCCCGGGGGCTGGCCGGCTTGCAGGCTGCCGGCGAGCAATACCAGCCCGGCGACATGCCCGCCTTCCAGGCCGCTCCCGTCCGCGAGCCTGACGCCAACAGCCTGTACACGCTGCCCCGCTACCGCGCCCCCTTTGCGCCGCAGCCGGTCATGGCCTCCGTCCTCGACCCATCCGACGTGCTTGCGCTGCGTGCGCTCACCTTGCAGGAGATGGGGCTGGCCATCACGCCGGCCAGGATCCAGCGCTTCGTCGGCCAGTTCTTCAACGGCCACCGCATCCTGCACGTGCGAGAGTTGCCGCCCGACGCCTTCGAGGGTGAAGAGGGCTTCTCCTGGCTGATCCACACCATTGCTTACGGCAACCATCCCGAGGTGAATTACGGCCTCGAACCACTGCCCGGCGAACCGGTGACGCTGGGCCTGCTGCAAGTCAGGCCGTTTCAACTGGTGAAGAGGTAATTCGTAATTCGTAATTCGTAATCCGTAATCCGTGATTCGTGTTGCGTGTTGCGTGACACGGAGTACGAAACACGGAACACGGAACACGCAGGAGGAGACGAATAATGGCGTTCAGCACCGATACGCTTCTCGAATCGGCCGGCCTGCCCGAAAAAGCGCGCCGCGAAGTGCCCCGCGTGATGAACCGGCTGCTGGGCCGCACGTTCCTCTACCAGGGCGACGAGGACGACAAGGAAGACTATTACCTGGTCCTGCGCCACCGCGACTTTTTCGCTGCCCTGTTCTCCCTGTCCGGCTTCACCCTGCTGCACGACGACTACCACCGCATCTTCCAGGTCGTTTCAGATTTCGGCTATTGCCGCCAGCGCTACCGGCTCGACGAGTCGCTGATGATCGTCGTCCTGCGCAAACTCTACGAGGACCAGGCCGAGAAACTCAGCCTGGTCCAGGACCCGGTCGTCACCATTGGCGAGGTGCGCGAAGAGTACCGCACCGTCACCGGCCGCGAGCGCACGCTGGGGGTCGTCCAGTACGAAGCCATCGTGCGCCGCCTGCTGAGCCTGGGGCTGGTCGAACTGGTGGACGGTCGCACGCTCGACGTGCACGACAGCGAACTCCGCCTGCGCCTGCGCGGCTCGGTCAAGATGATCCTACCCGTGCAAACCACCGAGGAGATGGAAGCCTGGCTGCGCAAGTACCGGGCGGTGGGGAGAGAAGTCGAGGAAAAGGAGTGAAACGTGAAACGTAACTTTCACGCATTACGGATTACGCATTACGAATTATGGATCACGCATCACCCCCCAGGAGCATGAATATGAAGCAATTAACCCGCATCCGTCTGATCAACTGGCACCTGTTCGAAAACGTCACCATCACCTGCCAGGGCACCACCTACTTTATCGGCGTCAACGGCGCGGGCAAGTCCACCATCCTCGACGCCCTCCAGTTCGCCCTGGTCGGCGGGCAACGGGACGTCAAGTACAACCAGGCGGCCATGAGCGGTAGCCGCCGCACCCTCACCAGTTACGTGCGCGGCGAACTGGGCACCGAAAGCCAGCGTTTCCTGCGCGGCGACGCCACCGCCGTCGTTGCGCTCGAGTACCGCAACCCCGACGAGACCTACTTCGTCCACGGAGCCGTCGTGGATGCCTACGAGGACGGGCGCTCGCCCGACGTCGCCTACTTTATCGTCAACAACGCCCGCCTCGACGATGGTTGGTTCTTCCGCAGCGAGGGGCAGGTCTTTGACAGCCGCACCTTCCGCCGCCACGTCGAGCACTTTGCGCTGCCGCCGCTGGCGCGCGCCCAGGTCTTTACCCGCCTGGAGGACTATCGCTTCCACCTGCTCAACCGCCTGGGGCAACTCAAGGAGACCTTCCCCGCCAAGATCACCAAAGGGGTAGCCTTTAGCCCGTTGACCAACATCCGCGACTTTGTGCGCGACTATCTGCTGGACGAGAACCTGGTGGACGTCAAGACGCTGCGCGACCAACTGGAGACCATGCGCCACTTTGAGACGCTGGCCGCCGACGTGCGCCAGCGCATCGCCGCCCTGGACCACGTCGAGGAATTGGACCAGGAGCGCCAGGCCAACCGCCGCCGCCGCATCACCAACGGCGTCGTCCGCCGCCGCGCTCAGGCCGATACACACCTGGCCGAACTCAAGCACTACCGGTTGGAGCTCGACCAGCAGCGGCTCGACCTCAGCCGCCTGGAACTCGAGCGCGACGAGTTGGCCGAGCGGCTGACCCACGCCCGCCAGGCGCTGGTGGACGCCCAGGTGGCGCTGCGCGCCGACGCCACCGCCCTGCGCGAGCAAGCGCTGCGCGAGGAACTGGCCCGCCTCGAGGTCGAATTGGCCACCCTGCACCAGCGCGAAAGCACGCTGCGCCAGGCCCTGGCCCGCGAAGTCGAAGACGCCCGGCGGCTGCAAGCGCTCCTGCTCGAAGACAACCTGGACGTCCCCCCCTCCCTGCAAGCCTTCGCCGAAGAACACGAACCACGCAGCACGGACCACGGACCACGGACCACGGACCACGCCATACGCGATCTGCCCAGTGATCTCGATTCCATCGGCCGTCACTACGCTGACCAGCACGCTTTGCTCCGCAACCAGGCCGACCAGTTGCGCCAGGAGGCCGAGCAACTGCAGCAGGAAATCGTCCAACTGCGCACCGGCGATCGGGACGTCAGTTACGAAACCGCCGCCCCCCAGGCGGCCCACCTGCGCCGGTTGCTGCGGGCCGAGTTGGGCCTGGCGCCCGACCAGGTGCTCTACCTGTGCACGGCGCTCCGCGTTCCCGACGAGTCGTGGCAGGACGCCGTCGAAGGCATCCTGGGGCACAGCCGCTTCGACCTCCTGGTGCCGCCCGAACACTACGACGCCGCCATGCGCCTCTATCGCCAGCGCCGCCACAAGGACGACCTGTACGGCGTCGGCCTGCTCGACGCAGAGCGCATCCTGCAACACACCCCCCCTCTTTCCCCCCCGCATGCGGGGGGGATAGGGGGGGGTACAGCGGGGGGGAAAGAGGAGGGGAACGCCCTCCATCCATCCCCCCCGCTTGCGGGGGGGAAAGAGGAGGGGACTGCGGGTGGGAGCCCCCTCCCTCTTCCCCCCCCGCTTACGGGGGGGGTAGGGGGGGGTAGCCTGGCGACAGAGGTCGCGACCGACCACCCCGCCGCCCGCGCCCTGGTGGACATGCTGTTGGGCGGCTACGTCAAGTGCGACACGCTGGAAGAACTGCGCGACCACCGCACCGCCGTCACCCGCGAGTGCTTCGTGCGGCGCACCTACACCACCCGCCACCTCGACCCGCGCACCTACCGCCGCTGGTTCATCGGCGAACGGGCCGTCCCGCGCCAGATCGCGCAGCGCGAGGAGCGCCTGGAGGCCATTCGCCAGGAACTGCTGGCCTTGCAGGCCCAGGACACCGCCCTGCGGGAACGGCTGGCGCTCACCCAGGACAAGGTGCGGGTATTTCTGGCCCTGGAGCACGACCTGCCCGGCCTGGACACCATCCCGGCCCTGGCCGCCCGGCTGGACGCGCTGCGCGGGGAACTCGCGGCGCTCGACACGCAGAGCGTCGCCGCCTTGCAGGCGGAGGTCGAACGCCAGCAGCAGGCCGTGGATGCGCTGCAGGCTCAGGCCGGCGAACTGGAACGGCGCGCCGGCGGGCTGCAAACGCGCCTCGAAACCCTCTCGCAAGAGACCATCCCCAACCTGGAGCGCATCGCCGACCAGGCTGCCCAGGAGATTGGCCAGTTCCTGGGACCTCTTGCCGCCCAAGACCTGTGCGACGAGATTGACAAGGAGTACGAGCGGCGTCGCCAGCGCCAACCCCTGGACGTGGTGCTGGAAAACGCCGTCCGCTACGAGGGCGACTATCAGACCGCCGAGGAGCGCAGCCGCACTCGCCTGCGCGAGGCCAAGCAGAGTTACAGCCTAACCTACCAGTTCGGCTACGACGACGACGAGGACGCCGCCCGCTACCTGGGCGAGCGCGAGCGCTACGCCCAATCCGAGTTGCCCGAGTACGAGGCGCGCATCGCCGGGCAGCGCGCGTTGGCCGAGCAAGAGTTGGTCGAAAACTTTATCCACCGGCTGCGCGAACAGATCGAAGACGCCCGCCAGCAGTTGGCCTACCTCAACACCACGCTGGGGGACCTGCGCTTTGGGGGCGAGCGCTTCGAGTTCATCGCCCGGCCAGAGCCGGCGCTGCGCCCGGTCTACGACATGGTCATGGACAGCCAGAACATCCTGGGCGAGTCGCTGTTCGAGTCGGACTTTCGCCAGCGCCACCAGCAGGGCTGGGACCTGCTCTTCGAGCGGCTCACGGCCGCCCCTGTTGAGGAAATGGCGCCCGAGCTGCGCGAGTTGCAGGACTATCGCAACTACCTGTGCTACGACATCCGCATCCACTATCCCAACGGCGACCGGGCGCTCTTGAGCCAGATCAAGGCCAAAAAGTCAGGCGGCGAGACCACCACCCCCTTCTACGTGGCGATGGTCGCTTCCTTCGCGCAGGCCTACCGGCTCAACCAGCCGCGCCCTTCCGACACCATCCGCCTGGCGCTGTTCGACGAAGCCTTCAACAAGATGGACACCGCCCGCACGGCCAGCGCCTTGCAGTTTATGGTAGATAGCCAACTCCAGGTGCTCCTGGCCACCCCGCCCGACAAGGCGGCCGGCTTGCTGCCCTACGTGGACTCGGTGCGCACCGTCGTTCGCAAGGACAACCACGCCTTCGTCATCGAGATTGACAAGGGGCAGATGATGGAGGAGTTGAATGCGTAATGCGTAATGCGTAATGCGTAATGCGTAATCCGTAATGCGTAATCCGTAATGCGTGTTGCGTGTTGCGTGACACGAAACACGAAACACGCAACACGGAACACGAACCACAATGGCTATCCCTTTTGTCCCTACTCCCGACGTCTCCTCCCTCCTCCACCTCCTGCTCGACGTGTACGAGCGGCGGGGGAGAGCGTCGCACTGTCATTCCGAGCGAAGCGAGGAATCTCGGCTGGCGGCTGGCCGTGTTGTAACGGGCGATACAGCGGTGCATTGTCATTTCGAGCGCAGCGAGAAATCTCGGCGCGCCGTACGGGTCCACCTGGACGACGTCGCCGCCACGCTGCCCGCCTACTACAGCCAGACCGACCCCCTCCCGCGCACGACGGCCAACGAGCAGTTGGCGGAACTGGAGAAACGCGGCCTGCTCCGCCTGACCTGGCAGCCAGGGCAGCAGGGCCACCTGCTCGAGGCGGTGACGCTGGCAGCGGACCACGTGGGGCAAGTCTACACGCTGCTGGGGCGCGAACCGTTGGCCGAGCGCTGCCGGCGGCTGACTGACCTGCTGCTGGGGGACCGCTTTCGCCTCGATGGCTGGCGCGGGCGGGCGGTGGAGCGCTGCCTGGCCCAACTCAAAGCGGGCAAGTCCCCGGCCCCTTTCGACCTCGACGACGACGGCTGGAACCAGGACCTCCTCGCGGCGCTCCTGGCGCTGCCCGACGACGCGCGGGAGGAAATCCCCTACCGCGTCTTCAGCGTGCGCGTGTTCAACGATAGCAAGCGCTTCGACGCGCTCAAGGGACCGATCGCCCGGCTGGCCCGCCAGCACCAGCCCGCCTGGCGCGCCCTATCTGACCAGGAGGCCCTGCGCGAGCTGGGCCTGGTCGCCAACCCCGGCCACCTGCTCCTCTCCGGCCCCTGGTGGCTGGCGGACTCCCAGGGGCAAATCACGTCCCTGGCCGAGTTCTCTCCGTCCGTGGGGATTCCCAACGCGCTGGCAACGCGCTTACGACGGGTGTGGGTCGAGGCCACCCGCGTCATCTGCGTGGAGAATCTGACCTCATTCTACGAACTGGTGCGCTGCGCAGGCCGGGGGCTGGCGGCGCTGTGCCTGTGGGGCAACCCGTCGCCCGCCAGCCGCCACCTGCTGCGCTGCCTGGCTGGCAGCCTGTCTCCAGGCGTGCCCCTGCTCCTGTGGGCGGACGTGGATTGCGGCGGGCTGAGCATCCTGGCCCAATTGCGCCAACAGGTTTCCCCTCGCTTTGCCCCTTACCGCATGGACTGCGCCACGCTCGACGCGCACGCCCGCTGGGCGCACCCGCTGACCCCGGCGGACGAGCGGAACCTGGCCCGCTTGAGGCGCTGCCCCGCTCTGAGCGACCTGGTACCGCTGATGGACCACATGCTCGCCCGGGGCATCAAACTGGAGCAGGAAGCCGTCGCCCTCGACTGAACTTGCGCACTTTAGGGGTCAGTCTTAGAATGTGGTGAGCAGTGACGATACACTATCTTCACAGAAAAGGACCAGAATAGTACAATCATAACGTTCTCGTAACTGCTCAGGTCACAGAGATTCACAGAGGAGACACAGAGAAACACAGAGGTTGCATGGCCTTTTGGTGACTATGCTCTGTGTGCCTCTGTGTGTTCTCCGTGTAACTCTGTGTAATTGGTCCTCCTATCTGAGCAGTTACACGTTCTCCACAATTCAAGCAAACCCAAGAACAGGAGGCGAGGGATGAAACAGCCTATTCGATTCATCGTGGTGGTGTCGCTGATAACACTCAGCATGCTGGCCTGCCAGGTGGTGAGCATTGCCCCGGCCGGCAGCGGGACAGTCAGGGGTTCGGGCAACGTCGTCGAAGAGACCCGCGCAGTGAGCAGCTTCACCGGCGTCGAACTGGCGACGATAGGCACCCTGCACATCCAGGTGGGCGATAGTGAGTCGCTGCGCATCGAGGCCGAGGACAACCTCATGCAGTACCTGCTGACCGCGGTGCGCGGCGGGAGACTGAGCATCGCGAACCGGGGGGAGGGTGTCAATCTGCAGAGCACGCGACCGATCCACTATTACCTGACGGTGACGGCCCTGGACACCATCGTGATCTCCTCCAGTGGCGACGTCGAGGCGCCCGACCTGCAGGCCGAGCGGTTCTCGGCGACCATCCACAGTTCCGGCAACCTGAAGATGGGCGACCTGCAGGCAGGCACACTCACCGTGAACATCACCAGCTCGGGCAACGTGACGATGGGCACGTTGAATGCCGACACCCTCGAAGTGGACATCAGCAGCTCCGGCAACCTGGAGATCGCGGGCGGCGAGGTCGAACGGCAAACCGTCACCATCAGCAGCTCCGGCAAGTACACAGCCCAGGACCTGCAGAGTGCCGAAGCGGAGGTGCGCCTCTCTAGCAGCGGTTCAGCGACCATCCGCGTGCGCGACCGTCTGAGGGCGAACTTGAGCAGCAGCGGCGACGTGCGTTACGCGGGCAGCCCCACGGTGGACGTCACGGCGACCTCGTCGGGCAACGTCGTGCAGACCGGCGAATGAGAGGAACCCATCCCAGGCAGGCCCAGCGCGTAATCAGAACAATCGCTCACAGTCGTTCTGTCACACCAATCGTCCGGCAGGTAACAGGCTCCAGGCCATCCCCTTCCACGCGCCCATCGCGCAGACGCACGACGCGTCCGGCATAGTGAGCCGCTTCGAGATTGTGCGTCACCATCACGATGGTCTGACCTGCCTGGTTAAGTTCCTTCAGCAATTCCAACACGCGCTCGCTCGTGACGCTATCCAGGTTCCCCGTCGGCTCGTCGGCCAGGAGCAGGGGAGGCTGGTTCACCAGCGCACGGGCGATCGCCACGCGCGCCTTCTCGCCGCCGGAAAGTTGGGCAGGCAAACGCTTCTCTTTCCCGCCCAGCCCCACCCGTTCCAGCATCTCGCAGGCCGCCCACCGCTTTTCCAAGCGCGGGCGCCGGTCAATCGCCATCGGCAGCATCACGTTTTCCAGCACGGTCAGATAGGGCACCAGGTGGTACTGCTGGAAGATAAAGCCCACGTATTCGTAGCGAAAGTCGGCCTGGCGCTCTGTCGGCAGATCATAAGGCCGGATGTTGTCCACCACGATAGCGCCGGTTGTGGGCGGGTTCATCGCGCCCACGATAGAAAGCAGCGTGCTCTTGCCCGACCCCGAAGGGCCCATCAATGCCACGAACTCGCCCTCGGTGATGGCGAGGTTCACTTCTCCCAACGCCTGCACCGGCACGTCGCCCGTCTGGTAAACCTTGGTCACACCGCTCAGTTCGATCATAACGCCTCCTACAGGGCCTGCAACGCCGTGTTGGGATCCAGTTGCGCCGCGCGAACAGCCGGGTAGAGACTGGACAGTACTCCCAGGAACAGTGCCGTGCCCACCGCCCCCAGGAGCAACCACGGGTTCCATTGCACGGCCACGCTTATCTGGGCCACGCTGGAGGCCAGGAGCGTCGCCGCCACCATCCCGATCAGCCAACCGAGCAGGCCGCCCACCAGGCTGACCAGCGCGGCTTCGGCCAGGATAACGCGCATAATGTGCGTGCGGCGAAAGCCCATCGCGCGGAAGATGCCGATCTCCTGCTTGCGCTCGGCCACCGCCCCCAACATGGTCGTCAGCACCACCAGCCCGCCGATGACCAGCACCACCGCCGACAGCGCCCAGGCGAAGCGGGTGAGTTGATCCACCGTCTCCATCCGCAGAGCAACCGCCTGGCGCAGCCCGGTCACACGGGCCTGCGGCACCGCCTCCTGAATCTGCCGGATCATCTCCTCAATCGGGCAAGCGTTACACAGCGCCGAGACCTCGATCAGGCTGATGGTACCAAAGCGATTCAGCGCACTCTGGGCAGCGTTCAGGTCAACGAACAGCATATCGTCGTCCTGCATCCCGTTCTCGGCCAGGGTTGCCACGATTTCGAACGCGCGGCTACCCACCGGCACCTGCGACCCTACCGAGAGCCCCAGCAATTCCGCCACGCGCGCACCGGCAATCGCCTCGCCATCCGCCTGGGGCGCTCTGCCATCCAGTTGCCACCACTTTTTCATCCGCAATTCTGCTTCCAGGTCCACCCCGGCCACGAGCACATACTGGCCCTTGACCTGCACTGCACTCAACAATATGGGCGCGATTGTGCTGATATTGGCGGCGTTGGGGATAGTTTGAATGCGCTCCATATCCAGGCTGGTCAGTTCACCCACGTCGTAAGCAGCAGAGGAAACGGTCATCCCGCCATACGAAAGAGACAGCGAGTTAGACTGCGGCACGACCAGGATGTTGGCGCCAAACTCGTCGAGTTTGGCACCCACGTCGTCACGCATCGTCTGGGTGATGGCTTGCAGCGCCACGACAGTGGTCACGCCGATGGTCAGGCCCAGCACCAGCAGGAATACCTTGCCCTTGCGACGGCGGAGGTTGTTCCAGACAATGTCAATCAGTCCCATGGGGGTTCACCCTTACTGGAAGTAGCCGACCCCCGCGAGGACACTATTCGCCTGAATGACCACGTCGCTGCCATCGGTGCTGGCGACCAGCGGCGCAGGGTTGCAGCCACCGCTCACCTGGCCGACCATTGCAATCGGGAACCGCCGCCCGCAGTTATTGCAGACCATCTCAGCACCTTCCTGGTGAAAGCCCTTGCGCGCCGGATAGCACACGTCGCACGCGTCGAACGCGGTGCGCACTACCCCATCGCTGCTCTTGACCGCAAAGAACTGGATGGTGGTACCGTCGTCTGCCTGGTAGGTATAAAAGTCAGCCTGCCCGTCGTCAAGAGTGGACAGCGGCAGCCTCACTTCATCGCCCTGACCCGCCACTTCCCCAGCGGTACTGGCCGCCTGAGAGTTGCCAGGGTTCTGCGCTGCCTGCCCACGCGCGCCCAGGCGCGGCAACAGTAAGACTGCTGCTACCAGCAGCACGGCGCCTGCCCCGGCGAACAGCGGCAAGAGCCGGCGCTGCCCGGACGGTTCGGCGAATTTGGCTCGTTTGCGCTCCCGTGTATTTCGATCGCTGTTGCTCATCTATCTCCTTCAACGTCATTCTGAGGAGCGAAGCGACGAAGAATCTCGACTCGCTCCGCTCAGGGTGACGACTGTGATCTGCTAACTTGCTTCAGTGTAACACCTTCGACGCGCGGCGTGTAGAGCCAAATAGCGCACAGCATCCCCCGCCAAATGGCGGGGGATGCAGTGCGGCATACTCGTTTTCGGTGCTGGTCCTGCCGTTGCCTTGTGGAGCACAGAGGACTTCAAAGAACGTTACCGCCAGCATCGGGGCGGTGTGGAGGGTTATTTATCATCCCAGGAGCAGCACTCCATAGCCGGTAGAGACCGCCAGACGCCCTCTTTGAGCAGCCTCTGGCCCAACTCTCTAGCCCCGACCCTGGGAGCGAGTCCGAAACCAATTTCGGATTCTCCAGCCAAGCGTTTTCTGTTCCCTTAGCTGGGCTGTAATTGCCCAGAAAGATATTCTTTCGCCACACTCGCACGTGATGGATTGTGAAGTAAGACCCTCTCCCGTTACTGCCGCGGCGATTAGCGGATCATCCAATATCGTTCTTCCACAGTGAGGGCACGTGATCTGGTTTTCCATATTCTTTCCTTTCTCAGTGACTTTGAAATCCCAGGCCGGGCATGACAAACCGGTTGTACTTGCCCAGGGTTTCCTGGATACCCCGCCTACCTCGATGCCAGCGCCCCGCGACTCCCACGAAACAGTAAGGTCAACACAAACCCTGCGATGAATCCACCTATGTGCGCCATGTAAGCCACGCCGCCTGTCTCCGCTGTGCTGGCAATAGAACCAATGCCGCTAAAAAACTGCAGAACGATCCAGAGTCCAATGACCACCAATGCAGGCATCGGAACCACTCCTCTGCCCATCAACACGTTGACCCTTCCCCGTGGGAACATCAAAATGTAAGCACCGAGCACACCGGCAATCGCTCCTGATGCTCCCAAATTCGGAATGTTTGATCCGGAGCCAAAAGCCAACTGTGCGAAAGTTGCCGCAATGCCACACAGTAAATAGAAGATTGAGAACTTGATGTGCCCGAAACGGTCTTCCACATTATCGCCAAAGATCCACAAGTAAAGCATGTTGCCTAAGAGGTGGACCCACCCGGCGTGCATGAACATGGCAGTGAAGATCGTCAGGACATCACCGCCGGGATTGGCCACGAAGCGGCGAGGAACGAAAGCCCACTGCTCAATAAAAGCATCACCGCCACTTAACTCTACAAAGAAGAATAGGACGTTAAGAGCGATCAAGGCATAAGTGACCACCGGAAAAGTTCTACGAGAGGTATTGTCATCACCGATTGGGAACATAACGATTCTCCTCCTCTTACTTGGGGCGTGAACTATGTGCCTTGCCGCCTCATCAATAGCCCCATATGCCGGTCGAACGTTGCCCGACCCTCGAACTCGACCAGGATGTCTCTGGTGGAATTATACCCCTTTCCATATACCAACGCAAACACCCCACCCAGATAGGGTGGGGTGTTTGTTCTGTGGCCCCAAGGGAATTCGAATCCCTGTTTCCGGCTTGAGAGGCCAGCGTCCTAGGCCACTAGACGATGGGGCCACGTACACGCTCATTCTACCAGCCTCAGCGGGTTTTGTCAAACTCCACAAAAGTGTTATACTGAGGACGTGAAACGTGAGACGTAATCCGTAATCCGTAATCCGTAATCCGTGCTGCGTGTCCCGTCAAGCACGGACACGGAACACGCAATACGAAACACGCAATACGAAACACGAAACACGGAATACGTACCAATGGACCAAATCGAAGTCTCCACCCACAGCCGCCAGGGCTTCCACGACATCACCGCCGAGGTGCAGGCCGCCGTTGGACGCAGCGGGGTGCAGGAGGGGTTGTGCCTGGTCTTTTGCCCCCACACCACCGCTGGGCTGGCGCTCAACGAGAACTGGGACCCCGACGTGCAGCACGACGTGGGCCTGGGCCTCGACGCCATCGCCCCACCCCGGCCCGACTACCAGCACGGCGAGGGCAACTCCCCCGCCCACCTCAAATCCATCCTGGTCGGCGCGTCGCAGTGCGTGCCGATTTCCGGTGGGCGGCTGGTCCTGGGTACCTGGCAGGGCATCTACCTGGCCGAATTCGACGGCCCCCGCCGCCGCAAAGTCATGATCACAACAATCGAGGGCTGAGTAGCCATTGGAATCTTGCCCGCAGACTTGGCGCCGATCCACCATGATCGTCTTATCTGCGTTCATCTGCGTTCGTCTGCGTTGATCTGCGTGCCCTATCCGATACCCATGCAAATTGACCTGAACCAATCGAGGGCTGAG
>Ga0307377_10003764_pt1 | contig 16919 bp, 29 predicted proteins | sample TR3MG_FD_202535 | JGI IMG/M metagenome (GOLD analysis project Ga0307377, IMG submission 202535) | Soil microbial communities from Risofladan, Vaasa, Finland - TR-3 | ecosystem: Environmental > Terrestrial > Soil > Coastal area > Acid sulfate soil | place: Finland: Risofladan, Vaasa | collected... | reverse complement strand
TTAACTACCTGGGGAGAGTTGTATTTTATGGTGGGGCGATGAATACAGCATCAGATGCGCCAGCACGACCAGCATTGAGATATTACGGCGGAAAGTGGCGGATTGCTCCGTGGGTGATCTCTCATTTCCCGGCGCATGAGTGCTATGTGGAGCCGTACGGCGGGGCAGCCTCGGTGCTGCTGCGGAAACCGCGGTCCCCACTGGAGGTCTATAACGATCTGAATGGCGAGGTGGTAAACTTTTTCCGGGTCTTGCGGGAGAAGGCTGACGTGTTGATCGAGGCGTTGTATTTGACACCGTGGGCCCGGGCCGAGTATGAGCTGAGTCAGGAGCGTGTTGATGCGGACCTCGGCGATGTAGAGCGGGCGCGGCGGTTTTACGTGTCATCGTGGATGGGGTTCGGCGGTGGCCGGGCCCGCTGGCGGCAGGGTTGGCGGTACCAGGTCAGGGCTGGCACGTTGTGGAAACCGAGCGCGGAATCATTTGCGGAGTTGGATCATCTGTACCAGGTCGTGGAGAGATTGCGCGGGGTCCAGATCGAATGTAGGGATGCGTCTGACGTGATCACGCAGTGTGATGCGCCCACAACGCTGTTTTATCTGGATCCACCATACGTGCACTCTAGCCGCTCGAAGTGGCTGGACGTCTACGCGGTAGAGATGAGCGATGGCGATCATCGGGATCTGGCAGCATTGGCAAGATCGTTGGAGGGGATGGTCCTGATCAGCGGCTACCCGTCCGATCTGTACGCGGAATGCTATGAGGCGCATGGGTGGCGGCGAGTAGAAACTGCAGCACGCACGAACGGGGGTGGATGTGTTAGTTCGGCAGCCAGGATAGAAGCATTGTGGCTGTCGCCTCGGGTGCAGGAGAGATTGGATTGTATGATGCTGCCGCTATTTGCGGCCACGCAAGTCGAGATTCAAGGAGGTAGCGATGTCTGAGGGTCCGTTTGCTGAGCCAACCTGGGCGATCATAGAGTTGTTTGGCCACAATCTGATTGCTGGCCAGGTGTCGGAGGTCTCCGTGGCAGGGGCGGCGATGCTGCGGGTGGACGTCCCGGCCGTGCGGGATGTGCCGGGATTCACGAAGTTTTATGGCGGCGGGGCGATCTATGCGATTACTCCGACCGACCAGGAAAGTGCATTGCATGCGGTGAATCATCTCCAGGCGCAGCCGGTCAATGTGTGGACTATCCCGGTGCGGGTGAAGCAGTTGCCGGCACATGTGATAGACGACGGCGATGAGGACGAGGACGAGGACGAGGAAGACGACATGCATGACGGCCTGGAGCCGTATAGATGAGGGGTGTCGGGCCAGGGAGCACCAGGGGCACCGGCTTGGGTCCCCGGGAAGTATTGGACCTGGTGTCTCCCTGGCCGGTAGATAGTGGGAGGTGAGGAGTGGACGAATACGCTGAGCAAGAGGCGAAGTTGATCGAGGTCCCGAAGGGGGTGGCTACGTTCCAGGCAGAGTTGCGCCACTTTCAGCAGGAGCGCGGGTGTGCCGTGGTTGGGATCCGGACCGGGCAGATGGGGGATATGGGTCTCCTGGTCCGCGCGCTGGGGCTGCCCGATCTCGGTATGGTCGGATTTGTCAGTGCGCGATGGGTACGTGGTGCTGGTGGGTGGTGAGTCGTGAAGTGGGTTGAGTTGCAGGAGAGCCAGAAGCACGACCTCGACCGCAAGATCGGGCTGGCGCGGGCGGTGATCCAGGAGGCGCTGGAGGTAGCCAGCCGACCGGCACTGGCGTTCAGTGGCGGGAAGGACAGCACGGTGCTGTGGGATTTGATTCGGCGCTTCTTCCCCGACCAGGCCGCGCGGCTGGTGATCATCTACGGGAACACGGGCGTGGAGTATCCAGAGTGTGTGACGTTCGCCCGGCGGATGGCGAAAGAGTGGGGCGGGGAATTCTACGAGGCGCGACCGGCCAAGACCTCCCGGCCTGGGTTCAAGTATGCTGGCCAGCGCCGCATCTGGGAGTATCTGATCGAGCGGGGGCAGATCGGCGACGTGCTGAAACCGGATGGGAAGTTGAAAAGCACGGAGGCGCTCGAACGGGCCTGCCCGGTGTACCTGGCGGCCGAGTTGGAACGGGAACGGCTGGTGTGGCCCGAGGGCACGGTGATGGGGTATTTCTGGTGCACTGATCAGTACGGGTATCCGCTCCTGGGCAAGGCGTGGTCGCGGTTGGACGCGCACCGGATTAACATTGATACGTTTTTGCGATTCTCGCAGAGCGAGTCCAGCGACCCGGCGCTATTGGCCTATTACCAGGTGTTGCGGACGGTGCGCATCTCACAGCACTGCTGTTACCAGTTGAAAAAAGAACCGGCGCAGAGGCTGCAGGCCGAACTGGGCGTTGACCTGGTATTCAAGGGGTTGCTGGCCGAGGAGAGCCGTAGCCGGGCGATCAATTTCTTGACGCGGGGATGGCTGTTCGAGGGAGAGAAGAAGGACTATTTGAAGGGGGCGCCTTTTCATCACTGCCAGCCGCTGGCCACGTGGACAGAGGCCGACATCTGGAACTACATCCGGCGGTACGAGGTGTCCTATGCGACGCTGTACAGTAAGACCTACGTAGCGCTGGATGGCAGCAGGCAGCGAGTGCGGAGAAATGGCTGCCTAGGCTGTGGGTGCGATTTCGGGTTTGCGAATAACCATCTCTCGATTTTGCGGCAGACGCACCGGCGGGCGTGGCAGGTGGTGATGCGGGCGGGGATGGCCGAGCAGATCAGGAATCTGCAGCGGGCGATGAGGTCCGGGCAGATGACACTGTTCGACGGGTTCGAGACGGAGGAACTGATCGCGGCCCAGCCGTGTGTGTTTGATGACCTTGATGGGCGCGGTGGGCTGGAGCGGCCGGGGGATCTGGTGTATGACCCGGAGGTGGAATGAACACTCTTGCGTTAGGGCTGGCATTTGCGGCGATTGTGGCGCTGGCGTCGGGGAATCCTGCGATGGCGAAGGGGCTGGCACTGGTGGGGCTGTTGGTGACCGGCGCGGGGTTCATCTGGCGCACGGACCGGCGACCTCCGTATTGGAAGTACGAGAGGCTGCGCCGGCGAAGGGGGTAGGGGATGCATAGGCGACGGGGATGTGTGGACTGGCTGATCGAGTTGTTGGGCCTGGCGATTTTGATCGGGTGGGGGATCGTGCTGCTGCCGGGCTGGGTACGGTCATCACCGCCGGTGCTGCAGCCGCTGACGCGGGCGGATTGGGAGTCGCTGGCGGTGTGGGCGGTGGCGCTGGTGATCGCGACGGTCGTGGTCGTGGGGGTCAAGTGGGCGGTCAAACGATGGAGGCGGAAGTGAGCTGGTGGATGGTGCTGGACCGGGTGGAGGAGACGGTGCGGCTGCTGACGGGGACGGAGCTGATCGTCGTGTTTGTGTGGGTCATCGGGACGGCCTACACGTTGGGGCGGGTTGTGGGGGGGTTGCACGTGCTGGAGCGGGTGTACTGCGAGCTGCCCCGGCACTGGTTTGGGAACCTGGTGCGGCTGATGCTGTACGCGGCGGGGTGTGTGCTGGCCTGGCCGTTGTTGCTGGGGGCGCTGGCCGGGTTTCCGTTTCTGGAGAACTGGCGGCCAAAGTCAGGAGAAGCGCAATGAGTGAGGAAGAGACACGAGCATTTGCTGACGCGGTTGTGGATATAGCATGTCGAGCAAACCAGATATGTCCAGGAGGAGCTACGTTTGATCAGTTGGCCGAAGAGGTACTGGAATTGCATCTATCACTGCGTGGTAAGCATAAGGATACTCCAGCGATGGAGTGGTTAGAGATTGCCACCATTGCGATCAATGCCTTGGAACACATGCCCGTTAGCGATGTAGATGCGGCGTGGCTGGCGTGGATTAACAGGCACGGGGGTGGCGGCTAATCTGAGTTCGGCGGCCGAAATTCTTAAAAATGCTACGGTGGGGTTGACAAGGGGGAAAAGATGTGCTATAATCTTCAGGTAGAGACGGCAATCTCCGAAGCAGGCGGCTTTTTGTCGCCACTCGTTGACAACCTCATACTAGTTGTGGATAAAGGCCCACAGTGGCAGAAACCGCCTGTCCGAGATTGCCGTCTCCAGGTTGGCGATGCCGCTGTGGGCCTTTGTCTTTATATGGACTGAAAGGAGACGGCAAATGTGGGGACAGGATCAAGTGGTAGAGGTCGAGGTGGTGACGATCACCGGGGTCAATGGGCAGGGTTGCGGCCTGTGGCCTACGGAGGCTGGCCGGGCAGCGTTGGAGCAGGCCCAGTCCCAGGAGCCGTGCGAGCAGCTTTACGTTGATCTCGCCGAGGAGATCGGCGTGATGCTGGCCGCGCGGGATTGTGATGGGCTGGCAGTGCTGTGTGACGTCGCAGTGGCGCTGACGCGGTACTATGTGTGAGGTGAGCGATGGACGAGTTCTGCGGATGCGTACACGATGAGGTCGCGGCACAGGAACGGCTGGCGGCGGTCGTCTCGGTGGTGCGCGATCTGGCCGAGGCGGGGGTGGGGTTCGGGCCGGGGCCGGGGCTGCGCGTGATCGGGGTAGTGAAGGGGGTCGGAGATGGGAGTGCAAGTGTCGCCTAAGGAGCTCCGGCGGTTGCGCCGTAACGATCAGGCACTGAAGGCCTGGAAGGGTTCGTTAGACAAGCACGTTGCAGCGGGATTGCCGATGATGAACGGTGGGAAGGGGACCGGGGAGCCCAAGGTCCGCGACGTGCTGGAGGCGATGCGGGGGTTGCTGCAGGCGACCGTGTCGCTGTTGGGAGTGATCGAGTTAGAGGAGGTCGGGCAAGATGGATGAGGAGAAGTTGGCGGCAGTCGTTGAGCGAGCACTGCGGAACTGGATCGGGACCACGCATAGCGAGGCATGCATAGCACGGCGTTGGCGGAAGAGTCCGGCCGAGATTGCCAGCCGTGACGGTGATTATGAGGAGGCGCTGCAGGCATATCGGCAGGTGGTCGGCAAGGAGCCGACGTCGAGATAGGAAGAAGGGGCAGGGGGAGGATGCTCTCGCTCCCCCTGCCCGAGGAGGACTGTGGAGATGATTACGATCGCGATTGTAAACCAGAAGGGCGGGGTGGGAAAGACTACGACGGCAGTCACTCTCGCGCACGGCCTGGCGATGGCCGGGGGGCGTGTGCTGCTGGTGGACCTGGACGCGCAGGGGAATTGCGCGGATGTGCTGGGGCTGGATAAGGCAGATGGGCTCTACCGGTTGCTATTCGACAACCCGCTGCGGGCGATCATATCTACCGGCCGGGAACGGCTGGACGTTGTGTTGAGCGACAAGACGACGTTGGATGCTAAGAACCGGTTGGCGGGGGAGCCATTTCGTGAGCAAGCGCTGAGCAGGGTGCTGCGGAAGTTGGGTGGGTACGACATCTGTGTGCTGGACAATGCGCCGGGCGTGGACGTGCTGCAACTCGGTGCGCTGGTCGCGTGCGATTATTTCTTGATCCCCGTCGCTCTGGATTATCTGGCAGTCGTCGGGGCGGGCGATGCGCTGACCAGTGTTGCAACGCTGGTCAAGCTGGGGGGAGACTGCGGCAAGTTCTTGGGGATCCTCCCGACAATGTGGGAGCGCACTACAAAGGAAAGTCACGAGCAGCTCGAGGCGCTCGTCGAGCAATTTGGCAAGCGGGGCTGGCCGCCCATCCCCCTGGATGTGAAAGCCCGGGAGGCCCCAGCATTTGGCAAGACACTGTGGGAGTACGCGCCGAAGTGCCGGGCGATAGTGGGGGTGGAGATCTGCGGCGTGCTGCGGGGTGGGTACCGGCAGGTGCTGCAGCGTTTGGCGCAGGAGATCCGTTAAGGGAGGCAGACGATGGGACAGAATCAACGACGGCAACCAGAGCTCGACCCGGCAGTGTTGGCCGTGCTGGGAGATGCGGATCAGCGAGATACGCGGCGACAGATGACGCCGGCGCAACGCAAGAAGGCGGATCGGGATGCGAAGCGCCAGCGGGTAACGTTCGAGCTCGCGCCAGAGATCGTGGAGATGGTCAAGATGATCGCGGAGTTTGAGGAGTGCTCTCCAGCGGGGGTCATCAATCTGTTCGTGATGAAGGCAAGCGAGCAATACATCAATGATGAGATCACCCTGGATGGACGGCGGCGGGCGAGCCAGACACATCGTTGGGGATGGGTGGTTGTGCTCGAGGATCTGGACGATCTTATGAACCGGTTGCGCCAGTTTCTGAGCAAGGGCCGAAAGTGAAAACTGGGGTGATTCCTAGCTCTGTACGGTGGGGTTGCGACGGTGGGGTTGAATTTATTACGGTGGGGTAGTACGGTGGGGTAGTACGGTGGGGTAGTACGGTGGGGTAAGAGGGTTCTAGAGGCATTCTGGGCGATTTTTGGAGCAGAGGCGTAGGATTGATGGACATGGAGTTTTCGGCGCTGGGAGCGACTGTAGCGGTTTGTGGGACGGGGCTGGTGATGCTAATGATCAGCCTTGGCCTGATGCATCTGGTCCAAGAATTGCTCCGCCCGGGCGGCCGGTTGGAGTGGGTCGGGGACGAATTAGCGGAGAGGCGCTGGCCGGGATGGAAGATGAGGCACGGCCGGGAGCGCTTGACGGGGGCGGAACGGGGAGTGGCAGATGGGCAATGAGAAGGGGCCGACAGTGATCGGGTCGCAGCCGGGGCAGATCGAGATCAAGAAGGTAGACGCCGCGGCTGAGGTGAAGGTGCCGTGGGCGCAGATCTGGCGGCTGATGCTGTGCGACTTTGCGATCTACCTGGCGCTGACGGGATGCGTGATTCTGGCACGGGAATGGATCCTGGCGCTGGCGGCGCTGGCAGTGGGAGGGCTGGTGTGCTGGCGGCTGTGGCAGCGAAGCCGGGATGTGCTGGTGGTGGGGACGATCGTCTCCATCGTATTGTCCATCGCGCTGCTGGTGGCGGTGCCACTGGCGCGGGAGTTGTGGCATTGGCTGCTGGCCCATCCGCAGGGAATAGTTCAGGTGTGGGGGATCGGGTTCCTGGTGTTCGTGGTGATCTATCCGATGATCATTGGAACGTACCGGTACTCGGTGGAGATCGTGGATCCGAGCGGGCCGGTACCGCCGCGGACGGCGATTGCGTGGCCCGGGCCGGTGTTGCCCTGGCAGGTGAACCGGATTTTCAAGGCGCTGAATCCGCCCAAGACGCCTGAGTCTCAAGTGGTAACGGAGCGGGTGCAGGTGGAAATATCGCACACGAATGAGAATGGCGTGAAGGCGATGGACCGGATTGATCTGCTAACGGGACCGGATGCGCGGCGGCGGATGCACGAGGTGGCAGAGATGATCATAGCCGGGCAACCGATCTCGGAGAGGGGATTGGCTGGGGCGGGGAAGCCGCTGGCGGCCGGGCCGGAGTTTCGAGGATTCCAGGATAGTTTGTTGGAAAGAGGGTTGGTGGTGTGGGTACGGCCGGGATCGCCGACGCAGGGGGTGATCTTGACAGCGGTGGGCCGGGCAGTGTTTGGGCGGTTGGCACGGGGGGGAAATGGGCGAGAAGAGCCCGCCCCACCCGTTTGGGATGGTGCGTGAGACGTGCGTTTGGGCGCGTAGGCGCACGCACGCACGTCACACGCACGAGTTTCACGTAGATCAGGAGGTCTATGATGAAGAAGTTCAAGTTATTGGGAGGGCCGAAGCGCGAGAAGCCGTCAGGGACGAAGGTGATCGTGTACGACGTCCCGCAGGCCGGGAGCGCAGAGGCAGCGGCGGTAAAGGGCCGTGAAGTGGCTATTTTCCGTCCGCCCGTGTTGTTGGACCCCCAGGGTCGCACACTGCCGGGCGTCAGCAAGGATCTGATCGCGCAGTATTTGGTTCAGACGACGGCGGCGCTGGCAGACGCGGATCTGGGGCCGGTGACGGTGGAGTGGGTGGAGCAGATGGGCAGGTTCGTGGACACTCGCTTCACGATATTGGCGTGGGGCCAGACGGTGGAGATCGTGCATCCGGTGGCTCCCATCTCCCAGCGGTTGGCGAATGCGTGGGAGATCTATATGGGCGGCGCTGCGCTCAAGGTCAGGGAATTGCATAAGGGTCATCAGAGGTTCGATGATGCGAACGGGATGATCAAGCAGGCCAGCCGGCGGCTGGAGCAACTGCGGGATGACGACGTGCCGCATTTCAGCGATGCAGAGTACTTGTTTCTGCAGGCGCAGTTCCGGCGGGCGCAGGTGATGAGCGCACTGATCCCGGTGTCGGGCGCGGCGGCAGAGGAGGTGGTAGGGACGAGCGCCCAGGTGGCCTGGTAGGCTGACCGGTTGGTTCTGCTCCCCACTGCGAGGACAGTGGGGAGCAGGCGCGAATCGGTGAGCGATATGACGACTTCAGAAGAGCGGATCGAACGGCTACGGGAGTTCTGGCAGCGGCACCGGGGGGAGTGGGGTGCGAAGACCAGGGCGGTGCACCTGGTGTTCGGTGAGTGTGCGCCGGCGGCGGGGACGTATTGGGATCGGACGATGGAGATGATCGAGCTGATGGAGTGGGAGGGGAAGGAGGAGGGGAACTTAAATGAAAGTATTCTACGGAACCGCTGAGCGGGGTATCAGGAGGAGCCGGGAGTGCATTTCTGTCTGACCTGTGGGATTGAGCTCGGGCCGTGGGCGGAGGTGCACGGGTGGGAATACTGTGGTGGGCCGGTGGGGCAGTGTCTGCATGTGTTGTATAATGATATGGAAGGGAGGTGAATTAGATGAGTGCTATAAGTAGACTTCAGATGAAAGCAGCGGAACTGTATGGCGACAATTCCGCGAATATCTACAAGGGCAATGACTATGATGGTACCATGCAACAGACCGGATACTGGTACCGGCCGTTCGGTCGCAACCCTATTTTTCTGGGTGCGTCCGAGGGGGAATCTCTGCAGATGCTGGAGCAGGTCGCGGAGTCACGGCGGGAAGCCGCGCAGGGCATCGGGTAGGGAGGTGACGATGGGCAAGCAGGAATTGAAATGGGCGATTCTGGAGGAGTTGCGGCGGCGACCGGCAGGGCTATTTGAGTTGTCTGTGGAACTGGACGAAAGTCCGAGAGTAATACTGGAGGCCCTGGACGAGCTGAAGGCTGAGGAGAAGGTCAACGAGGTGCCATTCCAGACCGTGTACTGGCGCGTGGAGTGAACTTATTTCTACTTGACGATTAAACAAGGAGGTGATATAGTATATTGTGACGGGGGCTGACTGTGACGAATGATGAGGATCTACGCGAGTTCTTTCTGATTCTACGCCGGGCGCTGTTGATGGTGGTGCGGTGGATTGAGAAGAGGTACGCGCTCCCCATTGCCCAGTGATTGAACCAGGAAATAGGGTTGCCGTTGAGACGCCCACCCGATAGAGGGGTGGGCGTCTTTTGTTTTACATCACGCTATAGGAGGTGTTCCGTGAAGGTTCGAGTAGGTTTGCTGGTCGTTCTGCTTGTGTCTCTGGTGTTGGCAGGGTCTGCGATGGCCCAGCAGCCACAGCCGTTCGATTCCCCAATCCCTCCCCCAGGTGGAGAGGAACCGCCACTGCCTGATGTCCCCAGCCTGATACAGGTCGTGGAGATGCTGGCCACTGGCCTGGGCGGCGGGGTGATCCTGTCGTTCCTGTTCGAGCACTTCAAGTGGTTCGAGAACTTGCCCAGTGGAGCCAAGTTCTGGCTGGTGTTCGGGGTGACGGTTGGCCTGCCCCTGTTGGCGCGGGTGCTGCTGCAGGTCATTCCAGCCGATGTGTGGGTTGTGCTCGAACCGTACTGGCGGGCGCTGGCGTTGGGGTTCCTGGCCTGGCTGGGCAGCCAGGTGGCGTACCTCGGGCAGAAGGCGCTGCAGAAGCGTTCTCTCAGCAGGTGATGGACAACGCGGTTGCAGCGATCGTCGCTATCGCCGGGTTCATCACCGGTGTTGGGGGTCTCTATGTTTCGTGGCGCACAGCGCGCGCTTCGGCCAGGAAGGACGAGGTGCAGGCGCTGCGCGAGATCATCGAGGCTCTCCGTGAGCGCATCAAGGAACTGGAGAGCCAGGTAGAGACCTGGCAGCGGCGATTCACGCGGATGTGCGTCAAATATCATCTCAACCCGGATGAGGAGATCACCGGGCCACTGGGAGGATTGCCAGATGGGGGATCGTGACTTCCAGTGGGCGGTGGATGCGGTGGTGCGGGTGGCGGACGATCTGCGCGCCAGGCGGGCAGACACCGTGCAGTGGTCGGAGGAGTACGAGGAGGCCCTGCGGGCGGTGGCCAGCCGGTTGGCGGCAGACCCGGAGAGCGGGATAGAGCCGTTCGTGGATATCATAGACCAGATGCCGCTCAATCCGAAGCCGACCGAGCCGGTTGCCTGGTGGATGCGCGACTTGACGCAGATCCAGGGGGTGACGATCCACCACACGATGAGTCACGATCCCATCGCCACGGCGAAGTATATCATCAGTAAGGGGCGGCCCAGCACAGAGTACGCTTTTTGGGTGTCAATCACCGGCGAGTGCTGGCTCTGTGCGCCGCTCACGTGGGGGTTCTGGCACGATCAGACGGGGCATTACAACGTCAACGTATCTATTGGGATGGCCGGACACCTCCACAAAGTGCGACCGCCACTGGCTCAGTTGAACGCAACCGTGCGGCTGGTGCGTTGGTTGATGGCCCAGTTCAGCATTCCGTTGAAGGAAATCCAGGGCCACAACGACCGGTACGCTGGTACCGTGTGCCCCGGTTGGGACGTAACCAGGTGGCGGTCGCAGTTTTACGATTTGTTGCAGGAAGCGATAAGGGAATGATCGTGCGCTGGGGGCTGGGCCAGGCGGTGCGTGTGGTCCCCGCCCACCACGGCCCTCTGGCTCAGCCTCCAGCGCGTGATGAGTTATGACCGATATACTGACGCTGCCAGGGTTCGAGGCGGAGTTGAATCCGCTGGACGAGGCGCAGTTGCGCAGTAACGAGGCGCGCGAGGTGTTCGAGGCGCGCTATGGCGCTGCGCCGTGGATGGAGGATTACTGGGCGCTGTGTGCGGAGGGCTGGCCCTGGCGGCAGGCGGTGTACATTGTGTGGGCGTCGCAGCCTCGGGACCGGCGCGCACCGGCGACGCAGGGGGAACTGGCGACGCAGGAATTGGGGTTGACGAGCGACCGGGTGATTCGCAAGTGGCGGGCGGACAACCCGGCGGTAGATGTGCGTATCCGCTCGCTGACGATCTCCCAACTGTCGAAAAGCAGAGCGCAGGTGATCGCCGCGCTGATCGAGGCGGCCAGCAACCCGAACCCCAGAGCGCACGCCGACCGCAAATTGGCGCTGGAGATGCTGGGGGATTACGTACCCAAGCAAAGGCTGATGATAGGGGATCTCTTGCCAGACGATCTGCGCGAGCTGGACGAGAACGATCTGCGGGCATTGGCGACGGCGCCGGGGGGAGCCAGTGGCTAACGTGCGGCAGGACGCAAAGGGAGAACTGGCGCGGCGGGAGTTAGCCCGGCGGCGGCTGATGGATTTTACCACGTATACGTTCCCGCAGTACCAGGTGGCGCGGCACAATGTACTGCTGGCGGAATACCTGGAGGAGGTGGAGCGGTACGTGGCCAGCAGGGGGCGGGAGGGGATCGGGCGGCTGATGGTGTTTATGCCGCCCCGGCACGGCAAGAGTGAGTTGGTCTCGATTCGTTTCCCCGCGTGGTTCTTGGGACGTAACCCCGATAGTCGTGTGATCCTGGCCTCGTGTACGGCTGACCTGGCAGTGGGATTCAGCCGGCAGGTGCGCAACCTGGTGGTTGATGCGCCGTTCCGGGCCGTGTTTGGTGACAAGAGTTCGGCGGCCGAACCGGTGGCGCTGGCGGACGACAGCCGGGCAGCGAATGCGTGGGATTTCGTGCACCAGCGGGGGGGGATGGTGGCGGCGGGCGTGGGTGGGGCGATCATCGGGCGGGGGGCACACCTGGCGATCATTGACGATCCGTTCCGCGACCGGCGGGACGCGGAAAGCCAGCCGGTGCGAGACCGGACGGACGACTGGTACCGCTCGACGCTGTACACGCGGCTGGAAGACGGGGCGGCCATCGTGCTGATGCACCAGCGGTGGCACGAGGACGACCTGGCGGGGCGGTTGCTTAAGCGGATGATCGTCGGTGGGGAGGAATGGGCAGATCAGTGGACGGTGCTCAACCTGCCGGCCATCGCCGAGGAGTGGGCCGAGGAGGTGGCGGCCGACGACGTGCTGAAGGCGTGCCAGGCAGGCTGGTGGCGCTCGGTGGATGTGGTGGGTCGGCAGCCAGGTGAGGCGCTGTGGCCAGAGAAGTATCCGCTCGAGGCGCTGCAGACAATTCGGGTCAACATCGGGGGGTACGAGTGGGATGCGCTGTACCAGCAGCGACCGCGGCAGTTGGAAGGGGCGATGATCAAGGCGCATCTGATCAAGGTGGTGGCGCCCGAGGAGGTGCCGGCCGGGTTACGGGAGGCGCGGTACTGGGACCTGGCGGTGAGCGGGAAGGAGCGGGCGGATTACATCGCCGGGGGCAAGATCGGGCGGGGGCGAGATGGGCGGATCTATATCCTGGACGTGCGGCGGCTGCCCGGGCCGTGGGCCGAGGCGCGCCCGACGATGGTGCGGGTGATGCTCGGCGACGACGTCGCCGTGGAGGAAGGGATCGAGGTCGCGGGGCAGCAGGGAGGCTATTTCCAAGAGCTGCAGCGAGATGATCAGCTCCAGGGGCGGACGCTGCGGGCGGTGAATCCGCGCGAGGTGGGCAACAAGGAGGTCCGTGCGCAGGTGTGGGCCAGCCGGATCGAGGACGGGCTGGTGTATATGATGCGGGCGGCGTGGAATGAGGCGTTCATTTCGGAATGCCTGGCGTTTCCGCGCGGGACATACGATGACCAGGTGGACGCGGTGAGCGGGGCGGTGCAGATGCTACCGAGTTACGTGTCGTTCAGCGATGTGCCGCAGGCGCCCAGCAGGCCGAGCCGGTGGGATCCGTTTGGACAGGGGAGGGCACGATGGCAACAGGCCCAGATGTGAATGAGACCGGTCAAACGGGCTTGCTGGCATTTGCGGGCCAGGTGCAGGAGGCCTACACCTCGGTCCTGAATTGGCCGGCCGCGTATAAGATTTTCAACGAGATGCGGCGGCGGGATCCGACGATCCGCACGCTGTGGAATGCGCTGATCCTGTTTGCACGGACGGCGACCTGGTACGCGGAGGCGGGCGGGAAGGCGGACGGTGACCGCCGGGCGGCGGATTTCGTGCAATCGTGCCTGGAGGATATGAGCCACACGGTCGAGGACGCGGTGGAGGATGCGCTGAGCGCGGTGCTGTTTGGGTGGTCGTGGATGGAGGTCGTGTTCAAGCGGCGAATGGGACCAGACGCGCCGGTGGCCAGCCAGTGGAATGACAAGGGTATCGGCTGGCGGAAATGGGCGATGCGGCGGCAGTCATCGTTCTGGCAGTGGGAGTTTGACGAGACGGGCGGGGTGCAGGCGCTGATCCAGATGCCGGCGCCCACATACGAGCAGGTCCGGATCCCGATTGAGAAGAGTTTACACTTCACGTCGCAGCGGGACGGCGGCAACCCCGAGGGATTCCCCCTGCTCGAGAGTATCTATGAGATCTGGTACTATCTCAAGAACTATCAGATCATCCAGGGGATTGGGTGGCAGCGGACGTTTGTGGGGCTGCCGGTGTTCGAGTTCGGGGAGAAGCCGCAAGCGGACGATCTGAGCACCGTGGAGACAGTGGGCCAGGCGCTGACGGTGGACGAGAAACAGTTCGTCAGTGTGCCGGTGGGGGTCAAGTTCCGGTTGGAGAGCGCACAGAACAGCGGGGCGGAGGCCCTGTTGAACACGATCAAATACTACCGGTTGCTGATGCTGCAGACGACGTTGGCTGATTTTATTGACCTGGGGACCGGGCAGACGGGATCGTGGGCGTTGGGGTCGGATAAATCGCAACTGTTCCTGATGGCGGTGGATGGGTACCTGGACCGGGTGGCGACGGTGATCAACTTGTTCGGGGTGCCGCGGCTGATGGGGTACAACCCGTTCCCGGGGATGGCGGCGCTGCCCAGGGTGACCCACTCGCGGGTGGAGAAACCGGCGCTGGGGCAGTTGGGAAACTGGCTGCAGCAGGTCCAGAGCCTGTTGGATTGGCAGCCAGAGGATACGAACTGGTTGCGCCGGCGCACGGGGATGCCGGTGATCGAGGTGGCGGGGGAGCGGGGGGGCGGGGGGGCGGAGGAGCAAGGGGGCGGGGGAGCAGGGGAGCAGGGGGACGAGGGAGCAGGGGAGCAGGGGGACGAGGGAGCGGAGGAGATGGTCGAGTTTGCTGCGGAGGCCGGGCACGACGCGGAGAGGGCGGCCATCGAGGGGGAGATTGCAGGGAAGGTGCGGGGATTCCTGGCAGAGCAACAGCAGCGGGTGATTGAGGCGGCGCAGGCAGGGCAGGCCGTGAGCGATGCGGCGTTCTGGGCGGCTGAGCGGGAAGCGCTGAAGAAGGTCCTCCTCCAGCAGGTGCTTAAGCACGTGACGGGGTTGTCGGGGACGGTGATCCAGGAAGCAATCGAGGCGTTCGCCGGGGGGGCGGATTGGGCGCTGGTGAATGCGGATGCGGCGAAGTGGGCGCGCCAGTATGTGGGCAAGCTGATTACGGGGATTACGGACACGACGCAGACGGCGGTCAAGGAAGTAGTGGCCACGTGGGTGGAGACAGGGGGGGCGCTGCCTGATCTGACGAAGGTCTTGGCGCCCGTGTTCGGGAAGGGGCGGGCGGAGCTGATCGCCGCGACGGAGGTGACCAGGGCATACGACGAGGCGAACGACCTGGTGCGGCAGCGGGTGGGGCTACCGGGGACGGTGTTCAAGGCGCCGGCGCATCCTGGCTGCCGGTGTTACACGCGGCCGGTGCTGTTGCCGAACGGGGTGTGGGTGGTGGTGTGGGCGACAGTGCGCGATGACGTAGTATGCCAGCGGCCGGTGGAGGCTCCGTGGGGGCGGGTGAACGGATGCCGGGACCTGCAGGGGGTGATCGTCAGCGAGGGCGATTACCTGGGTAAGACGCTGAGTGAGGTACGTGGTGGGTAGATATGTGGCGTATCTGAGCTACATTGTGCGGCACAAGTGGTTCGTTGCTATTGAGTGCTGTAGGCTCAATATTCCCTGGCGCGGGATCATTCACGACCTGAGCAAATTCAGGCTAGATGAGTTCGTTCCTTACGCGCGATATTTCTACAATCGAGATGGTACAGCAATTCAACGGCGTGACGATACAGGATATTACAAGCCTACTAATACGGGCGATCAGGCATTTGACTTTGCCTGGTTGCTACATCAAAAGCGAAATCGTCATCATTGGCAGTGGTGGGTTCTGCCAGAAGACGAAGGTCGTGTCAAGATTTTGGAAATGAGCGATGTGGCTCGGCGCGAGATGCTCGCTGACTGGCGCGGGGCTGGGCGAGCACAGGGAACACCATACACTGCTGTCTGGTACCAGGTTAATAAGCACAAGATGTGTCTAGGGCCCGAAACCCGCCAGTGGATTGAGGAGCGCTTGGACGATGATTGAGGGAGAGGGGTTAAAGCAGTTCCAGGCCGAGCTGGTCGAGTTTATGGCGAGGCTGGAGGACTTTCCAGAGATCGCGGCCGGGCAGGTCGAGCTGGCAATCGAGCAGGCGCTGATGGTGCTCCAGGGAGATGCAGCGGACTACCCGGCGGCGCCAGCGGATTCGTGGTACAGGCGCACAGGGACGCTGGGGCGGCTGTGGGTCAGCGGGCAGCGGGTGGTGGAGATGGCGCCAGGGAACAGCGGCGCGTTCGTGGTGGGGCGGGTGGACAATGCGACGCCGTACGGGCCGTATGTGATGGATCCACAAAAGCAGACGCCGGCGCATCGAGGCCGGTGGCGCACGACGGCGCAGGTGGTGGCGGACAATCAGGAGGCGATCAATGGTCTCCTGGCGCAGGCGGGGGCCGGGATCGTGGCCGAATTGGCGGAGGAGGTGGGTGGGTGAGTAGGATACTGACTGACTTTTTGTTTGCAGAGGCGAACGAGGCCGGGACGCCGGTGGAGGTACTGCGGACGGGGGATTTCGTGGATCGCCACGGCAAAGAGGTGACGGTTGTTGATGAGGACCTGGACACGTTCGTAGCGAGTTTCGAGGCGGGTCTGGCCGAGCAGGAGGTGCCGATTGACGTCAACCACGAGCGGGCGGAGGCGGCGGGCTGGGTGCGCAAGGTGTGGCGGGATGGGGACCGGCTGCTGGCCAGCGTGGATTGGAACGACGTGGGGCGGAAGCTGGTCGGGGACAAGGTGTACCGCTATCTGAGCGCGACGATTGACCTGGCCAAGAAGGTGATCAAGAGCGTTAGCCTGGTCAACTTCCCGGCGGTGAAGGGGCTGCAGCCGGTGGAGTTGGGCGAGACTGGGGTGTATGCGCTGGAGGAGAAGGACGACGCTGAGTTGGTGATCCGCAAGGAAGGAGACGAGATCATCTTGTACTCGGCTGATGGGTCGAAGGTGCTGGGGCGCTTCCCGTTTGGGGCGGGGAAGGAGCACGCGAACGAGGAGGCGGCGCGGGAGGCGGCAGCGAAGCGGGAGAGGCAGATTCAGTATTTCAAGCATCGGGAAGGGGGCGAGGAGGTAGGGGACTGGGCAGAGTTGCAGGGGAACATCCAAAACGTGATTGGGGCGTGGGGTAAGTGGGCCGGGTCATTTACGAAGTGTGTGCAGGTGCTGGCGGGGAAGCCGGGGATCACAGACACACAGGCACTCTGCGCGTGGCTACACAAGCAAGGTGAAGGCAAGTGGCCTGCCGAGGGGCAGGAATATTATCCGAGTGTGCTTGAATTGCAGGCGATTGCGGATGCAGTAGCGCCGCTGATCGTCAAACTAGAGGAGGAAGATCGAATGAACGAGAAGGAGTTGGCAGAACTGCGGGAGAAGATCCGCAAGGAGTACGAGGCCGAACTGGCCGCGCAACAGACGCAGATGGTGG
>Ga0307377_10003763_pt1 | contig 16920 bp, 16 predicted proteins | sample TR3MG_FD_202535 | JGI IMG/M metagenome (GOLD analysis project Ga0307377, IMG submission 202535) | Soil microbial communities from Risofladan, Vaasa, Finland - TR-3 | ecosystem: Environmental > Terrestrial > Soil > Coastal area > Acid sulfate soil | place: Finland: Risofladan, Vaasa | collected... | reverse complement strand
ATCACTGTCCTCCTGGGGTCCCTTGATCGCGGTGAGTGACGCAAAGCCCGCCGCCAGCAGGGCGCCGTCCTCGTCGGCGTCTTCATCGCTCACATCGCCGAGCTCGGGACTGGCAGCGCCCACCTGCAGAGGAAGTTCGCCTTCGTCGCCGAGAGCTTGGCCCCCTGCCAGGCGACCTGCAGATTTCACCACCCCCGCGGTTGAGATGCGGCCCCGACGAACTCCTTTCAATTCAGAAGCCGGAAGATTCGGGACGTTCAGATTCAGCAGTGTTCGAGAGGGCGCGCCCATCAACTCCTCGAGGACCTCTACCGCGACCGCTGCGGCGGTGTCGTAATGCACGTCGTCACCCCATTGCACTGACACCGCCAGTCCCGAGAGTCCGAGTTGGGCGCCGGTGAGTATCGCCCCGACCGTCCCGGAATGAAGGACGCTGCGGCCCACATTGGCGCCGGCGTTGATTCCCGAGAGGATCAAGTCGGGTTGGAAGTCAAGACCACCCACGGCGCCCACGATTGCGCAGAGCGCGGGCGGGGCTTCAAGACCGAAGGCGGGAATCGATTCGGCACCTACGATGGTGTGCCGTCGGTACTTGACAGTTGGCCGGTCGAAAACGTCTCCGACCGCCGACGACATGCCCGAATGGTTGGTGTGGGGGGCGACCACGATCGCCTCTCGGATATCACCCGGGGGACAGCGATCTATCCAGCGGGCAACGTGGCGAGCCAGCACGGCGATGCCCGGCGCGTAGATGCCGTCGTCATTGGTAATCAGGATTCGCATGCAACGTACGTTAACTGTCGTAAGTTACTTAGCAGTGAATAGAAGGAAAACCAGCTGATGCTTCCGTCTGGAGAACAGATCGCGATTGCCCACGGCGACGAGCGGGCAGTCATCACCGAAGTCGGGGCGACACTGCGCACGTTCGTCAAGGGCGGGGTCAGCGTCATCGAGGGTTTCGCTGGCGAGGAGGTGCCGACCGGCGCTCGCGGCCAGGTCCTCTACCCCTGGCCCAATCGCATCGGCGATGGTGAGTGGTCCTTTTCGGATCGCGTCGCTCAGCCGAACGTCGATGACGTCGTTCACGCCACGTCGATTCACGGACTCGTCCGCTGGCGGCCGTTCCACGTCGACTCGGTCAATCAGAACCGCTGTGCGTTGTCCTTGCTCCTCCATCCGACTCCGGAATATCCATTTCTGAGTGAAGTCAGCGTCGCCTATCACTTGGGCAAACTGGGGCTCACCGTCACGACCACCGTGACCAACCGCGACAACGTGCCAATTCCTTTCGGCGTGGGCTTCCATCCCTATCTGGCCGTCACCACGCCCACCATCGAGGGGGCGGAGCTCGAGGTGCCGGCGAGGGCCTACGTCGCGGTGAATGGCCGTCAACTCCCAACTGGGGAGATTCTGCCGGTGCAGGGTCACGCGTTCGACTTTTCCAAGCGAAAGTCGGTGAGTGGTCATGAACTCGACGTCACCTACACCGAACTGGTGCGTGACGATTCGGGATTGGCGACAGTGGTGCTGGCCGATCACAATGGCGCCGAGGTCGAATTGAGCGTTGACCGAAATTTCCCCTACATCCAGGTGTATACCGGAGACCATCTGGAGCGCGGTCGTCGTCGCACCTCGGTGGCCATCGAACCAATGACCTGTCCGCCCGACGCGTTGCGTAGCGGTAAGGATGTGGTTGTGCTCGAACCCGGCCAGCACTGGGCTGGCTCGTGGCGAATGCGACGGAGGTAGACATGGCGGGACGGGTAGTACTGGTCACCGGATCGACTAGCGGCATCGGCGAGGCGACTGCCCTGCGGTTCGCCGCCGCCGGTGAACTTGTCGTCTTCAATTCGGCTCGCAGTGTCGCCCAAGGCGAGGCTCTGGCCAGTGTCACGGCGAACGCTCAGTACGTTCAGGCGGACATTGCCGTCGAGGGGGAGTGCGAACGACTCATGAACGAGATCCTCGAGCGGTTCGGACGACTCGACGTGCTGGTCAACAATGCCGGGCGCACCCGAGTGATTCCTCACCACGACCTCGATGCTGCCTCGCTTGAGGTGTGGCGTGAGATATTTGAGTTGAACGTCTTTGGGACATGGAACCTGAGCGTGGCCGCGATGAAGGCCTTGCGCGATAGTCACGGTTGCATCGTCAACGTGACCTCAATTGCGGGATTGCGACCCGAAGGCTCCTCGATTCCGTACGCAGCGTCCAAGGCCGCCCTAAATCACATGACTGCGCTGCTTGCGAAGGCGGTGGGGCCCGAGGTCCGGGTCAACGCCGTCGCGCCGGGACTTATCGATACTCCATGGACCGCAGACGGGGATGCCAACCGCGCCTTCGTCCAGAAAGTTGCCCCCCTCCGGCGTACCGGCACTCCCGAGGACGTCGCCGACGTAATCATGGCGCTGTCCTCGTCGCCGTACGTGACCGGTCAGGTCGTCACGGTCGACGGCGGGTTCACCCTCGCTAATTGACGCGAGGTGTCGGTGCAACGAAGACCCGAAGTGATGAGCAAAGCAGCGAGGTGACCGGGCGGATCACCATTTGGTCGAGGGGACCGCGCGCTGGCACCCCGAGCATGTCGCGGGCCCACGGCGACATGAGACTGAACGAACTTTGCACGAGGAGCCAGTAGGCGATCTTTTGGAGTGGACCTTGAACCACACCCTTGGCGACGAAGTCCCGGGCGATCACGGCGTCGGGAGTAAGTCGAAGTTCTGGTCGGAATCGAGCGATTGCCTGCTCTAACTCAGCCACGCTGGTCGGAGGGTCGACCATTCCCATGTCGCGCGCGAGCACGGCCATTTCTTGTACGTACTGATCCGCTTCTTGGTTCGTGATCGTCAAGCGACCGAATCGCTGGTACGCGCGAAGGAACATCGAGACCTCGGCCGCGTGCACCCAAGCGAGCAGATGGGGGTCGTTCGCGTAGTAGGGGACTCCGTCGTCAGCCACGCCGCGGACTCCTTCGTGAACCGCCAGGACCCGTTCAATCGCATGGTGGGCGGTCGCTCGTGACCCGTACGTGGTGAAGCCGATGAAGTTGGCGGTCTGGAGAAGGCGACCCAGGGCGTCGCGCTGGTACCGCGAATGCTGCGCCACGCCAGCCATGGCGTGTGGGTGCAGCATCTGGAAGAAGAGCGAGCCCAGCCCGCCGACGAGCATCGACGAGAGATCACCGTGCACGAGCCGCGCAACGCTGTCGAGGGCGAAATAGGCCTCGTCGGGATCGTCACAGCGAGGTGGTGGTTCCTTCGTGAGCCCCACGGCGTGGCGAATACTGAGGTTCACGTGCTTTCGAAGTCGAGCCGGTGCCTCGCTGACCCACTTGGTTTCCACCGCGGTCTCCTGACGAACTTGGGCCCCTCTGTCACACTACGGTCGGAGTTTCCAATTCATGCCGCGGTCTGCGACACTGGAGTCGTGGCATCCGTGAAACCTCTTCGTACGACGACGACCGAATCTGACGTGGCGACCTCGGACTCGGTGCGTACGGAGAAGTCATGGCGCGTCGTCGTATGGAACGACCCGGTAACGCCCATGGCCGTTGTCGTGGTGATATTCCGTAAGATTTTTGGGTACTCGAATAACAAGTGCACCCAGTTGATGATGGCCGTGCACCATGAAGGTCGGGCTCTCGTATGGTCGGGAGCGCGCGATCGTGCCGAGTCTTACTGCGTCAAACTCCAGGTGGCCGGCCTCCAGAGCACCATCGAACAGGACCAGTAGTGGCTGGCAAATTGTTCGTGCGCCGCCGAGATGGTCGGATCGAGGTGCGACTCAACGAGTTCGGTCGTTCAGTCGCCCGCGAAGCCTTTCGCAACGTCGTCGCTGCCGAGCATGATCCGACGCACGAGTGGCACGTCTCGATGACGTCGCCCATCGACCCCAGTCTCGATTCTGATAATCCGGTTTCGATGTTGACACGTCAGAACGAGACGTCGACGAATGCTGAGTTGGCGGCGTTGACGATTGACGAAGAATTTCTGACCCAGAATGAGGCGTGGACTTGGCTCACGACTCTGCAGGTCGCCCTGCGATCGACCGCTCAGGCGAAGGGTCTGCTGAGCGACGAGCAACTGGCCGCGAGCGAGCCTGAAGTCCTTGACTACATCCGAACGCTTCAGCAGTTCCTCTTTCAGCTGGCGGACTGCTTGTAGTCCTGCCCCTGACCATCGAATGGCGGGGTCCGCTTCATCATTGATCTGCCCATCAACTGGTGGCGTAGGCGACAAGCTGTAACCCGGAGAGTCGGAACTTGGTCCACTCCTCCTGGGCCTGCGCCCCGAGCGAGCGATAGAAGTCGATTGCCGGGGTATTCCAATCGAGCACTGACCACTCGAAACGTGAGTAACCGCGTGTCACACAAATGTTCGCCAACTCGCGCATGAGCCCCATGCCGTAGCCGCGTCCACGCGACGACTCACGGACGTAGAGATCCTCCAAGTAGAGGCCCGATGTTCCCAGCCAGGTGGAGAAATTGAGGAACCACAGCGCCATCGCCTCGATCTGACCGTCCACTTCCACGACGAGGCAGTGAACATGGGCATCGGGACCGAAGAGTGCGCGAACAAAATCCTCGTCTCGAGCGGTGACTTCGTGCGAGGCTTTCTCGTATTCGGCTAGTTCACGGACGAGTGACAGGATGGCCGCCACGTCATCGGGCCGGGCTTCTCGGATTGCCACCGGGATTACGGCAGTCGTTCGGAGACGATTCGATTGATGGTGGCCACCATCTCCTCTGCGGTAGCTCCCGGGCCGAACACGGCAGCAACTCCGGCCCCTTCCAAGTCGGCGAGGTCATTGGCGGGAACGATGCCGCCCACGATGACCGGTATGTCCGATCCCTGGGCGCGCAGGGCCTCGACGACCAAGGGCGCCAGAGTGAGATGGGCACCCGAGAGCATGGAGAGACCCACGAGATCCACGTCTTCTTGAATCGCGGCGCTCGCCACCGTTGCCGGCGTTTGGAAAAGACCGGTGTAGACGACCTCCATGCCGGCGTCGCGCAGGAGGCGTGCGACGACTTTGATGCCACGGTCGTGACCATCGAGACCCACCTTCGCCACGAGTACTCGAGTGGTCATAGTGTGGGCACCTCCACGTATCGACCGAAGACGCCCTCCATTGTTGACATCATCTCGCCAACGGTGGCGTTGGCACGTGCGGCATCAATCAGTGCGGGCATCAGATTGACCTCGGGGTCGGCGGCCTCGCGGGACAAGCGAGCCAGCGCGCTGTTCACACCCATTTGGTCGCGAGACTCGCGTACATCGAGGAGTCTCGCAATCTGGCGTTTTTCGTCTTCGTTGGTGATACGCAGAATCTCGAGGTCGGCATCGTCATTACCCTCGAGAAATGCGTTGACGCCCACCACAACACGTCGACCCTGATTGAACAACTTCTCAAGTTGGTAGGCGGATTCGGCAATCCGACCCTGGAACCAGTTCTCCTCAATACCCCGAATACAGCCCTCGAGCATGGAACCGTCACCGAATTCCATGATTTGAGAAAAAATTGCCTCGGCCTGTCGCTCCATCTCATCGGTCAACTCTTCAACGAACCACGAGCCACCGAGGGGGTCGGCCACGTTCACCACGTTGGTCTCGTGCGCGATGATCTGCTGGGTGCGCAGTGCGATCCGAGCAGCCTTTTCTGACGGTAGTGCCAGGGCCTCGTCCATTGAATTCGTGTGGAGGGATTGGGTGCCGCCAAGCACACCAGCCAGGGCCTCGATAGCGGTGCGCGCAATGTTGATCTCAGGCTGCTGGGCGGTCAGGGACACACCGGCGGTTTGGGTGTGGAAACGTAGTTGCCACGACCGCTCGTCGGTCGCTGCGTAGTGACCGCGCATCCACTTGGCCCAGATACGCCGAGCGGCACGATATTTCGCGATTTCTTCGAAGAAATCGATGTGGGCGTTGAAGAAGAAGGAGAGCCGGGGAGCTACCTGATCGACCGTGAGTCCGGCGTCACGGGCCAGTTCGACATAGGCGAATCCATTGGCCAACGTGAAGGCCAACTCCTCGGCGGCAGTGGATCCGGCTTCACGGATGTGATATCCCGACACCGACACCGAATTCCACTTGGGCATCTCAGCGGCGGTGAAGGCAATCGTGTCACGAACGAGGCGCATTGACTGGCGCGGCGGAAAGACGAACTCCTTTTGCGCTTGGTACTCCTTCAAGATGTCGTTCTGGAGTGTTCCGCCTAACCGGGCTCGAGGCACGCCAGCCTCCTCGGCTTGGGCCACGAAGAGCGCGAGCATCACTGCGGCGGGAGAGTTGATGGTCATCGACGTGGTTATTGAGGCGAGGTCGATGCCAGCGAATAGGTCGCGCATGTCGGCCATCGAGTCAATCGCCACGCCACACCGTCCGACCTCACCCAGGGCCATGGGGTCATCGGAGTCGAGACCGAGCAACGTCGGCATGTCAAACGCCGTCGATAGACCGGTGCCACCGGCGCCAATGATCTCCTTGAAACGCTCATTGGTGTCAAGTGCCGTTCCGAAGCCAGCGAACATTCGCATCGTCCAGAGGCGGGAGCGGTACATCGAGGGATGAACGCCACGTGTGTAGGGGTACTGGCCGGGGAACTCTTCGGTGGGCGGGCCGTAGACCGGCTGGACCGGAACTCCCGACATGGTGGTGAAGTCAATATCGCGTAGGTGCGACGCATCGTAACCTCGCCGCCATTCCTCGAACGCACTCGCTGAACTCATCACACCACCTCCGGACTATGGGTCCTGCCTCGAGCATAGGTTGAGCTGCCTGATCGAGGGTTGTGCGACGCGGGATTGGCTGCCCGGCAGGGATGGTGGCAGCGTTACGACGTCGCAAGTACCATCCATGTTCTGATGACATATCGCGATAGCGCTGGTACGACGGCGGGTTCCGGTTCGGCCGAAGCGGAGTTGCTCGCGTCCGAATGGTCTGAGCACACCCGAGTGAAGGTCATTGTGGTCCGGCGCGGGTCACAATGATGCCGGGGTGGTCACGATGAGGGTCCTCGTCACCGGGGCCGCCGGATTCATCGGGTCCAATACCGCCGAGTTGTTGGTGTCGCAAGGCCACGAGGTGGTCGCGCTTGACAATCTGAGCTCGGGACGTCGAGAGAATATCCCTACCGGCGCCGAGTTCGTGGAAGGAGATTGTGGCAACCGTGACCTCGTGACCACGCTCGGCCCATTCGGGGCCTGCGTGCACTTTGCCGCATTTATTGAGCCCAGCGAGTCCATGAAGCGGCCCGAGGCATTCTTCTCGAACAATGTGGCTTCGACGTTTCGGCTGTTGGAGGCATTGGTGGAAATGGGTGTACCGCGGTTCGTGTTCTCCTCGTCGTGCGCGGTGTACGGCAATCAAACCCAGATGCCCATTGACGAAGATCGTCCCGTCAATCCCCAGAGTCCGTACGGGCAGACCAAATCAATGGTCGAAGACGGGCTGCGGTGGATGTCAGAGCGCGGGCGAATGAACGCCGCCTCGTTGCGTTACTTCAACGCGGCTGGAGCCAGCACGCTGCACCCGGAGCGCCACGTACCGGAAACACATCTGATTCCGCTGGCGTTGGAGACGGCTGCGGGACGGCGGGAGTACCTCGAGGTCTTCGGCTCTGACTATGAGACGCTCGATGGCACGTGCGTGCGCGACTACGTGCACGTGAGCGATCTCGCCGAAGCGCACGTCCTGACGATCGACGCTCTGTCGACGACCGCGAGCCTCACTTTGAATTTGGGAACCGGCGTGGGCTCGTCGAATCGACAGGTCGTTGAAGCAGTTAGGCACGTGACCGGGGTCAACATTGACGTTCGCTACACGGCACGGCGGGAGGGTGATCCGGCGGCCGCAGTTGCCGACGGGCGACGTGCCCAGAAGGTTCTGGGCTGGCAGCCTTCGAGATCTGATTTAATTGCCATCGTTACCGATGCATGGGCGCAGGTCCGATGAGGCGTCTTCGAGGGGTGAGCGAGTGGGATTACCCCTCTCTACGCGCTTGACACGGGCAGTGGGCTTTGCGAGTCTCTGGACATACACACGAACGGGGAGAACCTAGCAATGGGTACCGAGGAAGTTGTTTCTAGTGACGATCCACGAGGCGCCATGTCGTCAGGCGAAGGTTCGCAATCGACACCGACCGTCACGGTGATGATTCCTACGCTGAACGAATCTGGAAATCTCCCGTATGTGCTCAATACCATTCCCGATTGGGTCGATGAGATCTTGATCGTGGACGGCCGATCGCAGGACGATACCCTCCGGATCGCCCAGGACCTTCGCCCCGACGTGCGAGTGATTCGAGTGGCTCGGTCGGGAAAGGGCGCCGCGATGAAGTTCGGCTTCGAGGCCGCGAAGGGGGACTTCATCATTGCCCTCGATGCCGACGGATCCATGGACGGCGCCATGATCGGCGCATTCCGCGACGCGTTCGTCTCCGGTGCCGAGTACGTGAAGGGGACTCGTTTCGGCCCCGGCGGCGGATCAGCGGACATCACCAGAATCCGTCGAGTAGGGGATTGGGGAATATGCCTTCTCATTCGTCTGCTGTTCGGAGCGAAGTACACCGACGCGACGTACGGCTACGTGGGGATTCGATCCGACGCCGTGAAGAAGATCGGCATCGATTCCGACGGATTCGAGGTTGAGACCCTCATTGGAATTCGGGCTCACCGGGCGGGCCTGCGGATCGCTGAGGTCACCTGCTTTGAGTCGACAAGGATCATCGGGAAGAGCAACCTTCACGCACTACGCGATGGCGGTCGTATCTTGAGGGTGATCTTTCGTGAACGGTTCAGAAAGCGCATTCATGCCCCGGTCTAAGACGCGGATGGCGGGTGACTCGACTGTGGGTTCGGTCAGGTCAGTGGTGGCCATCGCCGGCCCAAGTTCATCACTGACAATTCCTGGCATCGTGGTGTCTCAAATTGTCCGGGTGATGGCGCGCACCAATTCAGTGATTCGCATTAACGTCGACGATCGTTCCGACTTTGATTCGGAGTTATTTCGGGCGCCGTCACTGGCGGCGGCCCTGCACGACGACGTTGAATTGAACGTGGTGACGTTTGAAGCACCGAGGCGTTCCTGGGCCCGAAACGAAGCCTTCGAATGGTGGATGTCGTCCCACGTGGAAACGGCCGTGGCGTTCGTCTGGCCAGGCATCGACAGTACGTGGGTACGCCAGTTCGTTGCTGCGGCGAAGAAGGTGGGAGCGACCTCGACGGTGGTGTGCGCCAGTGCCCCACGAGCCAACTCATTGAGTTTTGCTCACATCGCGGACTTCATCAAAGATGCTGACCAGGTGCTCGTAGGGAGGGAATCGGACGCGCAGGCCCTGCGCAAGGAATTAGGTTCGCGTGCGCCCTCGATCACGACTCACCAGGCACTTCAATTCAGCAGGAGCGTGCCGCAACCAGCCGTCCACAGAATCATGGCGTTCCTGCCCAAAGACAACATGGTGGCCTTAGCCACCCTGCTCGCGGCATTTGATGCGATTCCCGAGGCGTGGGTCGATAGTTACCACCTCGAAGTGCTGATGAGGTTCACCGGTGAGGATGCTCCGCAGCTGGTCGCCGCGAGCTACCACTCCGAATGCGTCAAGTTGAACGGGGATGATATCTCTTCGGAGAAACTCGGGAGGTTGGTAGCGGGGTCTTCAGCGCTCATCATTGCGGATCCTGTTGTCGATTCTCGAGCTTTTTCAACCGCGGTCGATTGCGGGCTTCCGGTCGTGGTGGTGGCGTCGGCCAACCTTCCTGGCGTCGGTAGCGGCTACGTTGGCGCACTCCTAGCCGACCTCGACCGTCCTGTGTCGGTGTACGTTGCGGTGACGCACGCACTTCGACTCTCAGACTTGCAATTCCCTCGTCCTGAAGAGTGGCAGGCGTTGGTCAACGTCATTGGCGGGTGATAGGTGGGTCTGGCTCGAATTTGCGACGCCCACTCCGTCATCGGACGGTCATTGCGCACTTTTGGACGACGATCGTCCCGGTCGGCTCGTTGCCTTGCTCGACATGCCTATCTGATTATCCCGCCAGAAGTTGGAGATGGCACAGAGCTGGTTGCGGTGTTGCCCGGTGATGGCACCGCCAGTGATGGTGAGGTGGACAACAACGTGACTCCTCGTGTCCAAGTGCGGTCATCAGTTTCGTGGATCAGAGTCCATTCAGAACTCCATTTGCTCACACGGAATCGAGGTTGGCTGCTCCGATACAATCCCACTATTCGCTGCAATAATCCTTTTCTACGTGAGGCGTCATCCACCGAGCAGGACAATTCGTCCTGCCGAGCTTCTGGTCGTGCCAGATATTCGCGCCAAGGCGGCGTCCGATGTTGAGCGGCGTTCGAAATTGGCTGTGGCGATTGAGGACGTACTTCGCGCGCGAGCTGAATAGGGCGCCGGTGATCGGACGTGGCTTCGCGCAGGTCCATGACCGCATCTTCGCTTTTCGATTTGGACCGGACCTTCAGAAGATTAATGATGTACTGAGCCGCAGCGAATTGGAGGGTCGGTATTGGGTGTGGGGTGGCGTCCTGCTCGGGGTGGCCCGCGAAGGAGCTCCGTTGGCGCATGATCGCGACGTTGATTTCGCGATATTGCGAGAAGACTTTTCGCGCCTCGTCGAGGTCATTCCTGCCTTGCAAGCCGCAGGATTCAAACCGCTCGGTCAGTACCGCAAAAATGATGGTGAGGTTACGGAACTGACGTTTCGAAAGCATGGTGGACGATTCGAATTCTTCCTATTCGACCCCGTTGGCGACATGCTCCGCTATTTCGTCTTCGGCCAAGACGCTGGCAAGAACCTTCAGGTGGAATTGGTGATACCCAACCAGAAGCTCGAGTTGTTCGAAATGCTTGGAAGGACGTGGTTTCGTCACGCCGACTTCGAGCACGAACTCGACTGCATCTATGGGGACTGGCGTACCCCGAACCGTGCATGGAACTACTTGATCGACGATCACTCCATCGTCGAGACGAGTCCATGGATTCACCCCAATACGTCTTGGAAGCCTTGAGCATTTGAGTTGGGTCGGAGACGCGTTGTCGGGACGTTGGTTTTCGCAGGGACTACGCGGCGGATAGTCGGCGGATTCAAGTTCATGGGAGCAATGCCTGCACTCGAGAACCTCAGGCACGATGTGGCGTCACGTTGCGAAAGCGTGGGGCGGGGGCGGCAGTGAGGGCTAGTCGACCGTCGTGTGAGGCAGCACCACTATTAAATGACCTGATGGCGCCCACTGCGTCGACCGCACAGGACCAGAGTTGGTCAACAGTTGGGTTAGCGTAGGCGTTTGCATGTTTTGCGCCTGAGAGTTTGGATGCATGGCCGATTACCTCAAATCTCGCCTGATTGGCTTTAGATCCGCTCGTCGACTTCCTCGATTGGCGTTGCTGGGAATTGCGACCAGCGTGCTCGTGGCCGTCGTCGGCCTCGGAGCGTCCGCAACGCCCAGCACTCCGATAGGGGCGAACATTGTGACCGCATCGGCCACTGGGTCGGCGTTGGTCGATTCAGTAATGCCGTCCCGTGCACCGCTCTCTGCCACTTCGACCCCAGGTATCGGTTTGAATGCCGTCCCTTCGGGCGGAACTGCCCTCGCCCCGACGACTCGCACCGTGATGGCGATCACCGCACCGTCCAGCACATTTGCAAGAGTCACGAAGGCGACACGCGCCACGCACTTGAAGAAGCCCGTTGTGCGGCGACGCGGGTCCACTCCTCCCGCCACGACCACCACCGTGCCTCCAGCGACCACAACTACCGCCGCACCTGCGCGGTATCCGATAGGTGTTGCCAATTCCTCGGAGCCTTCGGGTTACGGTCCACCCTCGGGGTCGGCCTTGCTGGGCTACAGCCAGAGTTACGTGACCGACTTCAGCGGCTCCGCGCTCCCGGCCGGGTGGGTGCCCTATTCGGGCAAGCCAATGTCGGACCCCGGGGCTCAATTCGGAATCGCTCACGTCGTGGTCAGCGGAGGCCTCCTGCAGTTGAACACTTGGCGCGATCCTCAGTACAACAACACTTGGGTTACCGGCGGACTCAGCCAGTCGGCGGTCACCAACACTTACGGTGCTTACTTCGTGAGGTCGCGCCTTACTGGAGCCGGCCCGACCGGTGTCGAACTTCTTTGGCCAGCCGACAACTCCTGGCCGCCGGAGATCGATTTCAGCGAAACGGCGGGAGACACGTCAAGCCTGACGGCGACGGTGCACTTTGGACCCGCCTCGATCAACCACATCGACCAGCGTGCACTTAGCAACATCGACATGACTAAGTGGCACACATGGGGAGTGGTCTGGACACCTGCGTCAATTACCTACACCGTTGATGGGAACGTGTGGGGTTCGATTGCGGTGGGGACAGAAATCCCGAATGTCCCGATGACGTTGGACCTTCAACAGCAGACATGGTGTGATTCCGGATGGGCGTGTCCTAGTGCCCCGCAGTCAATGTTGGTCGATTGGGTTGCGGAATATCGAGTGGGCTGAGGCAGCGACTCGGCGTGCCTCAGGTAATCAGCGGGTGACCGCGCCCGACGTCGTGGTCGCTGGTGACCACCGCACTCCGCAACTCGGTGGATTGCTGCGCACGTAGAGTGGCGAGTGCGTTCACTTCTTGGACAGAACACCGGATAGAGTCAACCTCATAGGGCACGAGCCAACGAGGGACAGGGTTCCCATGGACACTTCGGTCATCATCTGCGCCTACACGATGAGTCGATGGAACGAACTGGCTGAGGCGGTGCGATCGTGCACGGTGCAGACTTCGCCGCCGGTGGAGATTATTGTCGTCGTCGATTACAACGAGGATCTGTTCGATCGGGCCCGCGAGGAATTCCCTGATGTGACGGTGATTACGAATAAGGGTGACCAAGGTCTATCGGGCGCCCGCAACACCGGCGTGGGCGTGGCGCGTGGCGCGATCATTGCGTTCCTCGATGATGACGCCTACGCCGACCCTGAATGGCTGGAGCGACTGACCATCATGTTGGAGGACCCCAAGGTGGCGGGCGTCGGGGGCTGGATTCTCCCTGTCTGGCCGCAGAACGAACCCCGGTGGTTCCCCCAGACCTTTTATTGGGTGCTGGGGTGCAGTTATCTGGGACTTCCCGAACACGGGGCGACCATCCGTAATCCCATTGGCGCAAACATGGCGTTTCGTCACCGCGTGTTTGACTCGGTTGGCGGCTTCAGTTCTGGGTTGGGACGAATTGGCAACAACTCCCTAGGTTGCGAGGAGACCGAGCTCAGCATCAGGTACACCGATCACTTCGTCGATGAGCGATTCGTGCTCAGTCGGAACGCGATTGTGCACCACCTCGTTCCGCGGTCGAGACTGACGCTGCGCTATTTCTTGACGCGATGTTGGGCGGAGGGGCTCTCCAAAGCCGCCGTCGCATCCTTGGTCGGGTCGAGGTCTGGTCTCGCCGCGGAGCGCGGTCACCTGGTCCGCGCTCTACCTCGGGAGATTGCTCAATCGGGGCGCGAGCTCTTGCGTGATCCGCGTAACGCGGCCTCGCGGATTGGTCTGATTCTCGCTGGCTCGGGTTGCGCGGCCGCCGGCTTGGCGCGAGGAAAGTTGGCAATCCGGCGTGCACCACACCTGGTGCATCGTGTCCGAGTCGAGGGTGATCACCATGTGTGATCGACTTCGACTCATTGGTCTCGAAAGGTGGCACTGATGGCGGATCGTGGGTCAACGCAACGGGGCAGGTTGCTGGACGTGCTCGCCACCCGCGCCATGGCCTCAATGTTGTTGCTCGGGATGGACGTGAGTCTGCTGGTTTTCACGACGATGGACGTTCGGGGACCGGTCCGTTTCGCACTAGGACTGGTCCTTGGTCTCGTGATTCCTGGCTGGTCGGTCATAGGTTTACTGAGAATTGACAATGCCCCCCTCGAAGTGAGTCTGACCGTTGCAGTGAGTCTCGCGCTTCTCATGGTGACGGCGCAACTCATGATGACATTCCGTCTTTGGCATCCAATCGCTCTGGAGGAGTTGACGTGCCTCGCCTGTATTCCATCTTTGTTCGCGCAGGCGTTCCTGCCGTTGGGTGACCGCGGAGGCACCACGTGACCACAATGCTCGGCCTGAGCTTCAAAGCGCTGGCCGTCGCCCCCGAAACGTTTGCGACGCTGGTCGCGTGTGTCTTTCTCCTTGTTGTCCGAGCGGCAATCGCCACCAGCGGTCGCACGTTGATCAGGTCGACAGCCCGCCTGCTTGACGCGGCAATCGCCTTCCTCACCATTCTGTTTCTGATCCTTGTGGTGATTAGATTCAGCGTGCTCGCTTAGGGGTCGTGGAATGATGTCTGCGTCTAGAGGCGCCTCACCTACGCAGCGAGTGTTGTCGATTCTTCCCATGATGATGGGATTCGGCGGAGCGGTCTTCTGGCTGATCGCGGTGCACCAGGCGAACTACGCCGCCATGAATCCTTTCGGTCTCGTGTCGGTCATGACCTGGACCTTTTACGCGGCGATCGTCATGGCGGTCACGGGCTTCTTCCTTGAACTCATGGGCACGAATCCACGCACCGGTCGCCTGGTTGCACTGATCGTACTCATGATCATGATCATGTTTGGTACTGCGCCGGCCGTTGAGCCCGTTGCCTCGCTCTACGACTCGTGGCTACACGCTGGATTCATTCAGTATGTGATTGACCATGGTCGTCCCTTGAGCCACTTCGACGCCCGATTTTCTTGGCCCGGGGCGTTCTCCCTCGGTGCAGTAGTTTCCGCATTCGTCGGACGTTCCAATGCACTCGGATTTCTGAGATGGTTTCCACCATTCATCGAATTGATGTACTTGGCACCGGCGATCGTGATTGCGAGGTCCAGTGGCGTGGATCGTCGTGCCGGATGGCTGGGGGTCGCGCTCTTCTTCTCCTGTAACTGGATCTACCAGGACTACTTTTCGCCCCAAGCGCTTAACTACCTCTTCTATCTCGTGATCGTGGCGGCTGTGCTCGCCACTTGGCGCCCTCGACCCCTTGAGTTGGATGGGACTGCACGCCCGACGTTGCGGCATCGATTGGCGCTCACGAGGAGGTCGCTGTCCACCCAGCGTCTGGGCGGCCATGACGCGGAGTCGACGTGGTCGAGTTCGTTGACGCTCGCCATCCTGGCGCTACTTTGCCTGATCTTGCTTGCCTCTGCGATGAGCCATCAATTGACGCCTTATGCGACGATTCTCGCCCTGGTCGCCATGTTGCTCGGGCGACGGTTGGGTCGACCTGAACTCGTCATCGTCGCTGGACTCTTCGCCGTCGGATGGCTCAGCTTGGGCGCCAGCGACTTTTGGTTGGGCCACCTGAACGCCATCTTCGGTTCAATCGGACGGTTCGGTGGCACCATCACCGCCAACGTGACTGGACGGATCACGGGCAACGCGGATCATCGTTTGATCGTCAACGCGCGAATTCTCGAGGTCGTGGTGCTGTACCTGCTCGCGGTGATCGGTGCCGTACGTCGCCGGGCGGAGTCGCGGTCTCTTGAGATGCTCGCCGCGTCGGCCTTCCTGCTGCTCGCCCTGCAGGATTACGGCGGCGAGGGTTTGCTCAGGGTAGTTCTCTTCGGCCTTCCTTTTGTGACGCTGCTAGCCGCGTCGGCATTCTTGCCTAACAGGTCGGGGGCGACGAGACCGGTCGGGCGATCGGGGACATCGGTACGGTCGTGGTCGGTTCACCACCTAGGGCGCAGGGTCAGTCGCGCCCTGGCTGCCATGGTGCTCCTGCTGTTCTTCACGGTGACATTCGCGGTCCGCGGAGGCAATGACGCGTTTGAATCATTCACGACCGGCGAATTGGCGGCATCGGAGTTCGTCTATGGCCACGCAAAGGTGGGTGAGACCATTTGGATGGCCACCCCTTTCATGCCGACCAACTTTCGAAATATCGACTCAATGCCGGTGAAAATTGCCGCGTATCAGACGGCGAAGTCGGCGTCCACCGTAGATTTTGATCTCTTCACCTTGCTCAGCGCACACGCCCATTGGATCGTCTTAAGCGCATCGCAGGCCGCCTGGGGAGTCCAAGTCGGCGGCTACGCCAAGGACTGGATGGCTCCGTTTCAAGCGACGCTGCTCGCGAGCGGCTATCGAGTGGTGGCGAGATGGTCAACGGCGACGGTACTGCATCTCGGCCCGATGAAGTGATGCGCGTGGACAGCCCCGGTGGTTGAGTCAGACCACTGGGTAGGGCACCGCTCTGGTGCCCGACCACGGAGTGAGGCGCGTGGTTCGGGTGCGCCCGTCGCGAGAATCGATTGGGAGTCGGACGTTCTCGCGTCGCACATGTGTCTAATCTCGTGAGTACGCCGTTGCGGCGTGTCTGTCGAACCGAGGGGATTTTGATTACCGGCAATTTTGTCGCGGGCGGTTTTGAGTAATGGTCCGTTCGGGCCCGGACGTTACATTCGTCGCCCAGGCACGCCGGCTCTTCAGTGGACGATTGATGCGCAACGCCCTGGCCCTGATGGCCTCGTCGGGCGGCACCTCGGTGATCGGTGTGGTGTTCTGGGGAGTCTCGGCCCACCTCGCCTCGGCAACTGTGATCGGCCGGACGTCGGCGGAGATTGCGGCGATGGTGCTACTCGCGAACTTGGCGGAGCTGAGCTTTGGATCGATCTTCGAGCGATTCCTCCCGGTTACGGGACGTCGCACCCGCCAGTTGGTACGACAGGCCTACTACTTGTGCATCACTACCGCCCTCTTGATCAGCACCGTCTACGTGCTGACCGGCTTCGCGGACTCCTTCTTGCCCTCGTCATGGGCGTGGCGTGCATTCTTCGTGGCGTCAGTGACGGTGTGGACGATTTTCATGCTGCAAGATTCGGCGCTGATTGGATTGCGGGCATCGCGCTGGGTTCCCGTCGAGAACATCCTGTACGCGTTATTGAAGCTGGCTCTCTTGCCGGCCTTTC
>Ga0307377_10003761_pt1 | contig 16922 bp, 24 predicted proteins | sample TR3MG_FD_202535 | JGI IMG/M metagenome (GOLD analysis project Ga0307377, IMG submission 202535) | Soil microbial communities from Risofladan, Vaasa, Finland - TR-3 | ecosystem: Environmental > Terrestrial > Soil > Coastal area > Acid sulfate soil | place: Finland: Risofladan, Vaasa | collected... | reverse complement strand
TGGTGATAGTGGAACGAGTATTGAATCACTTCCTGGAATGAGTTCTGAGGGTCAAATAGACGACATTGAATATTTGAGAAACAAGTTAATGGCTGCCCTAAAAATACCTAAAGCGTTCTTGGGATATGAAGAACAAATTGGAAGCAAGGCAACATTAGCAGCTGAGGATGTTCGTTTTGCCAGAACGATTGAAAGAATTCAAAAGATTCTTATATCTGAGTTAACGAAAGTGGCTCTTGTTCATTTATACATTCAAGGGTTTGAGGGGAATGATTTAGTTGATTTTGAAATTGAACTTACAACGCCTTCAATTATTTACGAACAAGAAAAAATTGAGTTGTGGAATTCCAAGATAGGTTTAGCCAGGGACGCTAAGGATACGAGAATGTTAAGCATGGATTGGATTTACGAAAACATTTTCAACTTTACGGAAGATGAAATAGCGACTGAAAAGAAAAATGTTGTTGATGATACGAAACGAACATATAGAATTCAACAGATAGAGGAACAAGGGAACGATCCTGCTATATCAGATCAAGGTTTTAGTGGAGAAAAGGACAACACATTTGGCGAAAACAAAAACTTTAATCTTCATTACGATGAAGAAAAAGAATATGTGCCAGTGAAACCGTCTGAAGATGGTCGCCGAGGAAAAACAGCCAGGACAAGAGATAAAGACGATCCATTCGGCGACGATCCAATAGGTAAAAAGGATTATGATAAAATTTTGAAGTTGGACAATGAAGTTGGATATGACGCGAATAAGAAAAAACATCTATCAAGAAATATAAGAAAAGCAGAATCTGTTTTAGGTAAAACTTTATTGAAATCAAAAAAAGTTATTACTGAAATAGATTTGAAAAAAATAGAAAATTATTTTGTTGATGGAGCAAAAGAAACCACGGAAACTGGTGGTTCTGGTATTGAAAATGAAGAAAATAAAGAATAAATAAAAATGTATTATATTTATATATGGAATTTATTAGGTAAAAAATCTAATAAGGGGAGTATTGATGAAAAGAATTAAACACTCAAAGTACAAAAACACGGGTTTATTATTTGAGCTATTAGTTAGACAAACTACAGCCGATGTTTTAAACGAAAGTAAAAACGAATCTTTTGCGATAAAAGTGATAAAGAAATACTTTGGCAACGGGAAACCATTAGCCAGGGAATTATCTTTATATAAGGGATTAATGGATACAAAATTTACATCGGAAAATAGAGCAAAAGAGTTAATTGAAGAATCTATTAATTCACGGAAAAAGATTAGTAATTTATCTTTGAAAAAAGAGAAATATAATCTCATCAAAGAGATTCAGGATAACTATAATATCGACGAATTTTTTAGAAGTAAATTACCGAGTTATAAGAATTTCGCTTCAATTTATCAATTGTTTGAATCTGCAACAAATGAGGAAGGCGAATTATTACCTGCCGATAAAGTTCAATGTACATCGACTCTTATAGAACACGTAACTGGAAAACAACTTAAACCCATCAAACCAATAGAAGTTAGAGAAAATGACAAGGTTCTTGAAGAATATAAGAAAATGACTGAAGACCTTAGATTGCTTACTTACAAAACAATGTTAGATAAATTTAATACTAAATATGAAGGTTTGGATGATGCTCAAAAAAATCTACTTCGTGAATTTATCTATAATGTTTCGAATACAAATTCCTTTAGAGATTATGTTGATAAAGAAGTTGATAGAGTAAAAAGTGACGTAATGACATTTATTCCTAAAATAGAAGATAAAACGACACGGATAAAAGTTGAAGGTGTCATTCCTAACATAGATAAATTAAAACGTGGTAAAGTGGTCAATGAAAATCAACTTATTCAACTTATGAGATATTTTGAACTTTTAAAGGAAGTCAAGAAAGTTGTTGAATGTCCTAAAAAAGGCGTTCTACAAAAAGCTGTTGCTAATAAAAGGATAACGGAGAAAGTCAATGGCTAATAAACGATTTTGTCCTAAATGCGGAGAAGAAATATTATATTCAACAAAATATGTTAAAATTAGGGCAGAAAAGCGAAATACAAATTGCTTATCGTGTGCGATGACAGGAAGAGTTTTTTCTGATAAACATAAAAAAAATATGAGTAAAAATCATAAAGGAATGTTAGGAATAAAACAATCTGAAGATGCGAAGAAAAAAATCAGAAAATCTCTTAAAGGAAAAAAACGAGAATCTTTTACTGATAAACATAGAAAAAATATAAGTGAATCTAAAAAAGGAAGCGTGCCTTGGAATAAAGGTCTAACTAAAGAAACGAATGATATTGTAAAAAAAATAAGTGAAGTCAGAATAGGACAAAAACGTTCAAAAGAAACAAAACGAAAACAACGATTGTCCGCGATAAAAAGAATTGAAAAAAATAAATTTAACGGTGGTCAAATGACTCCAGGATATAATCCTGTTGCATGTAAAATTATAGATGAATATAATAAAAAACACGGTTTCAATTTTCACCATGCAGAAAATGGTGGCGAAGTTTGTATTGATGGATATTGGCCGGATGGATTAGATGAAAAACGAAAAACTATAATAGAAATCGATGAATCACGACATTATAAAAATGGGACATTAAAAGAAAAAGACATTCAAAGACAACAATATCTTGAAGGCTTAGGATATAAAGTAATTAGAATAAAGATTTAGGAGATAAAAGATGGCTAAAAATGGCGACTATGTAAAAATAAATGAGTTAGATGTATTCCAAAAACACCAAAAAGCTATAGCGATAAAGACATTGAAATATAGTGATCAAGGTGCATTTATAATGGGTGGAATGACAAAGGATGAAGCGAGAAAGTTTCTCAAATCTATTGGATATAGCGACAATCAAATCAAGAAGTTAGAGGAATCAAAACTCAGTGAAGCAAAAGTTCATGTGGGAACTAACATTAAAGGTCGTCCAGTAAAGGGCAGCAAAACAGCTCAAAATTATTTACCGAAAACGTCATATAAAGTTGAGAAAAAAGGAAATACCTACATTTTTACCGCAAGTGATGGTTATCAATATGAAGTTGAATCGGGTGAATATAAAAAATTAAAAGAATCAAAACTCACTGAAAATGGTTTGCGTCAAGCGATACGCGCAATGATTGAGCAAGAGTTAGATCAGTTTGACATTGAGGACGAGGAACAAGATAAATGTGATATCGGGGAATGTGAAATTGAATGTGTAGAATGTGATAAAAACGAAAGTTGCGACAAATATAAAAAAGAAGAAGAATTAGATGAAACGAGTTCGGTAGCTGCTCAAGGTGGTCAAGATGGATATCAAACACCTTATGCTTTTGCTGGACGAGATAAAGCGAAGCAGAAACAGAATGCTGAGCAACTTGGATACAAGTTAGTGAATCAAAATCTTGAAGAAAGAGATTGGGATGATATAATAAATGCGAGGAAAGAGGCATTAGTTTATCGCCGAAAGTTCGCTGAAATGAAAACTCGTTCAGGATTAAATGAAGCAGCCAATCCAAAAAAGGGAAGAAAAAGTTTTTATACTATGGATAATGTAGGAAAACGTGGAAATTATACCATTAATGCTTATGATGGAAAAGCAACACATAAAGATGGTAGCCCTTTTTATGATATAAGAATTTTTAGAGATAAGAAAAAATATCAAACAGCAATGAAAGATTTGACGAGTAAGGGATATGTGGAAGAAAGTGTAATCAAAGAAGAAGTCAGTCAACAAGTGAAAGACGATGTAACCGCTTTACTGAAAAGCTATGGTGGAAAGGAAGTACCTGATGATAAAGTGCATGCGATTGCTGACAAGCATGGTATTTCACCACATGAGTTAGAATCATTTATTTATAGTTTAGCATCACAGCATGTAAATGAAGGAACGCACGGAATCGCGAAAATCTATATTGGTGAGAATCCTTATTGGTTAAGAAAAATGGGTGACACGACACATTTTCACATGGCGAATTCAGCTAAAGGAATAAAAACTGGTGGAGTGACATATCATATTGGACAACATAGAGATGAACTATATTACAATGATCTTGTAAAATGGCTTAAAGGTGTGGGAAAGATAAATGGTAAAAAATATACGGATTTTTTTAGACAATTATCTAAAATTGAAAGTATAATAGAAGATAAAAAAGATATAACGAATTTAAAATCCGGCGATTTAGTTTATTTAAAAAAAGGTAAAGATCGGGGAAAGGTTGTACATTGGATAGATTCGACGAAATTGCTTATAAAAACTAAATCAGGACAGCGCGTTGTTAATTTAAGTGCTATTGATGCGGTTCGCGAATCGAAAGATGAATTAACTGAAGGTCGCCGTGGAGCGTATCACGAATATCGTGACGATGGTGATAAGACGCCTCGCCAAAAGATCGGCGAATCACTTAGAAATGTAAGAGATCAACTGACTGAAATAGAAAAAACGATTGACCTGAATCTTCGTTTAAAACAAGAAACAGGAATCAATATTCAACAATACTGGAAAAATACGCATCGCGCTCTAAATAAAATCAACGAAAGAATGACGCAAATTATTAATAAGATACGGAGATTCTAGATGAATACGACAAGATTAAAAGAAATTATTCGTGAAGAAATTCAAAGTTTAAATGAAGATGTTTTAGCGAATAAAGTAGAAAAACTAACCAAAGCATTAATAATGGTTATGAGTAAGACTGGTTGGACAAAACAAGAAGCTGAAAACCTTTTAAAATAAAAGAGAAAATAAATGGATAAAAAACTTTGGTATAAAATGTTAGGTAAAGAGGACGCTTATAATCGTTCATTATATTATAAGATAAATGAAGCATTAGAAGATACTGCAAAATATAAACTTGATTTGGATGGCGGTAAGATATTTTTATTTGGAAAGTCAAAGAATGTTTTAATAGGAAATCCAGACAAAGATTACATAACTTTGACTAAGGATGAGTTAAAAAAAATATTTAATTTCGCCAAGAAAAATGGAGCGATTTAATGCCGATAAAATTGAAGAAAATTATTGATGAAATTGTAACTCCACTTGATAGAAAAATGGATATACACACCGATGGTAACTATTTATTGAGAAGAAAGACGACTGGCCAATATTATGCTGGTGGAAATATACATACACCAACAACGACAATGAATAAAAATAAAGCATCAACATTAACTGGAAATGAAATAAAGAACATAAAATATAACTGGCCTATGAGTTGGGATTTGATTGATTTGAATAAAGATGCCGATAAAGATAATATGGGTGGAATAAGAGTTAATGAACTTAGTTTTAACGCTGATATGTTGAATAAAGTACACGGTGATGTAATGAATTTTTTGAGTAGTGAACATAAGAAACTTGGATATGCTAACCCACTTGATACTTATCATTTATTACAACAAGTATTGGGTTCTGATAAAATATTGAGTAAAGTAAAAGGGATACGATAATGAAAATCTCAAAGTTGAGAATAAAAGAAATAATACGAGAAGAAATGATAAGAGAATTTCAGGGACTTCCATCACAGGGTAAAATGTTTATTAGAGTAAATGATAAAAAGAGAGCGTTAAAGTTTCTCAAGAAAATGGATATAAAATTTACTTCTGAAGAACCAAACTTACATGGTGCTACATGGTATAACAAAGACAAGATCGTAGCAGAACTGGACAAACATATGTTAGTGATTTTTGAGGAGCGACAAGTACAACAAAATAGATTAGATGAAGCATTAACGAGTAAGGATTATGCGGAGATAAAAGATATAATAAGAGCTGAAATTGCTGCGGTCTTTTTTGATTTATTCAAAAAACGCGCGATGTGGATTTAAGGGGAAATGATATGAAACGTTCTGAATTAAAAGAAATAATTAAAGAAGAAATAACTAAATTTATGGAATCTGGATGGGAATATGATATTGAAGCGTATAGACCAAAATTAAATAAGGAAAAAGAAACTATAACTTTTGTTAATGATGCTGAAACCAAAAAAGCATTATCTGCTTTGGCGAAAAAAAAGATAAATGCTACGCGAGTTGGCAAGACTTTAAAATTTTTGAATACACACGACTTCAAAAAGGCGCAAACAATGATAATAGTATAAATGGAGAATCTAAATGAATAACAAAGAGTGGAAAAAATTATTTCGTGAAAATACATTAAACGAGCAAGCAAAATTTACAACACTTAAAAAAAGTGGAGATGTAAAACTTCAACATGCTATTCGTCATGATGGTAAAGAATGGTTTCGTGTTGAAATGCCAGGCGGAGTATTTGTTTTTGATATAAATGAAAAAAGAGAAGCCGAAGAAAAGTTTAAAGAAACAGTTAATTTTTTAAAAGGTATGGAAAGAACCAAATAATCGGAGAATATAGATGAATAAAGCAACAATTATTATTAACGATGGGCAATTAGAAAGTGGGCAGAAATTTGCTAAACAAATATTAGCGGAGTATATGCCTTTACAAATAGGTGGTGGAGTAATTCGTGAATCGATGAAACAGCATGATGGTCGAATTTTAATCAAGGGCATATTACAACGTGCAGAAGTACAGAATCAAAATGGTCGTGTATATCCGCATCAGATTCTCGCCCGAGAGGCGAAAAAATACGAAACATTAATAAGTGAAAAAAGAGCGTTAGGTGAATTAGATCATCCAGATTCTTCTGTTGTAAACTTATCAAATGTTAGTCATAATATAGTTGAGATGCATTGGGAAGGTAAAGATTTGATTGGAACGATTGAGGTATTGAATACTCCAACCGGAAAGATTTTACAAGAGTTATTGAAAGGCGGTATTCTTGTTGGTATATCTTCTCGTGGTCTTGGTTCTGTACAAGAAGCTGAAGGTAGTGCGATTGTCCAAGATGATTTTGAATTGATTGCGTTTGATATGGTAAGTAATCCTTCAACGCACGGTGCGTTTATGAAACCTATTCATGAATCTGTGGATAAATATGGTCAAGTTTGTGTAAATAAATTTTGTAGGATTCAAGAGTTGGTAACTGAAATTTTAATAGATATGGGAGAATAATTATGATTTTTTTAGATAAAATTATGTTAAGATTGAAAGAGTGGATTGTTGATGCGCAAGAATTTTCAGCAAAACGTTGGGGAACAATTTGGGTAATATGTGCGTTGGTTGCGGGTGGTGGTTTATTGTCAGCATTTTTTGGTTGGGGATTTGCTTTTTTTGTGCCTGCGTGGCTTGTTTTTGTTGCTTATATGTTAAAGAGAAAATATAAAGGATAAATGATTTTTATTCAGGGAGTTGTATAATGAAAGATAAAAAGAAAGCAGAAATGTTTACTGGCATAAGTTTTAAATGGAGAGATTTTCGCCTTCAAGATTTGACTGAAGAAAAAATAAATGAAAGTACATATACATTTGATTCAATTATGAAATTCATTAAAGATAATGAAGACTATTGGACTAAACACGGGGGCGGCGACGATAAATTTAATATTCCAAAAATTGTAATTCATGGGCCTGGTTCAAACACAAAATGGTTAGATATATCTTATGATGCGCTTCGTGAAATAGCGAAAATACTAAAGAAATATAAGTAGGAGTAATAAAATGGCGACAAAAAAGAAACAAAAACTTGATGAAGGAATGGTAATGATTTCTTCTTTACTTCCTGTTGGTGGTTTGATTGGTATGCCTCCAAAACGGAAAGATAATTTCGTATTTAAGGGTCTTCCTGGTCAATTTGATAAAGATGGAAATAAAACTCTTGATGAATATGGTGATCCGTTAAAAGAGGAAACTGATTTCATAGCATTTTATGCTGGTAAGAAAACGCCTATTAAGGGAACGGATTTATGGGATGCTAAGAAAAAAGCCATTGCCCTATTGAAAATCCCTAAATCAAAGCAAGGATTATTAGCCATCAAATCTAAAAAATCAATGGACGCTGGAGATTTTAGATATGAAGGTAAAGTAAACGAAGTCAGTTCAAAAAATGTAAAAGAAGTAGTTGGTTTGTTGAAAGATATTTTAAGTGAATTTGGTCATAAAAGCCAAGTATTATTGTCAATGGATAGAATTCAAGAAATGTATAATTTATTGAAATAAAATGATAAATATACCTGTAGAAATAGGCGACACGATTTTAACCGGAAAGTTTAAGAATAAAGTAACCGTTGTAAAGGAGATTGGAATTGACGATTATGGGATGCCAACGATAAATGGTAAAAAAGTTGTCACATTTCGTATAAAGAAAAAAGAAAAACAAGGAGAAAATAAAATGGCGACAAAAAAGAAAGAAAAATTAGAAGAAGGATTAGTAATGATTTCTTCATTATTACCGGTTGGTCAACTTATTGGTATGCCACCGAAAAGAAAGGACAACTTTGTATTCAAAGGATTACCTGGTCAATTTGACAAGAATGGTGTAAAAACTCTTGATGAATTCGGCGATCCGATAAAAGAGGAAAAAGTTGATGAAAAATATACAGGTCCTAGAGCTGATCAACATTATAAAAAAATTTTGGATCAAGTGAAAGAAGGTTTGGAAGAATTACAAGATGTTGGTGAGGATTATGGAGTATTTCAAGATGCTAAATACGCCGAAAAAACATTAAAAAAAGTATATGAAATGATTCGTAAAGTTCGCTAAGGAGATAAAAGATGCCAGCTAAAAGTAAATCGCAGCAAAAATTTATAGGCTTGGTTCATGCGGTACAAAAAGGTGATATAAAACCAGATGATGTATCCGCGAAAGCCCAAAAAGTGGCGAAAACAATGAAAAAGAAAGATGTAACGGATTTCGCTAAAACAAAGCATAAAGGACTTCCTGAAAAAGTACCGGAAAATTACATTGTCGATGAAAATACACTAACGGATTTACCTGATGATGTTGAGTATGGCTACACGAGAGATGGAGTTGTCCAATGTATAGCGTCAAAGAATATTTGTTTAACGAGAATGCGGACTGACAGAGAAAGAAATCCTGGTTCAAAGTTTCAGTTCATTTATTCGCCGACACAACAAGTTGGCGAAATGTTTGAAAGTATAACTGAAGCGAAAGAGAAAGCCGGAGATATGGCTCACGACATTTATTCAAGAATCGCAAATGGAAAAAGAGCGTGGGATGTGGTTGCTCAATTTGGGTTGAGTCACATTTCTGCTAATGATAAAGAATATGATCAAATACTAAATGTATTCAATAATTATAGAAAACTTGGAAAAGACAAATCAGTCGCCATTTTGACACAAGCATTAAAGACGAGTAGGATAGCTGAGGCCTGGGTATCTGGAGGCGACAAAAAATATGATAGAAACAATATACCTGATGGAACAACCGTAAAAGTGGTATATGGGAAACACGAAGGTAAAATTGGAAAAGTTGTTGATGATGCTCCAGCTGACGGGTATTCAATAGTAAAAGTGGGTAGTGATAAATCTTATTATCATAATAGTGATTTACTTGTGAAAGAAAATAAAATGAACGAATCAAAGTTTAAGATTGGTGATGTAGTTGCAAATAAAAGAACAAAGTGGATAGGTATAGTTAGATCTGAGGAAGATCGAGGAGAATTAAGAACTGATGCTGATGGTATGGTATACATTAAAAATTTAGAAAAATATGATCCTAAAAAACATAAAAATTATCATATTGCTCCAAGCACTAAAAAGGAAATTGGAGAATCCATAATGAATGAAATAAAATCCGATCAAGATATGGCAAAAGATGGGCTCAGGTATGGTAAGAAAAAGTATAAATATGATGCTAAAAAATTAAAAGATTTGGCGAAAGATTTATTAACATATATCAAATCTGGTGAAATAGACGACGAGCTAAGTATAGAAGCGTATATTGATTTTCGTCACGATGAAATCTCGATGGATGAAGGACAATTTATGGGTAGTATTGTGTCTGATGCTCGTGCATTATCATCTGGTACAATGGCAAGTTTAACTGGAAAACAAAAACACGATGAAATACAAAAAATACAAAACGATTTTGTAAAATTTGCATCACAAAATAAAACTAAATACAAAAATTGGCATGATGCATGGAGAGTATTTTGGAAACGAAACGAAATAAAAGAAGTTATTCGTGGAGTTGTAAGAGAAGTGTTGAATGAAAAAGTTGAAAAATCGGTGGTTGAAGCCGCGAATCCGAAAAAAGGAAGAAAAAGTTATTATACTATGGACAATTTAGGAAGCTCAAAATATAGTATTTCTTATTATGATGGAAAAGCAACACATAAAGATGGAAGCCCTTTTTATGGTATAAAGCTTTTTAAAAATAAACAAAATTATCAAGATGCAATTAAAGATTTAACGAAACAAGGATATGTGGAAGAAAGTGTAATCAAAAAATAAATAGGAGCATTAAAATGGCGAAAAAGAAATTAGTAGAACTTTTCTTTTCTAAGAAAGAGTTAGAAAATGTAAAGAAAGAAAAAAAATTACTCAAAGAGAATTATTTTGAGCAAGATCAAAAAATTCCTGATGATGTAAGAGAGAGAATAATAGGCTCAATCAAGGAATACAATAAACTTGGTAAGCAAATTTATCGTGAAGGCAATCTCGTCGATTTGGCGAAAAATTTAAGTGAAATCGCCATTTTTGCGGAGAGATTTACTAACGAAAACACCGAAAACTGGTTTGATGGCGTAACAGTCCAAAGGAATATGAAAGAGTTAAAAACCTTTGCTGGTGAATTTGGTAAGGTCGCCGAAGCTGTTCAATCACATCAAGATCGTATGAGTTCGTTATATGAGGATATGGGTCACATTCTCAATAGGTATTTCGAGATTGCTTCAGTTGCTGAGGAAGCACCGACAATGACGGCGAATGCTGACACGACATTATCACAGGGGGATCGGGCGAAAGTAAATATGAATGTAGTTAGAAAACATGATCCAACACCAAAAAACATAAATCGGGTTCAACACGAAATCAAAAAAGGCAATGGAACGGTAAAGATTTATGAAATCAAAGGTAAAATTGCTAAAGTTGGTGGCGGTGATATTGGTCTTTTTGAAGTAGAAGTTCCTGTAAATTCTCTTACAAAAGTGTTTGGTCGTATTTATGAAGTTGCACAATATGATGAAAATAAGATGAAAAAATTTGTAAAAGAGGATAAATTTTTATCGGCTCAATATAAAACTGGTACTTCATTAGAAGTATTATTCAATACTTATGTACTAGGTGATTCAGTGCAAGAAAGAGAATATAATAAGGTTAAATAATGTCACAAAAGACGGGAGGCAAGATGCCAATAACGGTTGATGAACTAAGATTTAGAGGTTATTATGTAGAATTAAATCCAAAGATTGATAATTTAAAAGCGTTAGATTTTGCGTTGAAAAAATTAAAAAAAATGATAAAAGACAGTGATATGATGTTAGATATACAAAGGACACAAGAATTTACGAAGCCGAGTGCGAGAAAGAGGGAAAAGAAATCAAAAGCGAGAGCGCGTCAACGAAGTGAAACACGGCGACAATGTATGTAATGGATAAAACCTAAAAAATTTCTTTATTTTCTTTACAAAACGTCTAAAAACAGACGTTTTCTTTTTTCACATATATTTATATACGATTGAAAAATCATACCTACCTAAATACACTATCCTATATAGTGTAACGTAGTAATTTTTATAATGTCATTGACACTCCAAATAGTGTTAAATTCCAACTAAAAATATTGGAGAAAAGTAATGAGTAATTTACTTAAAGAAGCTATTGCTGACGCAAGAGCTATGAGAGAGATGGCTGTTAAACAAGCTAAAGCTGCTCTTGAGGAAGCTTTTGAGCCACAAATTCATTCTGTTATTACCAAAAAGATTCAAGCCGAAATGGAAGGCGACGACGAAGAAGAAGAAATGGAAGTTGACGAAGACATCGAAGTTGGTGCTGATGAAGACGAACACGAAGATGCCAAAGAAAACTCCGGATTGACTGAAGTTGAAGATACTTCTGATATCGGACAAGGTGATAATAAAGAACCATCTAAAGCGTCATCTGAAGAAACTACTGACGATCCGGGTGGAGAACAAGAAGTACAAGATGGTCACGAAGATGCTAAAGAGAATTCTGGTTTGACTGAAGACGAAGAAGCTGATGGTGAAGATGTTGAAGAAGATGATCTTGAGTTTGAAGCTATTATTAAAGAACTTGAAGATGAAACTGAAGACGAAGTTGAGGAACCTGAAGTTGAAATTGAAGATGAACTTGGTGAAGCCGATGATGATGATGAAGAACTTGACATTGAAGTTGAACCGGAAGCCGAAGTTGCTCCTGAAGATGAAGTTGCTCCTGAAGCCGAAGTTGAAGATGAAGTGGAAGATGAAATTGAAGTGGAAGAAGAAGATGAAATGACACCTGAAGACGACGACGATGAAGAACTTGATCTAGAAGCTCTTATGGGCGAAACTGAAGATGAAGACGAAGATGATGTCGAAAAAGTTGATGCTCTTGAAAACAAAGTATCTTTTCTTATTAAAAAACTTGGAGAAGCTCTTAAAGTAGTCAAATACCAAAAGAATAGACTCAACGAAGTTAACATTTTAAATGCGAAACTTCTTTTCACGAATAAAGTATTTCGTGGTTTTAACCTTGACAACAAAGCCAAAGTTAAAGTTATTGAAAATTTTGATCGTGCGAAAACAGTTCGTGAAGTAAAATTGATTTATGCTACACTTATGGAAAATCTTGCGGTCGGCGAAAAGAAAAGTGCAAAAACGGTTAAACGTTTAGTTGAAGGCGCTTCATCTGTTATCAAAACAACGGATTCTACAAAGAAAATCGTCAACGAAGATAATGAAGTGAAAAGCCGTGTTCATAAACTTATGGGACGGGCTGATTTAATATAACCCTGAAATGAATACGGAAAAAATTAATATTTAATGGAGAAATAAAATGAGTAAAACATTATTTAATTTACAAAAACTTATGGAAGGCCAAAATCCTTACGATGCCCTTCTTGAACAAACTCGCGGGTTAGTCAAGAAATGGGAGCCAACAGGCCTTCTTGATGGTATGAAAGAAGAACATGAGATTTACGGTATGGCTATTCTTCTTGAAAACCAAGCTCGTCAATTACTTGACGAAGTTTCACAAACTGGTGGAGCTGGAGCAGAACAATGGTCTGGTGTCGCTCTTCCTTTAGTAAGACGTATTTTTGGTGAAGTTGCTGCCAAAGAATTCGTTTCTATTCAACCTATGAACCTTCCTTCCGGTCTTGTTTTCTATATTGATTTCAAGTACGGCGGTGGAACACAACCTGGTTTTACCCAAAATGCTTCTGTTTTTGGTGGATCGGGTGTTGGTAAAACCCCTGGAACAACTGATATTGCTGAAGGTGGTCTTTACGGTGCTGGTCGTTTTGGTTATTCTATCAATGATGTTACTGTTGGTGGTGTTTCCGCAACCGGTTCAACTCCTACTGGTAATACTTTTTCAACTGGAACTGTTGCTTGGGGTGATATTCACTTTACTGATGGTCATGTAAGTGCTTCTTTGTCTGCTGGTAAACTGACGAAACTGTATTGGAATACTGGTTCTATGACTAATCCTGATGTTGAAGGTGTTCGTGCTTTTGAACTTTCAGGTGGGCCGGCTAATGGTGGAATTTCACAATCATTGAATGAATATCAACATGTTGCTGGTGCTAATATGGTATTTATCGTATCTGGTAGTACCAGAATTAATATTTTTGATACAATGGGTCTGGCTTCTACAACTTATGCGGTTAAATATCACAAACAACCAACTGCTGCAACTCGTGGTGATTTTGAAGATGCTTCTGAGTCTGGTAGTGCGAGAAATCTTGATATTCCTGAAATCGACATCTCTGTTTCTCAAGAGCCGATTGTCGCTAAAACTCGTAAATTGAAAGCCGTTTGGACTCCTGAGCTTGCTCAAGATTTGAACGCTTATCACTCTATTGATGCTGAAGCTGAACTTACTGCTCTATTGAGTGAGTACATCGGAATGGAAATTGACTTGGAAATTCTTGATATGCTTATTAGTAACGCTGTTACAATAGATTACTGGTCAGCATTACCTGGATATGAAATTAATAACGCTAAATCAGCATTCTACGATGCTGGTTCTCACACGGGTACAAAGAATGAATGGTATCAAACTCTTGGAAATAAGATTCAAAAAGTTTCCAATAGAATTCACCAATTAACACTTCGCGGTGGAGCTAACTTCATCGTTGTAAGTCCTGACGTTGCTACGATTATTGAAAGTATTCCTGGATACGCTGCTGATACTGACGGTAACCAACAATCATTCGCAATGGGTGTTCAAAAAGTTGGTATGTTGAACTCACGCTTCACGGTTTACAAGAACCCTTACTTAACTGAAAATATCGCTTTGGTAGGATTTAGAGGTAGTAATTTCTTGGAGACTGGTGCTGTGTATTCACCATATATTCCGCTTATTATGACGCCATTGATTTATGATCCGGACAATTTTACTCCTCGAAGAGGGGTTATGACAAGATATGCCAAGAAGATAGTTCGCCCAGAATTTTACGCGAAGATCTATGTAGGACATATTTTTTCTGTTTAATTTAAACTCTTAGATTAGAATTGAGAATAAAAAATTAACTATTGACTATTAACTCTAAAGAAAATACCCGACTACTCAAAAGGTAGTCGGGTTTTTTTATTCCAAAATATGAAACTTTCCATAAAATTTTGGAACTTTTATAGTTATATGTAGTATAATAATAAAGGAGAATTTTATGGTTGTTTATGAGATAACAAATACAATAAATGGAAAGAAATATATCGGTAAAGATAAAAACAATGATCCAGGTTATTTGGGTTCTGGTAAAGCTCTTTTACGGGCGATGAAAAAATATGGTCGTAAAAATTTTAAAAAAACCATTATTGAAGAATGTAAAAATGAACAACATTTAGATGAACGAGAAATATATTGGATTGATTATTTTAATGCGGTTAATTCGCGAAATTATTATAATATGGTAACTGGTGGTACTGGTGGAGATTATTCTAATTGTTGGACAAAAGAATCATTAGAAAAAATGTCTTTTAAAGGAAAGGATAATTATATGTTTAATAGAAAACATAGTGATGAAGAAATTAAAAAAATGAAACAACGAGCAATAGGTCGTTATACATTAGATTGGTTTATTGAACGAAATGGTAAAGAAGAAGGCGAAAAATTTTGGAATGAAAGAAATAAGAAACTTTCTGAAGATCGTATGGGTGAAAAAAATCCATTTTACGGAAAGTCATTACCTTATGAGGAGCATCCCAGATACACTCATATTGATAAAGACGAGTTATTAAAATTAATAAAACAAGATTTTGATGGAGTACAAATTGCTAAATATTTCAATACAACGGCAACAACAATATATGCTAAAATCAAATACTATTGGGGATGTAAGATAGGGGATTTAAAATAATGGAGTTAGATGTTTTTGAATATGTTAGAGGACATTTAGCGGGTGAAACACAAAACGGAAATTTTGTTTATGCTGACACATATGAGCCGTGTAAGGATAATCGCCCTTGTATAAAATGTAACAAATTTCCTACATTTAAGGGATATGACGCATGTTTAGGAACTTTGGATGGCGTAAAATTTGCGTGTTGTGGTCACGGCAGAATAGATAATGCGTATATTATGTTTAATGATGGTAAATTGCTCGAAGGTCAAAAAGCTATAAGTTATTTTAAAGTTGTTGCTTCGAAAAAATCAAATACACAATTTACACGTCTGCTTTATCATGCGAAATTAGTTAAATAAAGGAGTTATAATGAGGAAAAAATGTAAAATATGTGGCGAAGAAATTAATTTATTCGTATTTGGGAAACCAGATGATATTTGTTTTGGTTGTCTTACTAATGAAGAAAAGGATATTCTTGCAAAGAAAAACCTTGAGTTGGCTAATAATATGGAATGGTCGTCTTACTGATATAATAATGGTTTAAATGGAACTTTTTAATTTTTCAGTAGTATAATATTTATAAGTATATTAGAATGTAAGGTAAGCTGTGGAATTCAACGTAAAAGGAGAAAAGCCATGAGAGTGTGAGAGAAAGACTCACGTAAACTCGGCCTTATCGGTCGAGTTTTTTTAATTAACAGAAACAAAGAGTAATTGAGGTAGAAGTATGGAAACTGGAACAGTAAAATGGTTCAACAGTTCCAAAGGATTCGGATTTATCTCTCGTGAAGTTGGCGAGGATGTGTTTGTTCATTACAATAATATTGTTGGTGATGGATACAGATCATTAGATGAAGGTAATAAAGTTGAATTTGATGTTGAAAAAGGTGCAAAAGGTTTACAAGCGACGAATGTTAAAGTAATAACATAAGTTAGTTTGTTCTTTTTTGTTAAACCCGGTCAGTGATGATCGGGTTTTTTATTTTATAAAGGGGTTATTTGATTTTTTAAGATAGTCAAGATTTTGTTCTATTTGTTCACATTTTTCTAAAAACGATTCGGCTTCATCTGATGATAGTGAAAACCATTCCCCGTTTATATTTTTATGTTTATAGTTATTATGTAGGGTTGATTCTAATTTGTGATTATGTTTAGTCGCCCAAGTGGCGACAATTTCAAGATTGGGATTACCTATTTTTAATTCTTTTAGTCTTTGTTTTGGATTTTTTGAGAAACCTATTTTATACAATATAGTTTCGTCCACTTCACTTTTTATCAAATAGATATAAGACATATAACATTCCTTCCTTTTAAATAAATATATAAAGTTAGAAATTTTTGTATTAAGCCCGAATCAGCTATTGGTTCGGGTTTTTTTATTTCCAATTTTCCTATTTCTTTATATTTATATGTGATAAGGTACATTTATTATAGGAGAAGGGATATGGCAGTATTTGAACAAGCACCTGTATGGGAAGATACTCCTGGAGCAGTTTCAGGAAGTACACCATTTGGTCTATATGATAACGATTCACAATTTGTGAAAGATGCACCAAA
>Ga0307377_10003759_pt1 | contig 16923 bp, 14 predicted proteins | sample TR3MG_FD_202535 | JGI IMG/M metagenome (GOLD analysis project Ga0307377, IMG submission 202535) | Soil microbial communities from Risofladan, Vaasa, Finland - TR-3 | ecosystem: Environmental > Terrestrial > Soil > Coastal area > Acid sulfate soil | place: Finland: Risofladan, Vaasa | collected... | reverse complement strand
ACCTGCCGCGCGGCGGCGAGACGATTCTCTACACCGGGCACATGTACCAAATGATACCCGCCCTCGAGGTCATGTCTGCTCAGATGGCCGCCCTCGAAAACTCGTTCATGACCCGGTTCATGGGCATGGGCCGGCTGCTCAACAAGTTCGTGAACCTGTCCTTCTTCATGTCCCTTACCGCTTCGTCGGAAAAAAGGCGACATTCCAACCAGGTATTGCGCGACATTGCCGGGCTGCTGCGCGACGCGGGGGTCAAGTTTGGCTATCTGTACGAAGAAGAACTCTACGCCGGCGCTCTCGTTCATGACGAGGGAATGGATGAAGCCTTCGGTAATCATGCCCGCCGTGTGGCGGCGCGTTTGAAAGAGCAAGGCGTCCGGCGCCTGATCACTGTGGACCCGCACACCACCAATATGCTGCGCCAGGTGTACCCGCGTTATGTCAAAGACTTCGATATCGAGGTGCAGAGCTACCTCGAAGTGCTGGCGCAGGCGCATCCAGAGGCCACCGATCCGGTAAACGGGGAAGTCGTGGTGCACGATTCCTGTGTCTATGCGCGCTACGAGAAGATGTATGAGCAACCGCGCGAACTGTTGCGGGCGGCGGGCTTGGCCGTACGCGATCCTGAACTATCCGGCAAGTCGACACACTGTTGCGGTGGACCGTTGGAGTCGCTTTTCCCGGCCGAGGCGCATCGAATTTCCGGAATCCGCGTGGATCAGCTCGAAGCCGAGGGGAAAAACGTGGTCACCATGTGCCCGATCTGCAGGGTGAACCTCAGTAAGGCCGCCGGGGACAGGCTTGTCATCAATGACATTGCCAATACCCTTGCCGCCTGCCGTCGGCAAGCAGCGCCGAACGGCTAGCCTGGGCCACCGACGTGGTGGTTTAAGAGATCGGAGAGTCAAATGGATCAACGCAACCACGCCATTGATGCCGTCGCGTCCTATTTCGGCGTGCTTTCGGAGCCCACGCGCATAAGGATTATGGGTGCCGTATGTGAAGAGGAGAAGACGGTGTCACAAATCGTCGAAGAGCTCGGCGCCAGCCAGACTAATGTATCCCGCCACCTGGGTATAATGCATCGTAGCGGCGTGCTCGCGCGGCGCAAGCAAGGAAATCAGGTGTATTACCGCACGGCTGACGCGGCCATGGTGGACCTCTGCCGCAGCGTATGCAAACGCATCTCCGAGCATATGGAAGAGAAGATGCCGCTGCGCGGCGAGCTGCTGCGCCTGATGCCGCAGCCGAAGCGAAAACCGAAGCTGAAGCAGCCCGCAGGCTGAACATCGACGGGCGCGGCGCACGGTACCAGGCTGCTTGAGTATCTTGCGCAACTGCCCTGTCGCGGAATGGTGCCTGGCGCCGCTGGAAAATCGGAACTGATATGGAACTCTACCAACTGCGCAGCTTTGCCACCGTCGCCAAGATGGGTCATCTGACGCGCGCCGCCGAGAAACTGCACCTCAGCCAGCCGGCCGTCAGCGCCCAGATCAAGGCCCTCGAGGACGAACTCGAACTCGCCTTGTTTGAGCGCACTCCCAGTGGCATGGTGTTGACCTCAGCCGGGGCGCGGCTGCTGGCGGATGCGGAAAACGTGTTGGTCGCGGCGCGGGGGCTGCACAACGTGGCGAAGGCGCTCCGAGGCGAGATTACCGGCAGGCTGCGAGTGGGCACATCGTCCGATCCCGGCTTCATCCGGGTCGGCGAATTCCTGAACGCCCAGATAGAGCGCCATCCCTTGCTTGAGGTGGAACTGTCTCAGGAAGTCACCGGCACAGCATTCGCGAAAGTGCTCGATGGCGAACTGGACGCAAGCTTCTACTATGGAGACCTCGAACACCCAGCCATGGACGGGCTGCGGCTGCGCGCGAGCTCCTATCGCGTCGCCGCGGCGGCAGCCTGGTCAGACCGGGTGCTCAATGCGAGTTGGAACGAACTCGCGCTGCAACCGTGGATCATCACGCCGTCGATCAGCAGCCACTACAAGCTGGTGCACACCCTGTTCGACAGTTATGGCGCCGAGCCGACCGAGGTGGTCGAGGCCGATCAGGAATCGGTAATCGCGAACCTTGTTGTGTCCGGCGTCGGACTATCCCTGATCCGCGAAGACCTGGCGCTGGAAAAACAGGCCTCGGGCGAGATGTGCCTGTGGCGGGACGAGCGGCTCGAAAGCACACTCTGGTTCATTTACCTGCTCGCGCGCAAGCACGATCCGGCGATCCTCGCCCTGCTTGGCGTGCTGCGCGACATATGGGACTTACCAGAGCACGAAGCGCGCGACATCGACCAGCGCGGCTGAGCCGCCTGTCCGGGATGTCTTCTGTGATCCATCGCTTCCCCGAGTACTGGCGCTCCCATACGAACATCGTGAGCTTCACCGAGCGAACGCCCGCGGCGGGAACGCTGCCTGGCCGCGCCCGGGTGCATGGCTAAGCGATTCGGCCCTCCGGCCTATTCCTCAGACTCGGCCTTCCTGCCGATCACATGCGCAATCCGCCCGATTCAGCGGACAACCGATGACCGGAAGGGAATAAAATACTTCCACTGTGGAGACTCACGTTCTACGGCGAGTTCACGATAGGAATAGGGGATGAACGATTACCTGGAGATTTTGTTTCGATTGCTGATCGCCCTGGGGTTCGGCGGAATCGTGGGCCTGGAGCGAAGCTATCACGGCAGACCCGCGGGATTCCGCACGCACACGCTTGTCTGCCTGGCATCGGCCATGCTGATGCTGGTCACAGTCTACGAGGACCAATGGTTTGCGTCGCGACACCTGGACAGCGTCAGAATAGACCCGACGCGGATGGCACAGGGAATCATGACGGGTATCGGTTTCCTCGGCGCCGGCGTCATCATGAAAGAAGGGATAAACGTGCGCGGGCTGACCACGTCCGCATCCATCTGGGTTACCGCTGCAATCGGCATTCTCGTGGGAATCGGCTTCTATTTCCCCGCCGGTCTCGCGACCTCATTGGTGCTTGGAGTGTTATCGGCGTTTCGCTGGCTGGAAAACATCGTGATTCCTTCACAGCAGTACGCGCACTTCATCGTGAAATTCCGCCGCGAGTCGGTGATGCCGGAGCATGATCTCCGCAAATTGGTAAGCGAATTGTCGTTCTCCGTCGCCAACCTCAACTACCGACTCGTCGCGGATGGCAAGGATTTCGAGTACCGGATGATGTTGCGCACCCATTATCCCGAGAATATCCGCCATTTGTCGGAAGTTCTTGTCGGCACGCCGACGGTGCTGGAATTCCGCATCTCTCCGACTGGAGATTGAGAAACCGCCGCGCGACGCGCCTGCGGCGGCCTGTCCCTTTCGCAAAAATCGGACTTGGCGAAACGGTGCCGCCGAGCCATTTTTTTCTGCCCGGCTTTGGTAACTCCGGGTATATACTTTTGTCAGGTTCGGTCCTGCCATTGCAGGATGTCGCGGCTTTTCGAGAGGTTCCATATTGTCCTTTCTTTCACGCTTGCGCTCACAGGATATCGCGATCGATCTCGGTACCGCGAACACTCTCATCTACGTGCGCGGCAAGGGGATTGTGCTCGACGAACCTTCGGTCGTCGCGATGAGGCAGGATAGCTGGTCCGACGGCAGGCAGGCAATCGAAGCCGTGGGCCTTGCCGCGAAGGCCATGCTGGGGCGCACTCCCGGCTGCATCAAAGCGATCAAGCCCCTGCAGGACGGGGTGATCTCCGATTTCGCCGTGACTGAGCTGATGCTCAGGCACTTCATCCGCAAGGTGCTCGATACGCGCGCATTCAGACCCAGACCGCGGATTATCATTTCCGTCCCCAGCGGCTCGACCCCGGTCGAGCGGCGCGCCATTCGCGAATCTGCGGTCGGCGCCGGCGCTTCAGCGGCATACCTGATGGAAGAACCCATTGCGGCGGCGCTCGGCGCCGGGCTTCCGGTAAGCGAGCCGACCGCTTCGATGGTCGTCGATATCGGCGGTGGCACGACCGAGGTCGGCGTGATATCCCTGGGCGGCCTCGTCTACCAGGCGTCGGTGCGGATGGGCGGGAACAAGTTCGACAATGCCATTGTCAATTACGTGCGCCGCAATTACGGCATGGTAGTCGGCGAGGGCACCGCTGAACAGGCGAAGAAAGCGATAGGGACTGCGTTTCCCGGGGCCGAAGTGCGGGAAAAGGAAATGAAGGGCCAAAATGTCGCGGAGGGCGTTCCGCGCAGCTTCAGGTTATCGAGCAATGAGATTCTGGAAGCGCTGAGCAAGCCCCTGGACAGTATCGTGACCACGGTAAAAGCGGCGCTCGAACATACGCCTCCCGAACTTGCCGCGGATGTGGCGGAAAAAGGCATCATGCTTACGGGCGGCGGCGCACTGTTGCGCGATATCGACCGGTTGCTGATGGAGGAAACGGGTTTGCCGGTCAGCGTTGCCCAAGATCCCCTTACTTGCGTTGCGCGCGGCTGCGGTCTGGCTCTGCAGACGATGGATCATGCGGGAATGCGGTTCGCAGTGGATTGAGCGGCTGGCGGGAGTCGGAATCTCCAATCGGAGATGTTGCGGCGGGACCTGTTCCCGAATTTCGGCGATCCGCTGAGCGCGGCGCTCCCTGTTGCGGCAACGGATACTTGCAGCCGGGAATTCAGTCGGCGATGCCGGTCGCGGCCTCGGGAAGCTTGAGTTTCAGGCCGAGCCGGTCCTCCAGCGCGCAGATGTCCTCGGGCGAGTCGAGGTCGACAAGGTAGTGATCGTTGTCGGTATCGAACGCCGCCACGCGTTCCGGATTGCGGTCGATGAACTTACGGGAGTCGAAATCAGCGCCACCTGAAAAAATCTCTTCGCGTGCAGCCCAGTCGAGAACGACTGGATTGCCACGCTTGCCGCCGACCCGCGGAACGATAGCGACGCCGCTCCCACGCTTTTTGAACGCGCCGATGAGCGCCTGGATGTCCTGCGCGTTCAGCAGCGGCATATCGGCCGGGCACACCAGCAGCGCGTTGAACTCTCCCTGCAACGCCGCGAGGCCTGCGCGTACCGAACTCATCTGTCCGTCGCGATAGCGTTCGTTGCGCACGATCGTTACGGGAAACGCGCTGATCAGCGCATCGAGCCGTTCGGCGTCGTGCCCAAGCACCACCGCGACCTCGTCCACGCCTGCTCCGCTGAGCGCGAACAGGGCGCGCTTGAGCAACGGCACTCCCTGCATTTCGACGGCAAGTTTATTGATCCCGCTCATTCGCTTCGCTTCGCCGGCCGCCAGCAGAATCGCCCCCAGCTTCATGCGCGGATACAGCCCGCCCCCGGCCTTGAACATGCAGCTCATCGTTTCACCCCCGAACTCTCATTGCAGTGCGAATCTCAAGGTGGCGCGTCGTGTTGCGTAGCATGGCGCTTCGTGCGGCGGGGCATAACGCCGTGCTCATTGCCCGGCCACCCGGGACATGATGGGCCGCAAAGTCACACGCGCAACGCGCAGTGCGCCTACCTGCACAAGATAGCTTGGGCCGGGCAAAAGCACCAGCGCCCGATCTTCCACGCACTGCCGATTCACCCACACTGCGCGCTTATCGATCAGGTGGTTGCCTTCGGCGCTGCTCGCGGCCAGGCCGGCCTCCATCAGCACGCGGCCCAGCCGCATTCCCTCCGCCTGTGCTGCGACATGAATATCGAGCACGCCGTTCGGCAGCGCCGCTTGCGGAAATCGGGTCATGAACGCTCCGCGCGCGGCCTGAACCGCGCCGCGGCTGTGAAAGCGCGAGGCAATCTCGACCGCCAGATCCAACTTTATGGCCTGCAGATTGGCGCCGGCACCGACGCTCCACTTCAGTTGCTGGATGTCGGCCGCGGCCCGATTCGAGAGCAGATCGAAGTAGCGCCACATCAGGCTATCGGACAGCGACATGATCTTCTGCAGCATCGCTTCGGCTGACTCATCCAGGCCAATGGCGTTGTTCAGCGACGTGCTCATCTTGTTGACGCCGTCCAGCCCTTCAAGCAGCGGCAGCGTGAGGACCGACTGGGGCTTCTGCGCGTGAGCCCGCTGCATGTGGCGGCCCATGAGCATATTGAAGGTCTGATCGATGCCGCCCAGTTCCATATCCGCTTGCAGCACCACCGAGTCATAGGCTTGCAGCAGCGGGTAGAGGGATGCGTGGCAGCCGGTGGGCTCACCATCCGGAAAGTGCGTGCTGAACTCGTCCGTCTCCGGCGCTTGTGCGGCCGACTTCCGCAGGTCTGCCGCGTCTGCCTTAGCCAGCCAACTCGAGTTGAACTCGACGGTGGTGCGCTCCGGGTCGAGCAGCTTGAACGCTTGTTCGCGGTAGCTGCGCGCATTCGCCTCGATCTCCTCGCGCGCCAGCAGCGCGCGCGCGGTTCCGCACGGGTCGCCGATCGCGGCGGTGAAGTCACCGATAAGGAATGTGACTTCGTGCCCCGCCTCCTGGAAGGCGCGCATCTTGTCCAGCAGCAGCACGTGGCCAAGATGCAAACCCTCGGCCGTCGGGTCGAAGCCTGCCTTGATCCGCAGCGGCCGGCGCTTCCTCGCTGCGTTCAGCAACTGGGCGCGGAATCCCTCTTCGGGGAAAATCCCGGCACAGCCACGTTCAAGCTCGGCAGGGGCATTTTTGGGGTTCATTTCGTTATGCGCGAAAACCGCTCACGCGTTGGACATCGCCGCAGTCGCCATGTTCGACTGGATCGCGGCGTACTTGCCCGGATCGGCGTCGAACGTCGTCTTGCAGCCGTCGCAGCAAAAATAGAATTTTGTGCCCGCGTAGTCGACCACGTGGCGCGCGCTTTGCGGGTCGACGACGATGCCGCACACGGGATTGCGGTAAGCGGCAACAGCATGCGGCTTGGCCGGAGACCGTGCCGTAGCCGGCAACGGCCGGGCCGATTGCGAAGCGCCCGCTCTTGCCGCGCCGCGCCACCACGCCACCGCCCCCGCGACCGCTGCAAGCGCGATTTCCTCCGGTGTCGTCGCGCCGATGTCGGGTCCGGCTGGCGCTTCCAGCGCGGCGAGGCGGTCTTCGCCGATGCCGCGCAGCAGCATGGCTTCGCGCAGTTTGGCCGCTTTTCTCGCGCTCGCAATCAGCAGCACGCGCGTTGCCGGGCCGGCGAGCGCGGCCTCCAGCGCCTCCTCGTCGCCTTCGCCTTGCGTAGCGACCAGCGCGACTTGCGGCAGACCCCCAGGCGCGTCGGTCAAGCGAAATCCGACCCGTTCGGCGAAACCACGCGCGGCTGTGGCCACCAGGGTCGTCCCCAGGACCAGCAGCAGCGGCGCGGCTGCATAGGGATGAATGAACAATTCGATTTCGCCGTTGCTCGCACAAGGCATGCGATGCAATTCGACCCCCGCGCCGGCTGCGGCTGCTTGGTTGCTGATACGCACCAGCTTGGGCAGGCCCAGGCGGATCGCCTCGAGCGCTGCGCCCACCACGGCCGGCTTGGCGCAACCGCCGCCGATCCAGCCGTGCAGCGAGCCATCGACCCGGACTATGGCTTGGGCGCCGGGCGCCGCGGAATTCGGCGGCGTGACCCGCACCACGGTCACCATGGCGTAGGACTCGAGCGCGGTGTTCAGTTCCTGTGCAAGTTGCAGTAGTTCGTTCGCCGTCATGGCAATCCCTCGATGAACTGCGGCTGCGCCGCCAATTTCAATATCGATGCTCCATCATCCATTCAACGCCGCCCTAAAGCCTCACCAGCATGTCTTCGATCTTCATCAGCGACTCCAGGCTATGCGCCGGCGCGAACAAATCGAGGTAGGGCAGGACGGCGCGGATGCCTTCCGCCGACGGGACGTAGTCCTCGCGCCCCAGCAGCGGGTTCAGCCAGATTACGCGCCTCGCTCTGCGTTTGATCTGCTGTACCTGCTGCGCCAGCAGTTCGGGCTGTCCCGTGTCGTAGCCGTCGCTCATGATGAAAACGAAAGTACGCGAGCCGACCAGGCGCCGGGCATAGTCATGATTGAACGTCTGCAGGGATTCCCCGATGCGGGTGCCGCCGCCCCAGCCGGCCGAAATCCAGGCGAGCTTCTCCTTGAGTCGATGGCTGTCGCGCTCTTTCAGGGTATCGGTGACGTGGATGAGGCGGGTGTGGAACGCGAACGCCTCGGTGTCCTGGAACGCATCGATGATGCCGCGCGCAAAGCGCAGGAAAAAATAGCTGTAGACGTTCATTGAACGGCTGACATCCGTGATCAGCACCAGACGCGGCAATTCACGGCGGCGTTCCTGCAGGATCAGGTCCAGCGGCAGGCCGCCGTAACGCAGGCTGCGCCTCACCGTGCGGCGCAGGTGCAGACGATGGCCGCTCGCGCGGATCTGATAGCGCCGCAGCAGGCGTTTGCGCATGCGGCGCGCGACCTGTTCTATCCACTGCTCGAGTTCGCGCGTGTCGGCATTGAGCTGCGACAGGCTGAAGTCGCTGCGCGTCAGGACATCGCGGCGGCTCGCGCCGACGCGCTCCAGCGTATCTTCGCCATCTTTCTCGCGCCTCGCTTCGGGCGGCGCCTCGCGGCTGGCGTAGGTCGAGGACGCGGACGGGGCGAACCGATCTGCGGACAGCGGCAGCGCCACTTTGCGCCGATTGGGGCGCAGCCAAAAATAATCGAAGAATTGATCGAAGCGCGCCCAGTCGGCGGCGTTCGAACACAACAGCGAACGCAGGCCCCAGCGCAACTGGCGCTGATCCAGGAGATCCACGCGCGCGGCGACATCGAGCGCATCCTTCGCCTCCTGGATGCCGACGCGAAAATGCTGCGCCCGTGCCAGGCGAACGAATTCCACGACCCGTCCTGCAAGCACTGGAGGCCCTCCATCGGGGCCGTTCTCGCGCCTGCGGGCGTGGGGGAGAGTGGCAACGCCGCCGTTCATACGGACTGGGCCAGCAGCCGTGCGGTTACCGTCGGCGGCAGCGCGGCCTGATCGTCGCGCGTCTTCAGCAGGCACACCAGGGTATCGGCGATGACGGCGGGATTCGAATCGAGCGATGCGATGTCCATTTTTACCAGCGCCGCGGCCCAATCCAGCGTTTCGGCGGTGCCGGGCCTCTTCTGCAGCTCCTGCTTGCGCAGCTTCTGCACGAACGAAACGATCTGGCCGGCGAGCCGCTCCTCGATCGCCGGGATATGCTTCAGGACGATGCGCAGCTCCTTGTTATAGTCGGGGTAATCGATGTAGTGATAGAGGCAGCGGCGGCGCAGCGCGTCGCTCAATTCGCGCGTCCCGTTCGAGGTCAGCAGTACGTAGGGGATCGAGGTCGCCTTGATGGTGCCGAGTTCCGGGATGCTGATCTGGTAGTCTGCAAGCACCTCCAGCAGGTAGGCCTCGAACTCTTCGTCGGCGCGGTCGACTTCGTCGATCAACAGCACCGGCGACCGTGGCCTGCTGATCGCTTGCAGCAACGGTCTCCTGAGCAGGTAATTTTCGCCGAAGACATGGCGTTCCTTGTCGGCCACCGAGCGCGCCTCGGTCTCCTGCATCTTGATCGCCAGCAATTGGCGCTGGTAATTCCATTCATAAACAGCGGCGTTGACATCCAGCCCTTCGTAGCACTGCAGCCGGATCAGCTCGCAGCCGTAGGCGCTCGCCAGCGCCTTGGCGATCTCGGTCTTGCCGACGCCGGCATCGCCCTCGACCAGCAAAGGCCGGTTGAGTTGCGACATCAGCATCAGGCTTACCGCCAGGCTGTTTTCGGTGATGTAGCCGGCCTGCTCCATGCGGCGGCACAGCTCATCGGTGTCGGCGAAGGCCGTCATGCGCGAGGTCTCTCCTTTGCGGTGGGTCGAACAACCAAAATCGCTCACCCCTGTTTTTGGGAAAACAGCCCGCGAAACCAGTCCTTCAACATCGCCCAGAACAAGGCCAGCCCGTTGAGTTCACGCTGCGCCGGCGGTGGCGATACGACCGGGGCCGCAACTGTTTGCGCTGCTTTAAGCGCCTCGACCTGGGACGCGAAATTGGCCGCGAACTGCTTCAATACCTGGTCGGCGACCGAATTCATCATGCGCCCCCCGAATGCTGCCGCCTTGCCGCTCATCGACGCCTCGCTCTTGCCCACCAGATTGCTCAGGCCGCCTTCGGCCCCTTCCACGCGCGCCGTGAGATCGATCGAGGCGCCCGAACTGCCGGTGGTATCGGAGCCTTTGCCAATCAAACGCAGCGTTCGCGTCGCGACGTCCAGTTCGCGCACCTCGATATCGCCCCGAAAAGACATGGTCGCCGGACCGACCTTGACCGTCACCGTACCCTTGTAGTGAGCGTCATCGAGGCGTTCGGTGATCGCGGCGCCAGGCATGCATCCGGCCACGGCGGCGATGTCCTGCAGAAACTGCCAGGACAGGTCCGCCGGAGCCGGTATCGGAAACACCTTTTCGATTTGTACCTTCATCTAGCCCTGTGATCGCTTGTTAATGCCGAGCGCCTTGCACTGCTGCCATACCCGGAACGAGGTATGCGGCATGTCCATGTGGGTCACCCCCAAATGCGCGAAGGCGTCTATCACCGCATTCGAGAAGCACGGAATGCCGCCGACGTGCGGCGATTCGGCCACGCCCTTGGCGCCCAAGGGATGGTGCGGCGACGGGGTCACGGTGAAATCGGTTTCCCATTTCGGCGTCTCCACCGCGGTGGGCAGGAAATAATCCATCAGGCTGTTGCCCAGATGGTTGCCGCTTTCGTCGAACGGGATCTGCTGCCCCATCGCCACGGCAAAGGCCTCGGTCAGGCCGCCGTGAATCTGACCCTCGATGATCATCGGGTTGATGCGCGTGCCGCAATCGTCCAGCGCGTAGAAACGCCGCACCTTGACTTCGCCCGTGTAGCGGTCGATGTCGACGACGCAGACATATGCCCCGAACGGGAACGTCAGGTTGGGCGGATCGTAGTAGTCCACCGCGTTCAGTCCCTGCTCCATGCCGGCCGGAATATTGCTGGTGTGCGAAGCCATGCACACCTCCTTCATGGTCTTGACCTGGCTCGGGTTGCCTTTGACCTTGAAGCGGTCGACTTCCCACTCGAGATCGCCTTCTCCGACCTCGAGCAAATGGGCGGCGATCTTCCTCGCCTTGTCCATGATCTTGCGCGCGCAGCGCGCGGTCGCGGCGCCGGACACCGGTGTCGAGCGCGAGCCCCAGGTGCCTGCGCCGTAGGGAGCCTTGTCGGTATCGCCTTCCTCAATCTGGATGTCCTCCGACGGCAGGCCCAGTTCGGTGGCGATGATCTGCGCATAGGTAGTGGCGTGGCCCTGGCCCTGCGACATGGTGCCGAGGCGGGCGATCACGCTGCCGGTGGGGTGGACGCGAATTTCGCAGCTGTCGAACAGCCCTATTCCAAGTATGTCGCACACCTTGGTCGGGCCGGCGCCGACGATCTCGGTAAAGGTGCTGATGCCGATGCCCATCAGTTCGCCCTTGGCGCGTTTCTCCGCCTGCTCGCGGCGCAGGCCTTCGTAGTCCACCGTCTTCAGCACTTTCTCCAGTGCGGGATGATAGTTACCGCTGTCGAGTGTCCAGCCGAACGCGGTGGTATAGGGGAATTGCTCCTTCTTGACGAAATTGCGCCGGCGAATCTCGGCCTTGTCGATGCCCAGCTTCTGCGCCAGCACGTCGATCATGCGCTCGATCAGGTATATCGCCTCGGTGACGCGCAGCGAACAGCGATAGGCCACGCCGCCGGGCGCTTTGTTGGTGTAGACCGCGTCGACGCGGCAATAGGCGTTGGGAATGTCGTAGGAGCCGGTGCAGATGCTGAACAGCCCGGCCGGCAGCTTGGTCGCCGAAACATGCGAATTGAACGCGCCGTGATCGGCAAGCGCGGTGAAGCGCAGGGCGGTGATGCGGCCGTCCTTGGTCGCGGCGAGTTCGCCGACGCCGTGATAATCGCGCGCGAAGCCGGTGGTGGAAATGTTCTCGATGCGCGATTCGATCCATTTGATCGGCACGCCGGTCACGATCGAGGCCACGATGGCGACGACGTAACCCGGATAGATCGGCACCTTATTGCCGAAACCGCCGCCGATGTCGCCGCCGACGACGCGGATCTTGCTTTCGGCGATGCCGGACAGCATCGCCAGCACTGTCCGCACCAGATGCGGTGCTTGCGACGTCATATAGACGGTCAGCTGGCCGGTGGGCTTTTTGAACGAGGCGACGCAGCCGCAGGTTTCCAGCGGACAGGGATGTACGCGCGGATTGAGGATTTCTTCCTTGACCGTGACCTCGGCCTTTGCGAACAGCGCATCGGTCGCGGCCTTGTCGCCCGCTTCCCAGGTGAAGATATGGTTGGGATGCGTGCGCGGTCCGTGGCCGACTTCGGTCTTGTCGGCGATATCGGGGCGGATGATCGGCGCATCGGCGGCCATGGACTTGCGCGGATCGACGATGGCCGGCAGTTCCTCGTAGTCCACCTCGACCGCCGCCGCGCCGTCCGCGGCCGCATAGCGGTCGCTGGCGAGGACCATGGCGACTTCCTGCATCTGGAAGCAGACCTTCTTGTCGGCCAGCACCGCCTGCACGTCGCCGCCGAGCGTCGGCATCCAGGCGAGGTTGACCGGCTTCAGGTCGTCGGCGACCAGCACCGCGACCACGCCCGGCACGGCGAGGGCCTTGGCCTTGTTGATAGACTTGATGTTGGCATGCGCGTAGGGACTGCGCACGATGGCCCCGAACAGCATGCCCGGAAGCTTGATGTCGTCGACATAAGTCCCCTGGCCGCGAATGAAGCGCGCGTCTTCCTTGCGCAATCTGGATGTGCCGATACCCTGCAGTCTTTCTTCGCGCTCGATCGTTTCAGCGGAATTACCCATTTTGCATCCTCCGGTGTAAGAGACGATTCTTGAAAAAGGAGACGCATCTCCCCGATCTTTTCTTTTGGGTCAGGCGGGTGCCGCCGCCATTTTCTTTGCGGCGTGCTGCACTGCCTTGACGATATTCTGGTAACCGGTGCAGCGGCAAAGATTGCCGGCCATCCAGTAGCGGATTTCCTCCTCCGTCGGGTTGGGCGTTTCCTGCAGCAGCCGGTAGGCGCGGGTGATCATGCCCGGCGTGCAGTAGCCGCACTGCAAGGCGTGATCCTGGTGGAATGCTTCCTGCAGGGCGTGCAATCCGGCAGACTGCTCCAGACCTTCGACGGTGAGCACGCTCGAGGCCTGGCATTGCACGGTGAACACCGTGCACGACTTGACCGACATGCCGTCGAGATCGACCGTGCACGCGCCGCAATGCGAGGTCTCGCAGCCGATGTGCGGGCCGGTATGCGCAAGCTTTTCGCGCAAAGTGTGAATCAGCAACTCGCGCGCTTCGACGCTGACGCTGACCGGCTTGCCGTTGAGTTTGAAGCTTACCTGTTGTTCCTCCATTTCTCTCTCCTTCTGGGCTTATTGTCGTTTGATCTTCTTGGTATCCGCTTAGAACCCGCAACGATTTTGTTGCAAGCTGATCCAGGGAAACACGAAAGCATATCCCCCGTCTAGTTAGGGACTCTTCGCGCGCGATTGCGCCGTGCGCAGTGCCCGCTGGGTCATTTCGCCGGCCATCGCCAGTTTGTATTCCGCATCGCCGCGCTGGTCTTCGCCCGGGCTGCATATGCTCGTCGCGAGGCGGGCGGCCTCGGCAAAGGCCGCATCGTTGAGCGGCTTGCCGCGCAGGAAGGTTTCGGCTGCGCTCGCCTTGAGCGGCGTGGCGCCGAGGTTGGTGAGCGCGATCTGCACGTCGGCGACGCTGCCGCCCTGCATCCTCAGCATCACCGCCGCGGCGGCGGACGCGAAGTCGCCGGTCTTGCGCTTCAGCTTCGCGTAGCACCAACCGGTCCCGGCGGGGGGGATCGGAACGCGGATCTGCGTCATGATCTCCTCCGACTGCATCTGTGTGCTGTACGTGTCGAGAAAGAAACCATTGGCCGGAAGCACGCGCTCGCCCTTGGGCCCGGTCAGCACAAACGAAGCGCCTAGGGCCAGCATCACCGCCGGATGGTCGTTGGCGGGGTCGCCGTGGGAAATGTCGCCACCGAGGGTGCCCTTGTAGCGCACCTGGGGATCGGCAATGAGCCTGGCGGCTTCAACCAGAAGGGGAATTTTTTCGGCGAGGAGCTTGGACCAGATGAGCTCGTTTTCGGTGGTCATTGCGCCAATGTGTATTTCGTCGCCGACCTGCGCGATTCCTTTCAGTTCGCCGATTTTTCCCAGATCGATCAGGTGAGCGGGTTCGGCAAAACGCAGTTTCATCATCGGCAGCAGGCTGTGACCGCCAGCAAGCAATTTCGCGGTGTCGCCGAATTTACCGAGTAGCTTGAGTGCGTCGGGTATGGATTTCGGGGCGTGGTACTCGAATTTGCAAGGAATCATGCAGCGTCTCCTCCGATGGTCACTGCAAATTGAACGGCCGGACAAGCCTCATCCGGTACGAGGCAACAGACGGTCGAGCGCCACACAATAGCAGGCGACAAATTGAAATACAACTGCGATTGGGAACAATAGCCATTACGCTATACGAAGCCTTTGCGCTGGCGGACGGAGGAACGGCTGTTGCACTGCAAAATCGGCTGAATCGTAACGTGGGCGGGGGACGGCGCAAGGAGAGCGCTTGCTGGATTTGGGCAGGCTTCTGGTCGTCCCGCTACCGGATTTCATCGACGGTCACTCCTGCCGGGAACATCGGGGGAACGTATGCGCGTCCGGAAAATGCGCGCATATGCCCTCCAGACTGGATTACCAGTCCCGGCTCTTGGACCAAAACGGGGCCGCCGCGGTTAGACGCGACTAACCGCGAGCTTCCCGCAACTGGCGCTTGAGCAGCTTGCCGTTGGCGTTGCGCGGCAGGGGATGGTCGACGAAGGTGATGAAGTCCGGCAGCTTGTAGTCGGCAAGGTGCAGCGCGCAATGCGCGCGCAGGTCTTCGGCGCTGCAGGCCGGATCGGAGCGCAGCACGAAGGCCTGCGCTTTTTCGCCCAGCACCGGATCGGGGCGTGCGATCAGCGCCGACTCCACCACCGCCGGATGCAGCGACAGCACGTTCTCGACCTCGGCGCAGTACACCTTGTAGCCGCCGCGGTTGATCAGGTCTTTCTTGCGGTCGAAGATGCGCACGTAGCCCTCGGCGTCGATCGACCCTATGTCGCCGGACTTCCAGTAGCCGCCGCAGAATTCGCGCTGCGTGGCTGCGGCGTTGTCCCAGTAGCCGGGCACCACCATCGGGCCCGCGATCCAGATTTCGCCGGTTTCGCCGCGCGCGACTTCGCGGCCTTCGTCGTCCATCACGCGCAGCTCGCCGCAGGGCAGGACCGCGCCGACGCTGTCCAGGTGAGCCGCCTGCTCACCGAGCGGCATACAGGTAGTAGGGGAAGTGGTCTCGGTGGCGCCGTAGGCATTGACCGGAATGAGCCCGGGCAGCTTCTGCGCCAAGGCCTGGATGGTGCCGAGCGGCATGGGCGCGCCGCCGAACCCTCCGACGCGCCAGCGACTCAGGTCGAAGCTCGCAAAGTCGGGCTCGCGCAGGCACAGGTTGTAGATTGCCGGCACCACCAGGGTGTAGCTCATGCGCTCGCGGCTCGCGAGTTCGAGAAACGCCCGGGCCTTGAACTCGCGCAGCGTGATCACGCAGCCGCCCACACGCCACATGGTCAGGATGATGGCCACCAGGCCGGTGACATGGCTCGCCGGCACGGCGAGCATGGCGCGTTCGCCGGCGCCGAATTGCATGCAGTACTCGTAGTGCAGCGCCGAATGAATGAGGTTCAGGTGGGTCAGCATCGCCCCCTTCGGATGTCCCGTGGTGCCGGAGGTGTAGAGGATGACCGCAGTCTCGTCCTCGCCTGGCGCGGCAGGCGTGGGCGGGTCCGCGCCGAATTCGAGCAAATGCGAAAACGGCCGCCCCGGCGTTGCATTGCCGTGTGCCGGTTCGCCCACCGCGTAGCGCAGTTTCAGTTGCGGCACGGCGTCGTCCAAGGGGATGCGTCCGGCGAGATCGGCGTCGAATACCAGCGCGCGCGCCTTGCACTGATTGAGGACGTAGGCGAGCTCGGGCGTCTGTTCGCGCACGTTGATCGGCACCGCAATCGCACCGAGGCGGAACGCGGCCAGCAGCGCATAGACGAATTCAGGCTCGTTGGCGCAGAGAATGGCGATGCGATCGCCCGCGCGCACGCCGTCGCGCGCGAAACCGGCCGCCACGCGCGCCGCAGTCTCGTCCAGCTCGGCGTAGGCGATGCGCCGCTCCGCGCAGACCAGCGCTTCGTCGCCGGCATGGCGCGACAGGGTGTGCGCGAACAGCGCGTTGAGATGCGCCGGGCGCTCGGCGAAGCAGGTGAACACGCGGCCGAAATGCGTTTCGCGGCGCAGGCTCGGCAAGCGCTCAGTCGGCCAGTTCATCGTCCGTCCCATGAATAGAGCGTGGAACATTTTACCGCGCCCTTGGACGCATGCCGCTTGGGCTATACTTTGAGCCATGCTCGAAATCCTCGTCGTTGTTTCCGTGTTGCTGCTTCTCCTGGTGGGCTGGCTCGCCTGGCGCATGGCCGCCGTGAACCGCAAGCTCGAGGATTTGCCTGCCGGGATGGCGCTGGGGCTGGAAGAAAAGCACCGCGCCATGTTGAGCGATTTGCACGGCGGTCTGACGCAGCAGGGCGACCGCCTGGGCGCGAACTTCGGCGAATCCTCCGAACGGCTGCGCGGCACCCTGGCGGACGAACTCAAGCAGACCCGCGACACGCTGCATGCGCTCAAGCTCGGCTTGTCCGAAAGCATGGGGCAAAGCCGCGAAGCCATGATCAGGCAGCTGGCGCAGACCACCGAAGAGCTGAATGCCAAGATCGACCAGCGGCTGGAGCAGATATCGGGCAAGGTGAGCGAGCGCCTGGACGAGGGCTTCAAGAAGACCAACGAGACTTTCGTCAACGTGATGCAGCGCCTCGCCACCATCGACGAGGCGCAAAAGAAAATCGACAGC
>Ga0307377_10003758_pt1 | contig 16924 bp, 7 predicted proteins | sample TR3MG_FD_202535 | JGI IMG/M metagenome (GOLD analysis project Ga0307377, IMG submission 202535) | Soil microbial communities from Risofladan, Vaasa, Finland - TR-3 | ecosystem: Environmental > Terrestrial > Soil > Coastal area > Acid sulfate soil | place: Finland: Risofladan, Vaasa | collected... | reverse complement strand
TGACCCGGTAAGATGTATTGATGGTGACGGTTATTATGTGGTAAATAATGACAGATTTATTCAATTACCGGATGGCAGAATAATCTTCCCTACTGCTTTGCACGATTCAGGAGAAATGGGGAAAATCATGTGTTATTATTATGAAGATAATGGAGAGACATGGATCAAATCACAGCAAGTCAGTAATCCTGAAAATATTGTATTGCAGGAACCTGGTATTATTGAATTGAAGAATGGCAAAATAATGATGTTCTGCAGAACAAATTCCGGTGTGCAGTACATTTCTTACTCGGATGACAGGGGTGAGACGTGGTCTTCGATTGAAGCAGGAAATATTAAATCTCCACTGTCTCCTGCATCTGTTGAACGGATTCCAAAAACCGGTGATTTGCTGTTGGTTTGGAATAATAACTATGTTCCAGAAAGAGATGGTGGGAAGCGAACCCCATTTAATTTAGCGATTTCCAAAGACGATGGAGTAAGCTGGCAAAAAGTAAAATCAATTGAAAGCGATCCAAAAGGATGGTATTGTTATACTGCCATTGAATTTGTTGACAACCATATATTGCTTGGCCATTGTGCAGGAAATACAAGGTTAGGTAATGGTTTGGCATCAACACAAATTACTCGACTGAGTTTGGATTGGATTTACCTGGATGCAACAGCTGATCCAGGAGTGGAAAAAGACAGCATGGGAACAGTAACCCTGACCTGCCCGGATAAAGACGCTAAAATAATCTACACTCTGGATGGATCACTACCTATACCTGAAACAGGTAATTTATATCAGCAACCCATCGTTGTTAACAAGCTGACAACATTATATATGCAGGCATTTTTACCCGGTAAGACCTACAGCCAGATTGTAACTGCCCAAATTGGAAATGATGTCTTTCAGCTGCCGCAAAAAACATTTGGAAACCTTCATGAAGGCCTGATTTATAAATATTACGAGTGCGAAATAAATAGTACAGATGACATCGGAAAAAACCAGGCTATTGAATCAGGGGTTATATCCCGATTTTCAATAGACAGGAGTCATCGATCCAATAATTTTGCTTTCAGGTTTGAAGGATACATTAATATTCCAGAAGACGATCTTTACACCTTTTATCTTGAATCGAACGATGGTAGTGTTATGTATTTAAATGATCTTAAATTAATTGAAAACGATGGGCCTCATGGTGCATTTGAAGAAAGTGCTTCAATTTCATTAAGAGCAGGTATGCATAAAGTGGCAGTTAGTTATTTCCAGCTTGGTGGTGAGAAGGTTCTGAAATTATACTGGAATGGCCAGGATTTTGAAAAAACAGAAATTCCATCTAATATTCTGTTTCATTGAACACAAAAGGTATTCTGAGGCTGCATTTATTATCAGCAGACAAGGGAGGAAGAGTTACTTATCAATAAATATAAAATCACATTATGAGTGGTAATTTTAGAATCTTAATGGTAATCTTCTTTTTTCTTAATTTTAATTTTTTGGCTGCAAATTTTGAAAAAGAAGATAATCATATTGTATATCAAACAGATCGGGGTTTTATCAAGCTGCAGGTATGTTCGGATAAAATAATCAGGGTTGTTGTCTCTCCTGTAAAATCATTAGAGGAGAGAGAAAGCTTGATGATCATCAGTTATCCTGACCAAAAAACCTATTGGACTGTGGATGAGACAGAAAGATATATCTCGGTGGTAACAGGGAGGATAATCGCAAGAATTGATAAATCAAATAATTCAGTATCGTTTTATAATAAAACCGGAAATATAATCCTGCAAGGTGCTGGTCATAGTTTTGAGCCTGCAACTATTGGAGGTGAAGAGGTATATCATATTAAACAGAATTTTACCTTAACTCCCACTGAAGCTATCTATGGTTTAGGTCAATTTCAGGAGGGTATAATGAATTATAGGGGGCATGAAGTAATTCTTTTTCAAGAGAATACAATAGCTGTTGTTCCCATGTTAGTCTCAACAAATAATTATGGGATATTATGGGACAATTATTCTCTCACAAAATTCAATGATGATAAAAAAGGTGCTTCACTATGGTCAAGAGTTGCTGATGCAATAGATTACTATTTTATTGCTGGTACAAATTTAGATGAAGTTATTTCGGGATACAGACTGATTACCGGTAACGCTCCCATGTTTGGCAAATGGGCGTATGGATACTGGCAATCGAAAGAACGTTATAACAATCAGGATGAGATTGTTAATGCTGTCAAGGAATATAGGAAACGTAAACTACCTCTAGATAATATTGTTCAGGATTGGATGTATTGGGGCGATTTAGGATGGAGTGCTTTGGATTTTGATCGTAAAATTTTTCCGGATCCAAAAGGAATGATTGACACTATTCATAGCTATAATGCACATATTATGATTTCTGTATGGCCTAATTTTGCTACACAGACTGATGTGTTCAAAGAGATGGAATCAAAAGGTTTGACAATAAAAGGGAATGATGATGAATCGCGGGGTTTGTATGATGCTTATAATAAATCAGCCAGAGATCTTTACTGGCATTGGCTCAATAATAATTTCTTTTCATTAGGAATGGATGCCTGGTGGATGGATGCCACTGAACCTGAAGTATCAGGAAATACACTAATGGATCGGGTTGAGAAAATTGAAAAGTGGAACAACAATGCATTGGGCAGCATGTCCCGATATCTTTTACCATTTTCACTTATGTCAACAAAAGGTGTTTATGAGAACCAGAGAAGAGTAACAGATAAGAAACGAGTTTACATCTTAACCCGATCAGCTTATGCCGGCCAGCAAAGATATGGTGCGGTTACCTGGTCAGGAGATATACATGCACAATGGGATGTCTTTAGAAATCAAATTTCTGCCGGCTTGAACTTTTGTATGGCAGGCATTCCATACTGGACAACAGATATCGGAGCTTTTTTACCTGATAACCCACTCGGTAACAGGGATGAAGCTTACCGTGAGATATATTTAAGATGGTTTCAGTTTGGTGCGTTTAATCCTATGTTTCGCTCACATGGTTCGGGAACGGCCCGGGAAATTTGGAATTTTGGAGGCGAGGATTCCTGGACTTATGAACCACTTAAGAAATTTGATAATCTGCGATATAGGTTATTACCCTATATCTATTCATTGGCATGGCAGGTTACAACCAACGATTACACTATGATGCGCGGTCTTGCCTTTGATTTTAACAATGATCCGAATGTTTATAACATCGATAACGAATATATGTTTGGACCTGCATTTTTAGTAACACCGGTTACCGAGAAGATGTATTTTGAAAAAAATTATTTAGGAGATGTAATCGGGAAGGAAAATCTATTTGACAGAAATGGGAATCCGGGAAGTCTGACAGCAGAGTTCTATAACGGAATCGATTTTGATACTCTGGTGTCAACTGATGCACGGGAAAAAATCGATTATGATTGGAATGACGGGGTTTCTCGTCCAGAAAAAGTAAGCCAATATAATTATAGTATTCGCTTTTCCGGGGAAATTCAACCCAAAGAATCTGGTAAATTCACTTTTTTAACTACAACAAATGATGGAATAAGAGTGACCATTAATGATAAAATGATTATAGAGAACTGGACACCTCATGGAGTCACAGTTGATATAGGAGAGATAGATCTTGAAGCTAACAAAAAGTACAATATTAAAGTAGAGTATTTCCAAACCTTAGGAACCGCTATAACTAAACTCGCATGGATTAAGCCAAGTGTGGCAGCCAGTTTACAGGCTCAGAAAGTACCTCCTGCGAAATCGATGAAAGTTTATTTACCGAAGTCTTCCGACTGGATTGATTTCTGGAGAGGTATTTTTTTTGAAGGAGGACAAACAATCCAGGTTCCCGCTCCCCTCGATGAAATACCTTTATTAATTAAAGCAGGTTCTATTATACCAATGGGTACTTACCTGCAATACTCTGACGAAAAACCTGCTGATCCAATCGAATTAAGGATTTATAGTGGTGCAGATGCAGAATTTGTTCTCTATGAAGATGAAAATGATAATTATAATTATGAAAAAGGAATTTATGCGACAATTCCCTTTAAATGGAACGAAAAAGAGCAAACTCTGACTATTGGAAGAAGGGACGGGGAATTTCCCGGTATGTTAAAGAAGCGTACCTTTAGGATTATTTGGGTACGCGAAGGACATGGTATTGGTGTTGAACCAGAAAAATATGATATATTGGTTAAGTATTCAGGTGAAGAAATAATTATCAGAAAATAAAAGCTAAATTATTATAAATCAGGAGGAATGAGATGAATAATAAAGGAACAATTAGAACATTAATATTAGGTTTTTTATTCTGTGTAGTTGCACTCTCAGGCTGTCAAAATTCGCATTCACCGGCTCGTAATATTGTTTTAAATCCGCTTTTTACGGATAATATGGTGCTGCAGCAGAAACAAACAATACCGATTTGGGGAACTGCAGAGCCAGGTGGTGAAGTTGTAATAACTCTAAATGAACAACAGAAGGAAGGGATCGTTGATGATTCTGGAAACTGGAGTGTGATGTTATCTCCGGTAACAGCTGGCGGTCCATATGAATTGATAATCAGTGGTGAAGAAATGATCAGGATAAGGAATGTGATGGTTGGTGAAGTATGGATATGTTCCGGGCAATCTAATATGGAGATGCCTCTGGCAGGATCGGGGATGATAAACAATTACATAGAGGAGATTGAAAATGCTGATTACCCAAATATAAGACTGTTGATGGTTGATAAGATTATGGCTAATACTCCTCAGAATAATTTTGAAAGTGATGGATGGAAAGAATGTTCCCCGGAAACTATTCCCGGATTTTCATCTGTTGCATATTTTTTTGGACGCCATCTGCATAATGAGTTAAATGTTACTATCGGATTAATTGAATCGGCATGGGGCGGTACTTTAGTAGAAGCCTGGACCAGTGGACAAACATTAAAGAATTTTGCGGAATTTACAGAAATTGTCAAAGATATTGAATCAGATACCTCTACAGAAGAAGAAAAGGCACTTGACAATAAAAAGAAATTGGCTGTGTGGCCTGATACGATTGAACAGATATTAATAGCGAAAGGGATATTCGATCATGGTTTTCAGAATCCTGAATATAAAACATCTGGCTGGCAAACCATGAAACTTCCAACAATTTGGGAAGATATTGGAATAAATGTTGATGGAGTCGTATGGTTCAGCAAGGAGGTGAATATCCCTGAATCGTGGGCAGGAGAGGACTTAATTCTTTCTTTGGGAAAAATCAATGATTATGATATTACATGGTTTAATGGTACAAGAATAGGAAGAGGAGTAGATGTTTCTGAATCCCGTGTGTACAAAATTCCCGTTTCAATTGTTAAGAAAGGGAAAAACAGAATTATTGTACAAGTTCTGGATATTGGTAATGTTGGTGGATTGTATGGCCCGTCAGAGCAAATGAAGTTAGAATCTAAAAAAGGTACTATTTCACTAATAGGGGATTGGGCATATAAAATTGATCCTGTTAAAATAAATATGAATGAATTGCCGGAAAAACCAGACAATAATTCCGGAGCCAATCGTCCATCTGTATTGTATAATGGCATGATTAATCCTTTGATTCCCTATGGAATAAAGGGAGCAATATGGTATCAGGGTGAATCTAATGCCGGAAGGGCATACCAGTACAGAACACTATTCAAGGCAATGATTGAGGATTGGCGTACAAAATGGGGTGAGGGAGATTTCCCGTTTTTATATGTACAACTTGCCAATTATATGGATGTGAAACCTCAGCCAGCGGATGATGCCTGGGCTGAGCTGCGCGAAGCACAGACAATGGCACTAGAGTTGCCAAATACCGGCATGGCAGTTGCAATTGATATTGGAGATGCCAAAGATATTCATCCAAAAAACAAGCAGGAAGTTGGAAGACGATTAGCTCTGAATGCATTGGCAGAAGTTTATGGGAGAGATATTCCTTATTCAGGTCCAATGTATCAATCAATGAAAATTGAAGAAGGTAAAATCCGTTTACATTTTACAAATATCAATGACGGATTGAAAATAAAAGGGGAGAAGAAACTTAACGGATTTTCAATTGCGGGAGATGATAATAAGTATATTTGGGCTGAAGCAAAAATTGAAGGCGACGAAGTTATTGTGTGGAGTTCTAAAATTAAAAACCCTGTGGCGGTTCGTTATGCATGGGCAGCTAATCCAATTTGTAATTTATATAACGGTGCTGAATTGCCGGCATCACCTTTCCGGACAGATAACTGGGAAGGAATAACTTACTTGAAGAAATAAATTTTACATGAAAATGTAAAACAGAATCAGATATTTAAGTGTAATCAAAATTTAACTTGGTTAAAATGAAAAGAGTAAAAGTAGTTTATTTCAGCGTATTGATTTTTTTGTTACCTAATTTCCTGTTGGCTCAAAAAATGGAAATGGAAATTGAAAAGAGTTCTTCAATAAAATCAGATGTAAACACAGGATATCTTACAGCTGGCGAATATCACGACAGTGGAAGTTGGAAAAAAACACTGCAGGATAAAGCCGTCTATTTTGATAAGAATGCCAGAGAGCGTCATAATATTGAAGGTACTTACCCATCGTCGGTGCGTCTTTATCCGCCTGCAACATTTTATGCTGGTTCACAAAAAGATGCATGGAAAGAATTAAATGCTACCGGCAATTTGCCTGAAGGCTGGTTTATTGATCATGGTACAACAGGATTGTCAAATGTAGCTCATACGAGTTCCTGGACTGGTAATCTTATTACTGCTGAAGCTTTTCATGTTGCTTCTTTAAAAAAGGATAAGGGTGAAAATAGCGCTGAATATAAAGCTGCGTATGAACGGGCCAGTGAAATAATCGCCGGGATTCGGATACTGACATTAGCCAGCGGACAACCTGGCTATCTGGTGCGTGGCTATGCCTTGGGGCATGGACCTTCGTACAGCGAACGGTATTACCGCACTGGTGATGAAGGAGACCGTGATCTTTGGAAACAGGGAGTAGGTGAATACTCCTATCTGCGTTATCGCGGAGGTCCAAGTCACCATAATTACGATCAGGTTTTTCGTGGCTTGGGGATCTATTATTTTATAGCCGCCGATGAGAAACAAAAAGAAGCTATTCGCGAAATAGTAGAAGATATGTCGAACTGGGCACATTTGAATAACAATATGGTTGTAATGCTCGAAAACGGAGAAAATATCAGTACTGAACTTATCGGTGGATGGCGTGCCCTTGATGGAGTTGCAAATCCATCGGGAAGTTCAATTATGGCCACTACAGGTTTGAAAATTGCTTATCTAATTACTGGTAACAAAAAAGTGAAAGAGCTTTACGACAAATGGGTGGATGTACTTCAATATAGAAAATTTAAAGATTCGGATGTAAGCTTTATGGGAAAAGAGCGTGTAAATTATGATGATACTGATCATATACTTCCGGACCTTTATCTTTTAAACTTAATTGAGAAAGATGAGGACCTGCTGAAATTTTACAGGAAGTGTGTCAAGGATTCATGGAGCGTCCATAAGAATGACAAACTTTCGTGGTTCAACTATATTTATCAGGCAGTTCTAGGTGATGAATATGGTGATGAAGAAGGCTCTCTCTGGAATTTGCAAACGTTCCCAACCAATAGGATATTGCAGCCTCAAATGAATAGCATTCGGACTGATATCGAATTTTTTAACGAGGGTGGTACTAAACAGGCGTTGTATCCTTTGCCTGTTTATGCCCGTCCTTCTGATAATGAATATGAGTGGAAAAATTCACCTTATTCACTGGATGGCTGGCATAGCCGGATCGTGAAAAAACTCGAGATATCTCCTTATGATGAATATGTGCAATTTGCCATTGAAGCGAACGGAAGTATTTATCGTAGCTTAACCAGAGGAGAGATTTGGCAGCAGATTGAAGAACTTTCCGGTGTTAGTGATATCATCATGTTCCCAAATTATCGCTGGCTGATTATTGTTGCAACGGATCATGGTGTTTACCGGTCACTTAATTGTGGCGATAAGTGGGAGAAGTGTTCTGACCTGGTAGTTGATCAATTGTATCAGGATAAAGAAAATACTAATACAGTTTATGCAGTTTCAAAGGAAGGTATTTATGTCAGTAACGATTATGGAGAGTGGGGAGCGGGGGAATCGTGGAGTATGATCAGTGGAAAAACTCCAGATTTACCATCCAGAAATTTTGCAATATTAGTCATGAATGGTGAGCTAAAGATGTATATGCAAACTATTACTGGGCTTTACAGTAAAACGGGGAATGATATTGAATGGATCCCACCAAAGCAGGCAGTCAGAGGAAGAGGTTTTAGTGAACTGATGACTTTCCCAGGGAAACCGGTATGGACCAAAGTGTATGGGAACAGAATATTTAGTGCTATTGCCATTAATGAATGGGCTTATGGCGGGAATTTCATAATAGTAAGTGAGGATGAAGGCATTACATGGTCACCAATTGTAAAAGATATGGCTCCGCTATATAAATGGATGGTTCATGCAAAAGATGGAAAATCGGTGTCTACAGAAGAACTGATGAGTTTGCTTAATCGCCTCAAAGAATTACCAATAAATGATTTAATAGTTGATAAAGATAACCCGGATACATGGTATGGAATGATTGAAACAGGAGTCGCTGTAACACACGATGCAGGCAAAACATGGGAAAAGAGTAATGATGGGTTATATATTCCCCGGGTACGATCAATCTTTTCTTCCCGTTACCGGAATGAAATATATGTCGGTACTCCGGCTGGAATGTATGTCAGTAATAACAGATGTAAATCGTGGAATGAAACTTCACTGATTTTACAGGATGTTGGTGCCCTTCGGGCTGAAATTGGAGGTGCTGGCTATCTTGAAGCCTACTGGCTTGGTAAATATCATGACTTCATTAATGATGAGGAAGCAAATGAGATATGGTGGGAGAAGAAGTGAAACCAAGATAAATATCTAATCGAGACTTGCAGAATTGAGCATATTCCAAAACTCATTGATTATCAAATATTTACTTTGCTTAAATCATCTCATGAATAGTATTAAATAAGAATAGTTATTAAGTAGAATGTCTTATTATGTTGAAAACGTTTGAAATAATTAAAAGAATAATTAGGTATTTAATCTATGGGATTTTATCTCTTCTATTAATCTCATTGTTGATAGTCAGTGGCATATTCATCAGATACAAGAGTACTGTCCGAGCAAGAACAGGTCAGTTGTATGTTTCTGCAAAGCCCGGAGAAAAGGGGCAATATGTTAATCCTTTTATTGGCACGGGTGGATTTCCTGCTTATACCAGTGGCGATGATATACCTGGAGCAGCACTTCCTTTCGGTATGATACGGCTGAGCCCTGATACAAAATACTTTCTTAGCTCCAGATCATCTAAAGATAAGCCAGTAAGTACTGCCGGATATTATTATGGTGACAAAAAAATAATTGGATTCAGTCATACACGGATGATAGGGACAGGTGCATTTGAAGGAGGGCACTTCAGAGTTATTCCTGCAATAGGCGAAAATAGCTTTATGAATTATCAGGAAGGCAGGTACAGTAAATTTTCTCATAAAGAGGAGGTTGCATTTCCCGGCTATTATGCAGTAAAACTGCCTGATCAGGGAATACTTGCTGAACTGACAGCCAGCGAAAGGGTTGGAATGCACCGTTATACCTTTTCAAAGGACGATACACCTCATATACTTATTGACGTATCAAGTGCATTAGGACATGGTAAAGCAACTGAGGGAGAAGTACATGTTAATCCGGAGCAACATGAGGTTGAAGGTACTATACGCACATTCGGATCGTTTGCCAGCCGGTACGGAGGCATTAAGGTTTATTTTTCAGCCCGGTTTGATCTGCCATTTTCAGCATATAGTGTATGGTCTGGAAATAGTCTTTTCAAAAACCAGACTTCTGTTATAGGCGATAAAATAGGTGTTGATTTAAGTTTTAATAAAGTTGGGGATGATGAAGTTGTTGGCATCAAAGTAGGGATCTCGTACATAAGTATTGAGAATGCCAGGGCCAACCTGGATGTGGAAGCGGATAGTGTTAATTTTGAGAAAATGCTTTCCATGGCAATACAATCCTGGGAAGAAAAACTATCTCTTATCAATATTCAGGGTGGAAGCGATGCACAAAGGAAAATATTTTATAGCGCTCTGTACCATTCTTTTCAAATGCCCACTGTTTTTAATGATGTGAATGGGGAATACATGGGGTTTGACAAGAAGGTTCATCAGGTGGAGGGTCATAGATATTTTACAGATTTGTCTTTATGGGATACTTTTCGTACGATACATCCGCTTTTTACATTGATTGATCAAAAAGATCAGAATGATATGATGATATCGTTGGTTAAAATGTGCGAACAGGGAGGAGTCCTTCCTCGATGGCCCTCGGGATATGGATATACGGGTTCGATGCTTGGAGCTTCAGCTGATATAGTAATTGCGGAATCATACCTGAAGGGGATTCGTAATTTTGATGTGGAAACAGCCTACAAGGCAATGCGTAAAGCTGCTTTAGGCATCGATATGCCAAAAGAAGGATTTAAACCGAGAGCAAAAACGACAGAATATCTGAAATATAAATATTGTCCGGCTGATCTGATGGATAAAGCAGTAAGCAGAACACTTGAATATGCATATGCAGACGACGCCATTGCAAATCTGGCAATGGAACTTGGATATGAAGAAGATGCAAAATTGTTTACAGAGCATTCCAGATATTATAAAAATGTATGGAATCCCGAAAGTCAATATTTTCATCCGCGAAATGCCTCAGGTGAATTTGTGGAAAAGTTTAAACCACTAAAATTGACTTATCTTGATTTCGATCGTGAATATACTGACGACTATGTAGAAGGGAGTGCTCTCCAATGGCGATGGGCTCTGTTTTTTGATCCTGAAGGTTTGATTTCCCTGTTTAGAGACAAAGAATATTTTGTGAATGAGCTCAACGATTTTTTTGCTCTTTCCGATTCTTCAAGAGGCAACTGGACTCCTGGGTCGTATTACTGGCACGGCAATGAGCCAGATTTACATGCTGCATATCTTTTTAATTCAGCCGGGCGACCAGACCTCACTCAGAAATGGGTTCGTTGGATACTTGATAACAAATATGGCGCCGGATATGATGGGATTGACGGCGATGATGATGCAGGAACCTTGTCGGCATGGTATGTTTTCAGTGCTCTTGGTTTTTACCCTGTGGCCGGATCAGATGTCTACCAGATTGGGGCTCCTCTCTTTCAAAAGGCTGAGTTGAAAATAGGGGACAATTTTCTCACAATTGTAGCGGATAATTATGCCCCTGAAAATAAATATGTTCACAAAGTATGGTTAAATAATGTTCTTCTCGATCGATACTGGTTTAAGCATGCAGAAATTGCCCAAGGAGGTACATTACGTTTTGAGATGAGTGACAAAATAAAATAATAATAGATGAAAAGCCTTACCCTGTTTTTGATAATTAATTGTCTCCTATTATCTTCCGAGGATACCCTTCACACTGGGTTGATCCCAAATGTACTTGATGAACAATATCACTTCAATAATCAGGAAAAACCAGACAATGAACCTGATTACAGTAATTTAATTAATTGGGCAGCATCTCCTTTTAAAAAAGATAACAGTGATAGTATCCCGGAATTTTTAAATGATGAGGTCAGAAACCAAAGTGCTGATGTTTTCTTTATCCATCCTACTTCATATTTTTCAGAAGATGAGGATGCTTCATTGAATGCAGATCTGAACGACACAGAAACCAACCTGGAAACTGACTACAGGTCTATATTGTTTCAGGCAACAGTATTTAACGGCAGTTGCCGGATTTTTGCACCACGCTATCGTCAAGCCAATATGAAGGCATTTTATGTCTTCGAAACTCCCATAGCAAGGAAGGCTTTTGATCTTGCTTACAGCGATGTAAAAAAGGCATTTGTCTATTTCCTGGAAAACTACAGCGAAAATCGTCCAATAATAATTGCCTCACATAGTCAGGGTAGCCTTCATGCTATCAGGCTATTGCAGGAATTTTTTGACGGGAAACCATTACAAAAAAGGTTAGTTTGCGCCTATGTGTTAGGTTATCATATTGCGAATAACGCATTCAAAGAAATTCCTGTAGGAGAGAGTGCCGGTCAGACCGGATGTTATGTCGGATGGCGAAGCTATGTAAAGGGGGAGATACCAAAAGGTATTGAAAAAGAGAATGGAAATTCTGTTTGTGTAAATCCGTTAACATGGACAATATCAGACAAGTGGGCCCCACCAGATTTACACCTGGGCATTATGAACGGGTTTGATACTATTGTGCCTCATACAACCGGTGCCGGGATTGAACCTGTTACTAAAATTCTTTGGATTGATACTCAGGTAACTATTGAAGAAGATGCTGAAAAGGTCAGGAACCTTCATATTTACGATTACAATCTTTTCTGGATGAATATCAGGCAAAATGTGAAACTTCGTATTATTTCTTATTATGAAAATCTTAACATGTAGTATCATAAATATTTGAATATTAATAATTTATATCAAACTTATATGATCAAGCTTTTCAACTATGCAACTCAAAGCTCTAAATGGATTAAATCATTTAAAATTTTTAGCAAATCACTTTCACTATTAATTTTCATCACAATAGCAGCCTGTTCGGGAAATAAAAATAAAACAGATTTTACATCACTGGTAGATCCGTTTATTGGTACTGGCGGACATGGACATACTTTCCCGGGAGCAACGGTCCCGTTTGGTATGGCACAAATAAGTCCCGATACGAGATGGGAAGATTGGGATGGCTCTTCAGGTTATCACTACTCCGATAAAACAATTATGGGATTCAGCCAGACACATTTGAGTGGGACTGGTGCTCCGGAGTACTGTGACGTGCTTTTTATGCCTACAGTTGGTGATATTCAGATATTACCAGGTGATGAAGATGATTCGAAAACAGGATATCGCTCATCATTTAGTCACAACAACGAGAAAGCTTATCCCGGATACTATAGTGTTCTTCTTGACGATTATAATGTAAAAGCGGAATTGACAGCCACAACCCGTACAGGAATGCATCGATATACCTTCCCTTCTTCAGAAAATTCAAATATCATTATCGATTTAAAGAACAGGGATCATGTGCTTGAATCAAACATCGAAATATTGAGTGACACTGAGATTCAGGGACTACGCAGGTCAAGACGCTGGGCTCTGGATCAGTATGTCTATTTCTATGCTAAGTTTTCAAAACCGTTTAGCTCTTACGGTATTGCTGTTGATGATAACCTTGTTGACAGCATTAATGTAGCTGAAGGGAAGAATATAAAGGCCTATCTGCAGTTTCAGACAAAGAAGAATGAAAAAATACTTGTCAAAGTAGGGATCTCTGCCGTAGATTATAATGGAGCCAAAATGAATCTCGAAAGCGAAAACCCAGGTTGGAATTTTGAGCGCGTGGTGGAAGATGCAAAAGAAAAATGGAATAGCTTCCTGTCGAAAATAGAGGTCGAGGGAGGAACAAAAAAACAACAGAGAATTTTTTATACAGGACTCTATCATACAGCAATCGCCCCGAACGAGTTTATGGATGTAGATAGAAGATATCGTGGTGTTGATCACAAAATCCACACGGCAGATGGATTTACAAATTATACAGTTTTTTCCCTGTGGGACACTTTTCGTGCAAATATGCCTCTTTACACAATTATTGATCCAGAGCGATATACCGATTTCATAAAGACTTTTCTTGAAATATACCGTGTCGGAGGTAAATTACCTCAATGGGAGCTTGCAGGGAATTATACTGGAGTTATGATAGGCTACCATACCCATTCGGTGATTTTGGATGCATACATGAAGGGGATACGAGGCTTTGATGCTGAATTGGCATTTGAAGCTATGAAAGAGCGTGTACAGGATATTAATTATTATAAGGATCTTGGATTTATTCCTGCAGACAAGGTTTCAGGTTCAGTATCGATGGTTATGGAGTACTCATATAATGATTGGAGTGTTGCCCACATGGCTAAATTACTTAATAAAGATGAGGATTTTCAGGATTATATTTATCGTTCACGATTCTATAAAAGTATGTTTGATGCTTCGACAGGATTTATGAGACCAAAAAATTCCGACAAAACCTGGGTAACTCCATTTGATCCTTCGGAAGGTAGTGAACATTTTGTTGAAGGAAACTCATATCAATACAGCTTGTTTGCACCACACGATGTCAATGGATTGATTGACCTGATAGGGGGTGACCAGAAATTTATCGCATGGATGGATACATTATTCATGAAGCAATCGATACATGATGTGAATGCAGTTGACGCAACTGGTTTGATAGGGCAATATGCTCATGGCAATGAACCAAGTCATCATATGGCTTATCTGTATAACTATGTTGGAACTCCCTGGAAAACACAAGCTATAGTAAGACAAATTCTTGATAGTATGTATGATGATCAACCTGATGGATTAAGTGGAAATGAAGATTGCGGACAAATGTCAGCATGGTATATATTAAGTGCAATGGGTTTTTATCAGGTTTGTCCGGGAACTCCGGAATATATAATCGGAAGTCCTATTTTTGACAAGGTAACTATCAATCTTGAAAATGGGAAGAAATTTACAGTGAAGGCAAATAATGTGTCAGACAGTAGTATATATATACAATCTTCTACTCTCAATGGAGCTCCATATACAAAATCATGGTTTACACACAATGACATTTTGAATGGATCAACACTTGTTTTTGAAATGGGCGTCTCTCCAGCTAATGATTATGGGACAGCAGAAGAAGACAGGCCTGCAACTGAAAAATTTGAACCAGCTGTAATGCTGCCTTATGCTGTTACCTCCGATGGATTTTTCCTTCATAAAGGCATTGTAAAGCTTGATTGCGATGATAAAAGTGCTAAAATTTATTACACAATAGATGGCAGCAGGCCGACTGAAAAGTCATTACTTTATACTAAGCCTGTAATATTGAATAAAACTACTACTTTAAGATTGGCATCGTTCAAAACGGGACTTTTGCCAAGTGTGCCGGTAACTGTAATGTTAAATAAGCTGGAGTTTGAGGATTTAAAAAATTATCAGGGTACAGGCAACTTTAAAAAAGGTTTGAAATATAAGTATTACCATGCCACGGTTGTGGAAGAAAATGATCTGGATTCATTAACTCCTTTAGAAATTGGCATTATCCCTGGATTTTCAATTGAAAACCGTAAACGGGAAGATTATATTGGTTATATCTATTCCGGGTATCTGGATATTCCAACGGATGGCATTTATACTTTCTCTATAAAAGTAAATGATAAATGTACCTTATATCTGGACGGTAAGGAATTTCTGCATGGTGGTTTCAGAACCATTGCTCTGCGTAAAGGAAAATATAAGATTGATGAAAAGTACTTCCAGTTGGGAAATAAAAAATTTAATATAGTAAGTTGGGTGGGGCCTGGAATTGAATTACAGGAAATACCTGCCAGTGCATTGTTTCATAAAGACGATTAAGAAACAATACTCTATATTAGTAATTACCAAATAATGGATATAAACTTAAACTAGTTTTTATGAAACAAGCATTAAAAAAATCATCATTTTTTATACAAACAATAATGATTATTTTTTTAATGCGGTTCCATACGACCATTGAAAATAAAAAATATACGTATGAATAATTTGTATAATCTTTTAATAATCGCCAGTATTCTAGCGACTTCGGCTTGTTCGGAACAAAAAGATCCGGTTGATTATGTTGATCCATTCCTGGGAACTGCCGGCAACCGTTGGATGCTTTATCCAGGACCATCTATGCCCTTTGGGATGGTGAAGTTAAGTCCCGACAATACTGATGAGTACAGGATGGATGCTGGCTACGAATATACAAATAACAGTGTTACAGGATTCGGACATGTTCATTCATGGAAGATGGGGAGTTTCTTAACTATGCCGGCAACAGGGGAACTAAAAATTTTACCAGGCAAAATAGATGACCCTCCAGGCACAGGATACCGCTCAAAAATTAATCATGATAATGAAATGGCTTCGCCGGGATACTATTCAGTTATATTGGAAGATTATGGAATAAAAGCAGAACTAACCGCTACTACACGTGGAGGATTTCAACGGTACACATTTCCGAAAACTGAAAATGGGCATATAATATTTGATCTGCAGGTGCCTGAAGAGGATAGGATGAGAATAATAGAGGCTTCTATAAAGAAAGTCAGTGATACAGAGATAGAAGGGTATGTAAAACGCATTGGTGGTGGAAGATCTAACTGGAATGAATATGTTCTCCATTTTGTTGCTCGTTTCAATCGCCCATTTGAATCAATGGGAGGTTGGCAGGGAATTGATATTATTGATAAAACAGATGAAGTTCGGGTTTCTGAAAACTCTGATATTGGAGCATTTCTGAAATTTAAGTTTGGAGCAGATCCGGTTGTTTTAATGAAAACGGGTATCTCATATGTGAGTACAAAGCAGGCAAGGCTGAATATGGAGACAGAGATGGATAGATATAAATGGGATTTTGATGCTGTTCATAAATATGCAAGAGATACATGGAATAATCTGCTGGGGAAAATAAAGGTAGAGGGTGGATCAGAAACCGACAAAATGAAATTTTACACTAACTTTTATCATTCCTATTGTGCACGTACAATTTTCAGCGATGTAAACGGGAAATATGTGGATATGTGTGAAAATGTGCAGCAACTTGAGGATCCTGATTCCCCTGTATATGGATGCGATGCTTTCTGGTCGACATTTTGGAATCTTAACCAGTTATGGGGTCTTGTTACTCCTGATATTTCTGAAAAATGGGTTAAGTCGTTGCTCGAGATATATGATAAGGGAGGATGGCTATCTAATGGTCCGGGAGGATTAGAATATTCAAATATTATGGTTG
>Ga0307377_10003757_pt1 | contig 16926 bp, 15 predicted proteins | sample TR3MG_FD_202535 | JGI IMG/M metagenome (GOLD analysis project Ga0307377, IMG submission 202535) | Soil microbial communities from Risofladan, Vaasa, Finland - TR-3 | ecosystem: Environmental > Terrestrial > Soil > Coastal area > Acid sulfate soil | place: Finland: Risofladan, Vaasa | collected... | reverse complement strand
TGCAGTTGCTGCTGGTACAGTAAAAACAACGGTTACAAGCGGTAACTCAATTGTAGTAACTGGGTTGAAAGCTTCTGAAACTGGTGTATTTAATCCTGGTGATAAAATAACAATTGCTGGTGTTTACAAAGTAAATCCAATTAGTTTAAATACTCTGCCAGATTTAATGCAATTTGTTATTACTGATGCTGCAGCTGTTGACTCAGACTCAAGCGGGGAATGCACAATAACTGTATCTCCTACCATTATAAGCTCGTCAACATCTCCTTATAGGAATATTTCTAATACTTCAGGTATTCCGGCTACATCTGCTATATCTCTAGCTACTGCTAATACTGGTGCTGGTTCTACAACTAAAGCCGCATATGATATTAACATCGCCTATGTTCCTGAAGCTATACTTTTCGGGGCTCCTCCTTTAGTTAATCCAAGCGACGCTACCATTCTTTCTCAGATCACTGACAAAGAAACCGGGATAAGCATTCGTTTGCTAGAATATTATGAAGGCGCAGCCGACCGTTCAGTAATTAGAGCTGACATCCAATTCTTCATCAAAATACTTGGTGATAGACTGGTAGCCCTCTTAGGCTAAAAATCTAATGGCACGCACTTAAGTGCGTGCCATACTTTCGGAGTATTGCAATGCCTGAAATAAGTCGTACGACAAATGAGATCATACAAGAAGCATTTAGGCTTATTGGCATATATAGTAGTGATCGAAATTTATCTGGCGGAGATTTAGATCTAGGCTTACGAGAATTAAACATCATTTTAGATTCTTATAATGGGGCATCAGTAAAAATCCCTTACAATAAAACCTTAGATTTTTACTTGACTCCCTCTCAACAAAGTTACGTCATTTCGAATAAGTCTGGCACAGATGTGTCAAGCAATCCTATAATGCTTATGAATAATATAGTTCTTATAGATTCAGACATTCAATATCCTATCCGGATTGCATCAGACGATATTTATTATAATAACCCGCAAAACTTAACAAGCAATGGGAAACCAGAGCAAGTATTTTTACAAAATGATGTAGACCAGACGACAATAACATTTGATAAGATACCCGACAAAGCGTATCAGTGCGTAATTAAAGGAAAATTCACATTTAACCACGCGTCTTTAAATCAAGTTATAGACGAAGTCCCAGCGTTTTATCATTCTTTTTTAGAATATAAGTTAGCTCAAAAATTACATAATAAATACAGTGGTAGTACATGGTCACAGAGCAAAGAAAGTGAACTTCAAGAGTTAGAGCGTAGAGTTGACTCGAAGACGGATTGTGATCTCAAAATAAGACGATTTGGTATGTTTGTTGATACTTACCGCGAAAGAGTGAGGCCATAATGCCATTACAACCATTTGACATTGTTAGTGATTATAAAGAAGCTGCGATATCAAAATTTGATCCGCAACAGCTGGTTAATATGTATGTAGACGTTGACCCGACAGGAAAAGGGGGAAAAGCTCTATTTATGACGCCAGGATTAAAGCTCATTAAATCGCATGCAACTGCTGGAGAAGGCAGGGCACAATATGTTTTTAGAGACAAACTATATCAAGTTATAAAAAACAAGATCTATCAAGTAGATTCATCGTTAAACAGAGTAACTATTGGTGAGATAAATACTGAAATTGGTTATGTGGGAATTGCTGATAATGGACGGCATATTATATTTGTTGACGGAGCTCAAGGCTGGTTGTGGGATAACGTTTTAAGTACTTTTAGCCAGATAACCTCATCATTTTTTCCGTCAGCTCCGCAAGATGTAGAAATATTGGGTAGTCGTTTTGTCGTAACTGCTACTAGCGAACTTTTCTATTATTCGGCTTCAAATGATGGGACAAATTGGGGTACGCTTGGGTTCCCTTTACAGTATTATTCTGTAGGGTCAGAAAGTGGTAACACAGTAGGTCTTGGGCATGTTGCCGGTAGAATGTTTGTATTTGCCGAAAAAACAACTGGTGTCTGGTATACACCTCAAGAAGCTTCAACTTCTCCTTATCTACGAGCCTCTGTCATGGATTATGGATGCGCAGCTAGAGGGTCAATTGCGAATGATTTTGGCATATTAATGTGGCTAACGAAAACTCCCCAAGGAGTTGGATCGGTGGTAATTACTACAGGAACTCAACCTGAAAGTGTGAGTACTGAACCAATCGAAAAAGAATTTCATTCATATAGTGACGTATCTGATGCGCGAGCTTTTCTTTATAAAAACGACGCTGGTCACATTTTCTATCAAATAAATATTCCAAGCGCTAACAAAAGCTGGATGTATGATCTTTTACAAAGAACTTGGTGCGGGTTAGAGTACAAAGCTTCAGCGCGCAGTAGAAGTCAGAATATTTCTTTTTTTAACAACACCCATTACACGCTAGATTATGAAAATGGGAAGATGTATGAGTTGTCGGAAAATTATTTAGATGATGACGGAATTAATATAAGAAGAGCCAGGGTCACCCCGACCTTATTTGACCCTAAATATAATGAAATGTCTTTAAATCGTATTATTGTAGACATGATGCAAGGAACCGGAGAGTCTTCAGGAGAAGACGACGACCCAGTCCTATTTTTACGTGTTTCTCGTGACGGTGGGGTGTCGTATGGCAATCAAATACAAGCCAAGATAGGAAAAATTGGACAAAGGATGTGGCGTACTGAATTTTATAGCCTTGGTGTTTCTAGATCATTTATATTTGAACTAGAGCATTACAATAAAGTTCCTGTTTGCATATTAGGGATGTCTGTTGACGTCACTCCTATTGGAGATAATCAATAATGATATCACCTCATCCATTAGAAAATATGCAGGACAAGGAAGGCAAAGAAGGTTTAAGTGCTAACTGGGATGATTGGTTAATTAAATTGAAGGATAGAATTAATTTTGGGGAAAGCCCGACAGAGACGTTATTTATAACGGCTGTAGCTGGAATAACAAAACTTGCAGGACTAATAAGGATTGAAAGTGCAACAGCAGGCACGGTTGATATAACGGCCAATCCTCAAATCGTAGCTGGGCATGACGGCCAGTTTATTACGATTGAAGGACAAAGTGATCCGAAAAGTGTAAAGCTAGACAACGGTTACGGCTTACAGCTAGCAGGCGGGGCAAGTTTTACAATAGGGTTGGGTGACGTAATACATTTTCACTTCAACCTAAATAGAGGTCTTTGGATAGAAGACGGTAGATCGAATAATTAGAGGGTAATATTATGGCTTATGGTGCTTATAATCCTGGACAACAGCAGGGTCAATACGGAGGTGGCTCAGGTGGGTTTGATGGGAGTAGTCTTTTGAGAATGCTATTGGGCGGTGCTGGCGGTGCTGGCGGTGCTGGCGGTGCTGGAGGAAGTCCTTTTGCTGGAGGAAGTCCTTTTGCTGGAGGAAATCCTTTTGCTGGAGGAAATCCTTTTGGAAATAGCATTTTGGGGCAAATGTTCGGTGGAGGCGGAGCTAATGACGTAGTACCCGGCATTAATAAAGCTACACAAGATGCGCAAGCAGGTCTAGCTCCTTGGATGAAAGGCGGAGCTCAAGCTATGCAAGATGAGCTTGGAATGTTAGGCGAAGGAAGAGACGCAGCCGGATTTATAGATAAAATAGCCGGCCAGTTTAAGCAATCACCAGCTCAGAAATTCGCTGAGCAACAAGCCATGGAAGCGCAACAAAATCAGGCTCAGGGTCAAGGCTTAGCTGGAAGTGGCGGACAATCTGCACAGCAAGCAGCTTTAGCTTCGAATATATCCGGACAGCAATTGAACCAATATATCCAAAATGTCTTAGGCGGAAGAGCTCAAACATTAGGCGGGTATGGTCAACTTGGTGGATATGGTTTGCAAGGTGCAATGGGCTCTGGCCAATTCGGCATGAGAGGTGGTGAAGATATAGCTTCTTGGTATGCACAACAGCAAGCAAGGCAAGATGCTAAAGACGCCGCGGCTGCTGCTAATGACCCTTTTGCTAAATTTCTAGGTGCTCTTGGAGGAGCAGCTACACACTTTATTAAACCACATTAAACCACCAGGACTATAAGAGGAAATAAACTATGCCATTACAATTACCAGCAATTCAACAATACCAGCGAAAACCTGATTTTTTAGAAGACCTTCTTAAAGGTGCTAAAATTGGGAGCCAACTTGCGGGCATGCCTGAACATATTAGACAGCAAAGAGCTGCCTCAGCATTACAGCTACAATTACAAAAAGCTCAGACATCAAAAGCTGAGGCTGAAGCTGCATCTACACCTGGAGATTTAGCAGCTGGCCGAGCATTAACGCAAGCGCAGACTAAAGATTTTTTAACTAAGTCTCAATTCACACCAGCTGCTAATTTAGCGATACAACAATCGGTACAAAACCAAAAAAACCAACAGGCTTATGCTTTAGCACAGGCAAAAGCAAAGTCTGACGACCCATTAGCAAGAGCTCGCATAATAAGACTAGATAAAGATATGGGGACGGTAAATGAAACCGCATCTGAAGCAGCTGAAGTTGGACTACCATTATTAAATCAAGCAGACGCAGCGTTGGCTAGTTTTAAAACTAGACCTGGCGCAGGACTAGTTGCTTGGGCAACACCAGAAGGCCAGCTACTAAAATCCAAAATAATGGCATTGAAATTACAAGTAATTAAAACTGTGCATATAGGAAGAATGACCCAGCTAGAGTTTAACAAGATCGGGGATATCGTGGGTAGTCTTAATTATGACCCTGAAGTTTTGAAGAAAATTTTTGGAGACTTGAGGGAAAAATTAAATACAGCCGTTAATAAACAACATTATTATAGTAGTTATGTCGCTAAAGGAGGTAGAAACCCAGATGAATTAGCTTCTAACTGGTTAAAGACTTTATCCGACAAAGAAGCGCCTCATGACTATAACAGCCCCGATTCTTCTATGAACCACACAATAAAATCTGCATCTGGGAAAACGTATACTAGAGCTGAAGTATTAAAAAGGATACAAGAGGGTTAATTATGGCGTTATCACTAGAAGAAGCGAAATCATTATTAGCACAGCTTGATCAGCAAGAAGGTTCTCAGAAACAACCTGATTCAGATCTAAGTTTGGATGAGGCTAAACAACTGTATGCTCAAATGCAGGAACTGGATAAGGCTCAAGCTCAACCTGCTGCTAAAAAATCTGAACATCCTGCTATGCATGTCCTAGGTTCACTTTTAGGAGTTAGGCCAGAAGCTAAGCTTATAAAATCTTTAGCGAATATAGGCGTATCTGCTGGTCAAACTATGGGTCAAGCTTTGGATAATATTGTCAATACTGTGGCAGGTACTCATCTTAAATCACCACAGGTAGCAACTCCCGGGATTAGCAAAGGAATTGGTGAGTTTCTTGGAATTGGTACAACTATGGCAGTCCCGGGCTCAGTTGCTGGCGCAGCTCTTAGAGGGCTTGAGGCTGCCCCTGAAATAGCGGCAGGGATACAAAGATTACGAGCTATTCCCGGTGTTGCAAAATTATTACCAGCTGCCGGGAGGGTTGCTGGAACTGCAGGGTTTGGCGCTACACAGGCTGCAGAAGGACATAGGCAAAGAGCGGCATTATATGGCGCTGGTCTTGGCGTGGGAGCTGAAGCATTAGCGCCAGCTGCAAAACTTGGAGCAGCTAAATTACTATCTCCAGCTTTAAAACAAAACATTCAGAAACAAACCAATCGTTTTCTTGACAAAATACGGGGCAGTAGTTCAGCTGAAACAGTTAATGAAGATTTATATAATATCACTAAGCAGCATCACGAAGAATTGGAAGGTAACAAAGAAGGGCTTACGAAAGAAAACGCTAAGTACGTATTACCTGAAAATAGTATAGCTGCAGAATTTAATAGATTAGGAGATATTAACAAAGAAATCGGACTTCCATATAAGAAAAAATCATATGAAGATGCAATTGAAGAAGAAATAAAAAGACATACTAAATTGACCGAAGGGTTGCAAGATCCAGTATTGCAAACACAGCGTGAAAGCAATTTGAAACGCATAGAAAAATGGAAAGAGTCACCGTTAAGGAATTTCGATGATGCATCAAATCTTCATAAAGATTTAAACAAAATATGGGCTGAAGATCCTAAAAACACTGATCTTAGGCATTCAATAACTAATATAAAAGAAGGTTTAAGAAAGACGTCACAAGATACAGCGGAGGGAAATCCTGTTTTAAAAGAAGCTTGGGAAAAAGCTAATAAAAGATTCAAAGAAGAAATAATCCCATTTAGGGAGACGTCTGCAGGGAAGGAAACCCATTTTTGGAATATACGTTCCACAGGTGGCAAAGATACGGACAGATATGTTTCTTCTTATATTAAACCAGGAGAAACAAAAGACCAGGCTACTTTAATTAAAGATATGTTCAAAACCTTACCAGACAAAGAATCTAAAGACTTGGCGGTATATGGCTATTTCCGAGGGACAGAAAACAATCCATTGGAATTTGTTAATAGATATGAGAAATTAGGGATTAATCAAAAGAAGTTAATGTTTGATAAACCTGATATGGAAGATTTAGAGCAATTAAGCAAGATAAAAAAAGCTCATCCGTCGCTATTTAAAGAAAAAGAGGGAGAGCTTAAGAAAATAGCTAGAGGAACTGGGGAAGTAGGAGCTTCTTTGGGGTTGGGAATGCTCGGGCATCCGATGCTTGCGGCTGTTCCTTTCGCTGCGCCGTTATTACAGCGCGGAGTAAGTAAGGCGGTATTGAGTAGCCCAGGTGCAAGGGAAGCAATTATGAGAACCCTGTCAGGTAGGCCGTCTGCCGCTAAAGCATCGCAATTACTTAGCATGTTGGGTCGAGGCACTAAAGGCACTATTCCGGCTTGGACTATTGAGCAAATGTTCGGTAGATCTAGTATTAATGAGGATAACAAATAATGGCAACACAATATAACTTAGCACCGGTTTTCCATATAGTTTTTAGAGATGCGCTTGGCGCTCCCGCTATAAATGGAACAGTTGAAACCTTCCAGGCTACTTCACATGTTACTCCAAAGGCTATTTATGAAGACAAAGCGGGAACAACCCCTTTTCCAAATCCTGTAAACCTAAACGCAGCGGGTGTTGTCGCTGATGCTACGGGAGCACCTAAACCAATCTATTGGGCAAGCGACGAGAATTATTATGTCGTTATTAGAAATGCAGCAGGTGCTATTATTCAAACAGTAGATAATTATCAAGCGCCAGTTAATGAAATCCCAACGCCTCAAGTCGATGAAGTTGATTTCAAAAACTATGTTTTAAATTCGCAGTTCACTTATTACACAAAAAGCAAATGGGACGCGACGGAATTAACCGCAGCAACTGAGGTTGATTTAGGTAATAATTTATGGAAGTTCATACGCGACAACACAAATACTACTACCATCCTTGAATTTAACACTTTTATATTGGGTCAATTAGATGTACCCAATACGCCAAAAAATTACATTGAAGTAGATTGTACAGCAGTTGGCGGAGGCGGAGAAACTATAAAAGATTTACGCCAAAACATTGGTGGTGTTGAGGCTTTAAATGGAGAAAATATAAGCTTTGCATTGTTTGGAAAAGCGCAAGCCATTAATCCAGCTGGATTTAATGTTGAGATAATAGCACGTCAATATTTTGGTTCTTCTTTAGCAGCCAGCGCAGTTGTAGAAACAGTCTTGGATACGTTTACCCTAACTACTGACTGGGTTAAATACGAATTTGAAGGGAAAACCATAGCTTCCATTGCTGGTAAAGTACTAGACAATACTGCTAATTATGTACAGTTAATTATCAGATTGCCTAGAAATGAAATATCTTTAGTTTCTCTTTGTAATATTCAGTTAAACAAAGGCGATGTTCTTTTAGAATATGATTATAAAGGAGAGAATTACGATAGAATCGATATTAACTCGATTCAGTTACCAGATATTCCATTAGAATCGCCAAACTACGGTTACAGGTCATTAGAAATTAACGGTGATCGTATCATTGTGGTTCGCGGAGGTGTTGTGCCTGTGGGGCTTACTGGCGAATGGTTTAAAGAGACGCCTCCTGACGGTTGGCTACTTGTCGAAGGGCAAGCTTTATTTCGTTTTCAATACCCGGCTTTATATGATTATTTAGAAAATCATTTCGGGGTACCAATATATGGAACGACAGCAACAGTTTTAACAGACACTATAACCGTAACTAATAACTCAAATGGAGATGTAACGGATGCGGTAGACGTTAGTACAGGATTTACAATCGTTGTAACTCAGCAAGGTACAGCAGGATTACCAGAAATATTTACATGCCAGTGTTTAGCAGCATCTACTTTATCAGGTGGAGAATATTTTACGTTCTCTACAGCAGGGACTGGCGCTGTAACTGTAGATGTAGTTTATTTTATAAATAACTCAGGCATTTTGCCAACCACTGGGAATGAGCAAGTTATTGTCTATCTTAATTCTTACGATGACAATTCAATAGTGGCAAGTAAAACACAATTAGTTATTAATGATTTATATTTTAAAATGCCTAACTTGAAAGGTTTATTTTCGCGATGTTGGGCAAATGGGTCAGGGGAAGACCCGGATAGAGCGTCACGTACTGATAGAGGAGACGGAACTACCGGCGATCATGTGGGTACGCTCCAAAGTCATCAATTGTACTCGCATAACCACTCAACTGTCACGTATGGCGGCTTGGTTCCTGCTCTTCTTTCTGGCGCAGACCCTGCTTGGTATAGTACAGCTGGGACGGTTACTGGGAGCACGGGTGGCAATGAAACCAGACCACGTAATATGTATGTGGCTAAAGTAATGAAATATTAAGAGGTAAAGAAATGACAGTAGGTAAATTAGACATAAACACAAGAAATAACGACATAGGCCTTTATTTTGGGAAAAGTCGACGTGTCGTTGTTGACACAAATTTTGGGGAAATGGCGAGCTGGATTAAGGCTGGCACGGCAGGCAATGTAATATGGAAAAACACCATAACAGGTGAAACTAACTTATGGAATTTAGAGGCTGGAGAAACCTTCCCATGTTGTTGCGATATTATTTTATCGACCGCAACGATCGATGGGACACCAGAGACAACTACATCTACGGGCATGATGTGGGCAAGCACTCCATCAACTGTTGCAACAAATGAATAATAGGTGAGCAAATGAGAACACCATTAAAATATTATTATATGATGACTAGGCATCAACAACACGTGTATCAAGTTATTTTTAGAATAACCGCGGTTGGAGATGATCGAATAACGGCGGACGGGAATACTAGAATAACTGCCAATTCTGATTATTAGAGGACAAAAATATGGCTAACGTAAAAATTAATGATTTAGCTGCAGCTGGTGCTGTTGGCGATACGATGCAATTAGAAACTGATATTGGCGGGGCAACCGCTAATAAGATTACTATTGCTCAGATTAAAACCGCATTTAATGGCGTCTATGTGCGCAAAGATGGGACAGAAGCGTTAACCGCTGATTGGGACGCAGGCAGCTTTAAAATTACAGCTGAACAGCTGGAAAGTGATATAGCTATAGGGACTGCTCCTTTTATTGTCACAAGCACAACTGTTGTTACTAACTTAAATGCTGACACTGTTGATGGATATAATTTAGATCAGGCAGTTTTGACTACTTCTAGTCCTACTTTTGTAGGGCTAACAGCAAGTGGATTAACTGTTGTAAATGGAATAGTCCAAACTGATGGGTCTGGTGTATTTTCAACTTCAGTAACCTTGGCAGATGGTACGTTAGCTACGACTCAATTACCTCTTGATAATTCCACTAAACTTGCAACAACGGCGTACGTAGATACTGCCGTAACCGTAGAAAATCTTTGGGATAGAACCGTAACGACATTAAGTCCGTACAATGCCGGTGATGATGTGAGCATTGGTACCGGTGGTTTGAAAGATAATGACGCAACAACAGCTATTCCTTTTGCTGATGGCGCTAATACTTCTTTAAATACTTCCATAAATAGTGTTATAGGCGGAATAAATGAAGCAGCTACAGCCACTGGAACTCAAGCGAATATTCTAGGAACTCCAACTTACACAGATATGCAAGATTTTATCGACCTTTCCCAGTCAGCCGGCATATGGTCAGGAGGAGCAATAACAGATGGTGGTAGTGGTACTATAAATGTAGCAGCTTTTACAGGATTGATAAAAACATCAAACTCAGATATTGGAGCAGATGTATTTTTCGATCATGCAGGAACAACAGGGCTAACGCTAACTGACAATAATACAAACTGGATTTATGTTGATTATAACAGCGGTACACCAATTATTGCAGCTAATACCTCATTATCAGCCATAAACCTAAACACTCAAATTGTTATGGGTAAGGTATATAGGGTCGGTACTACTGTATATATTTTAAATACTGGCCAATATTTAGCTTCATATCAAGCTAGGGATTGTCTAAAACAATTTGAAGTATACGGTTTTCAAAGAGCATCGGGAGAAATAGCGGGAGAAACTGGAGTTAGGTATTTAACCGTTACTGCTGGGGTTGATTATTGCGCACATAATAGAATAACCACACCAGCAATTAACACTAGCGTTGCTGATACTTATAGCGTTTGGAATAGTGCAGCATCTACTACAGCAGATGCGACAGGTGTAACACAAATTGATAATCTTAATTACTGGAATGGTTCAATTGTTACGGCAATGACAACAGGTAGATATGGAACAAGATTTTTCTATCGTGCAGATGACGGTTCAATTCATATGCAATATGGAACATCAAACGCAACTAGCATAGCCAATGCACTTGATGAGCCAGTACCGATAACACCTACGTTTTTAAGGGATTTTTCGATATATATTGGGCGTGCGGTAATTCAAAAAAACGCTACGAATGTTAGCGAATTTACAAGCCCATTTACTACTTCCGAGCAAGGAGCAATAATTACTAATCATCATGACTTATCCGGACTAGCTGACGGAGATGACCACCCGATGTATGCTTTTTTAGCTGGTAGATCAGGCGGGCAAACTTTAATCGGCGGTACGACATCTAGTGATAACTTAACGCTACAGTCAACATCTGATAGCACAAAAGGTTATATTATTGCAGCTGATGACGTGGAGATGTTGAACTCCATAAACGATACCTCACCTTCTCGCACATATTTCGATAAAAACAGGGCTGGAGCGATTGTTCAATTTGGCGACAATGTCGGTGAAATTGTCTTCAGAGGATATGACGGGGCTAATTACATACGGTGTGCGTCAATTGTAGCAACTATCAGCGGGACACCTGGCACAAACGATATGCCCGGAGGTCTAGGTGTTTATACTACTGCGGACGGAGCATCCACAGGTACTCTAAGAGTAAAAATTGATGATACAGGCCTTTTTAACTTTTATACTCATAACCTACAAAGCTCTTATGTACCTATAACGGGTAATGACTTAACAAATAAAACGTATGTCGATGCTCAAGTAGGTGGGAAGGATGAATTTAAAGAGTTAATAGATGTAAGTGGCGCTTATACAACAGCATACGCTATGTACGCTGTTAATGGTTCAAAAGATGGTTTGCAGGAGTCTACTACATTGTTAACTGAGCCTGCTTCTAATCAATTTAAGATTGCGCGCGGAACATCTGAATTATTGATTACTGCTAGCTCTACGATTGATCAAAATTTACAAACAAGCGCATCTCCTACCTTTAATGGTTTGACATTATCATCATTAAACGTAGCAAATGGTATTGTACAAAGTGACGGTTCCGGCGTTCTGTCAGCGAGTGTTTTGTTACCAGATGGAACGGGTGTTGCTGGGACAGGTTCTTTTAGTTGGAATATTGGAACAACACTACAAAGACCAGGTACGCCAGCTAATGGGATGGTTAGATATAACTCCGACCTAACGAAAAATGAATTTTATGAAAATGGAGCTTGGCATACATATTTAACTACTGCTGGTGATGATCTTTGGGATAGAGTTACCGGCACACCAAATTATTTAGAACCAGTAACTAACGGAGATTCTATTAATTGCACTACCGGAGCTTTTATACATAAGACCGGTAGTGCATCTAATCTTGAGATCATAAACTATGATTCTTCACGAATAGATTTTTCTGGTAACGTATCAGGAACTCAAAGTACTCTATGTTATATTGACGGTTCAGTAAGTGGTTCAGACTATACAACAAAACATGTCCATGCAGTAAAAGAAGTGCTGTTCCAGAATAATAACGCTGGTAGCAGTATGTCTCTTTATCAAAAGGGAACTGATGCTAATTTCCATCGATTTTTAACATCCGACGGAAACGATGATACTTTAAAAATAACTGCTGATTTAGCAAGTGCAAATTGTATTCCAATAGTATCTAGAAAATCTCGCGCAGTTGGAGCAATGACGATTGTCCAAAACGGGGATAGCTTATTAGAAATAATAGCCGAAGGAGCAGACGGAACAAATTATATCGAGGGTGCTAAAATTGTAGCTTCTGTTTCGGGCACTCCTGGTACAAATGATATGCCGGGTAAACTAGATTTTCTAGTTACCCCCGATGGGTCAGCTACCCCAAGTTCTCAATTTTGGGTATTAGGAACTGGTGCTAATGCAAATTTAGTAACTTCTACCAATATAACTGTAACAGATACCCTAACCTCTGTTAACGCTAACATAACTGATACATTAGGCACGGTGACAGTTAATACTACTGGCACACATACTTATATTGGCACAAGTAAAATAGCGCATAGCTCAACTGGTTCTGATGACTTTGTTATTGAAAACGAAACTACCTCTGGGTCAGATATATATATAACAAATAAAGATCAGGGGAAATCTATAATTATATCTGCCCGAGATGATGGTGGAGTAATTGAGGAATTAGTAAAAATAGATGGCTCCCTTACCACTACTTATTTATCTTCCGTGTATGACGGTACAGCTGCTGGACATGAAATATATTTTAGAAGAAAATTCGGAACTCAACCCGTATCTCAAGGATACGGTTTAGGTGGAATGCGATTTACTGGATGGGATGGGGCGAATTATATAGAAAGTGCAATAATTGTTTGTTGGGCAACTTCCACTTTTAGCGTTGGGAATACACCTACTAGACTGGATTTTTACACAACCCCAACTTCGTCTTCGACACCGGTTTTACGATGCTATATTGATCAAAATGGAGACTTCCAGTTGCATGACAACCATATATATACTGAAGCCGTACCGACTAACATATATGACTTATGTAACAAATCTTATGTTGATTCTCACGTAACAACGCAGTTAGCTTTGCAAGATACTTTAATTGAACTTGCGGATACTTCAAGTTCTTATACAACTTCATATGCGTTGTGGCGTTCAAATTCAACTCCTGATGGTTTTGAAGAAACAATTACGACATTAGAAGAGCCGGCAGCCAATCAATTTAAAATATCTAATGGTACGACTTCTTTTATAGTAAGCGCAGATTGCACAATTAACCAAGATGTAGGGACAACATCAACTCCAACATTTTCAGCAACTACTATTACTAACAACCTAACCATTACAAGTGGAAAGATTATTAATAATGGCCTCACAACTGACGAAAGTTCGGAATCTGTTGACGACGATGCATACATAGATATAGCTCAAGGCAAAACCGGATTTGGTTTTGTTCAAGCTGGAAATAACGAAGAATGGGCATACTTTGCGTTCACAGTAGGCGGGGATGTCACATTAATTTTTAATAGTTCAAATGTAATTGCTACAGATACTGATGCCAATCTGTGCATATTTGATAATGGTACTAATGTTCGCATTAGAAATAGACTAGGGGCATCAAAAATAGTAAGATACGAAGTTAAATACTCGTAATAGGAGAAAAAACATGACAATTAAATTAGATAACAATGGGTTGGTAATTGATTCCTCACAATTACATACAGTAAATGGTATTGTAACAACTAATGCGGCAGGAGAACTTATATCTTCTATCGACCTCATCAATGGCACTACGGCCACGACACAATCCGCATCAGATAATAGTACCAAAGTATCTACTACGGCTTATGTTGATGCGGCTGTTGGTGGTGAAAACTTATGGGATAGAACGACAGGAACGCCTAATTATTTATTACCTCATACTGCTGCTGACGACCTCGGCGCAACTGCGGCAAAAATAACAAAAGGTTGGCTCGTGGATATTGAATCAACTAATATGCCTACTGTTAGCGGAACTAGCATTAATGCTAATGCTGTATTAGATTTAACTTCTGATGAAGTTACTCAGTTAGCAACTATCGGTACTTCTACTATATCATCCGATCAATGGGGTTATCTTGGTGGAACTAATCAGGGCGTGGCTTCGACGGATACTGTTACTTTTGCTAACGTAACAGCTACTACAAATTTGACAATTACGAATGGTGTATTTACAAATAATAGCTTAATTGGTGCTAGTAGTTCTGAATCAGTAGATGACTTAGGAACAATTGATTTAGCAGCTGGTGTTGCAGGTTACGGTACAGTTCAAGCCGGAGATGATGAAGAATGGGCGACATTCTCATTTACAAGCGCAGGTGTAGTTACATTACGTCTTAATACTGCTAATGTAGTGACAGCTGATACAGACGGTAAACTTTGTATTGTTGATGCTGGTACAAATGTACAGATAATAAATCAACTTGGAGTTACTAAAACGATAAGATATACGGTCTATTATTCGTAAAATATCGTCATGATAAATTATACATAGGGGCACATTGTCCCTATGTATAAAAGATAGAAAAATAGGGGGTTTATATGACTATAAAATTAGACAATAACGGCATTACATTAGACTCAAGTCAGCTACAAGTAGTGAACGGTATTGTAAAAGCTGATGCTGTAGGAGCATTAACAGCAGCCACGGCCTTACCTGACGGGACAACAGCTACAACACAAACGCCGGGAGATTCTACTACGAAAATTGCTACTACAGCATACGTTGATACTACAATTCCTGGATTACCCGGTGTTCTTGTTTTAAATCGAGATGTAACTCAAAACACAGTCGGCGATACAGCAGTAGAAACTAATATCTATTCTTATACTGTAGCAGGTGGGAAATTAGGAATTAGTAATCGATTGAGATTGCAATTAAACGGCACATCAAATAATCAGTCGGGATCTAGTAAAGAATTAGTTTTCCGCGTAAAATACGGCGCTACTACTTTAACATTGGGAACTTGGACGGCTGTTAATGCTCAAATTGATCATTGGGGAATAGATGTATATTTAACTGCAAAAAATGCAACAAATGCTCAGTCATTATTTACTAATATATTTATATGTAGAAATGATGGAGATTTTGGGAACGGTTCTAATTCAACAAAAGGAAATTTCGCAGTTGCTGAAGATTCTACAGCAAATAAAGATCTTGTTGTTTCGGCGGATTGGAGTGCAGCGCCGGGTGTTAATCCATCAATTACGATGGAAACTGCATTTTTAGAATTATTAGCATAAAATAAATGGGGCTTAATATGACAAATTTTGACAAAATAATAGATAAAATTATAGAAATTGAAGGTGGTTATGTTAATGACCCAGACGATCCCGGCGGAGAAACCAAATACGGCATAAGCAAGCGCTCGTATCCAAAGGTAAATATCAAGAAGCTTACTAAAGAAAAGGCCGCGGCCATATATAAAAAAGATTGGTGGGACAAACTGGGATTAGACGATTTCGATTATGTTTTAGCTGCTAAAATATTAAATCATACTATACATATAGGTATCCAACCCGGGATTAAATGTCTACAGCGCGCACTTAATTGTGCTTCGTTAGAAGATAGCCCGCTTGTGGAAGATGGTATTTTAGGTAGTAAAACAAAAGATGTATATTTTGAGCTTAATGCATATACTGATGACACACCAATTTTAACTTCATATGCATCAGAACTTGCGTGCTATTATCGTTTTTTAAATAAACCAAAATATATCAAAGGATGGTTGAAGCGCGCTTATGATTGGTCTAAGTGATGGGCTTTCTTTCTAAAATATTCGGCTCAAGCATTGCTGACCCTATAAACGCAATTGGCAATGTTATTGATAAATGTTTTACATCTGATGACGAGCGACTACAAGCTCAAGTTGTTTTAGAAAAACTACGTCAACATCCACAAGAATTACAAGTAGAATTGAATAAGCTAGAGGCTCAACATAGATCTATTTTTGTTTCTGGATGGCGTCCTTTCATCGGTTGGACGTGCGGCATATGTCTAGCTTGTTTTTTCATTCCCCAATTTATTCTCGCTGCTTTCATCTGGGTAAAGTTATGTTTAGCTAAAAACGCACTACTTCCGTATCCGATAGACGGCAGACAACTCTTTGATATTGTTATATCTTTGCTGGGATTAGGAGCACTTAGGACGGCAGAGAAATTTGGGAATAAAACAAAATGAGCGAATTAAATTTACTCGAAAAACAATTAGATAAGATTCAAGACTTAGTTATGAAGGTTAATATATCTAATGTTAAGCAAAATACAGAGTTAAAAAATATCAAGCAGGCAGTTATAGGTAGCGCTCAAAGAGTGGATTTCATAGAAGAGATTTTAAACGACTTCAAGCTTTCATTTACTGATAGAATACATGAAGCAGAGGATAAAATATACGATCTAGAAAAGTATAAAAACGATCAAGAGTTGTTATACAAAGAAAAACAGAAAGAACAAAAGTTACTTTATTTAAGACTGAGACTTACAATATATACAGCTATAGTTATGGCTGTTGTTGCGCCTCTCATAGAGATATTTGAGCTTAGGAAATTCATACATTAAAAATTGACGCCTTACCGGCTATTTTGCTGTTATATATTATCTTTCTTGAAAACATATAAGAGTTCTTTTAAGAGTTCTTTACAAGAGTTCTTTTCTCTCTTATATATAGTATATAACTTTTTTCTTTCTTGTCAAGTACTTTTAACAAAAAAATATTAA
>Ga0307377_10003756_pt1 | contig 16927 bp, 22 predicted proteins | sample TR3MG_FD_202535 | JGI IMG/M metagenome (GOLD analysis project Ga0307377, IMG submission 202535) | Soil microbial communities from Risofladan, Vaasa, Finland - TR-3 | ecosystem: Environmental > Terrestrial > Soil > Coastal area > Acid sulfate soil | place: Finland: Risofladan, Vaasa | collected... | reverse complement strand
CTTCGTAATAACCATATACAAAATCTGTTTCATCAGAGCAAATAAGTCCAACACCATTTGGTATTATAACTTTTTTTCCATCTACATCAAACTCTTTTGGGTTTTCATGTACTGTCATATTTAGTACTCCTTCTTCGTCAACACTGAATGCAGTTGGGTCGTACCAAGACTTTAAATTGTTTGGGTGAAAATTGCCCCAAGGCTGACCACTTCTCCATTTATAACCTGACCATTCCATACCTATAATTGTTTATTATAAATATGACAACAAAAGTCTATGATAAATTTATTTTAATTTTTCTCTTAATTCTTTATAAGTCAGCTCATTAATTTTCTCATCCCCAAGATAAATATCAAACTCATCAAATGGACACCCCTCTTCATCATGTCTTGGTAATTCTCCCACATAACCTTTAAATGTTTCATTTGTCATTCCATGAAACATTCCGCAATTATTCTCTATGATATCTATTTCTTTTGGTTCGCCATAATCAAACTGACATTCACATATAGTACCTTCTACAAACCATTCATCTGGCCTGGAGATGAATTTTATTTTTGACCAATTTATTGCTTGCATTTTAATTTATTATGTTCTTTACCAATTTCTATTAATTTATTAAATGCATTATTTTCTCTTACATTTATATAAACTCCAAATATTCTCATTATAAAACCTTTTATGTATTTATAACGTTTGAACATCCATATCCATTGAATGATATTTGTTCTATCGTAATACCTTGTGCTAATATAACTAATGTTTATTGTCATAATATTATTTTTAATCTTCCAAAATTATACCTTTTTCTTTACTTATACCAATTATTTTTTTTGATTCAACTTTTCTTCCATCTGGAATTAATACAAATCCTTCTTTATCTACAAACATTCCAAATGCTTCTAAAATAATAGGCAAAGCCCTTTCTGTAAATATTAGTTTTGATTGCATGGGTCTCCGCATTCTTTACATAGTTTTTTTTCATCACTACATGCTTCACAAACTTCATCGCAAGGCGTGTGAGATGTTTGTATTTCACATTTACATTCTTTACAGTTTCCATGTGAAAATGCATGCATAACAATTTTTCCTTTATTACATTTTTCGCAAATCATATTTTTTATTTTTATGTACCTCCTGTCGGACTCGAACCGACACGTCTTACGACACTGGTTTCTTAGACCAGCCTGGCTACCAATTACAGCAAGAAGGCATTTGTTGAGTCAGCAGGAATCGAACCCGCAATGCTAAACCTTTATTAGAGGACGAACTACCATTTCTCCATTATAAGCCATAACTCAATTTGTACCCCTGGCGGAAGTCGAATCCGCAAAAACCTCGCTTCTAAGGCGAGCAGCTGTGCCAGTTTGCATATGTCACAGGGGCATTTAAAATCTCACTTTTTTGTCGTGAGATTTTTTGCTTTTTTAAATAAATCCTTTACCCATTCTTTTATTACTATAGCAGGATTCAATTTATAAAAATAAAAAGATAGCCCAAAGAATAATCCCGCTACAAGGTAAAAAATATGCATGGTAGTCCAATAAGAACCTGTTAAGTCCATAACTATTTTTGTTATAATGTCCATCCCAAAAGGGTTTAGGAACATCCCTATCATCAGACAAATGGTCCCCATCTTCTGATTTCTTTTCTGAGTTTCGTTTGTCACATTCACAACTATCCATATTATATTAATTAATTAAACTTCTCCAGCAAGCTGGCAACACGCCTTGTGTCCTTTTTTTAGTAACCGAAGAGAGATTTGAACTCTCACGCTTTCGCAATAGGTTTTGAATCTATCATGTCTACCGTTCCATCATTCGGCCATTTGTACATCCAGAGGGATTTGAACCCCCAACCCTTTGATTCGTAATCAAAAATTCTATCCAGTTGAACTATGAATGCATTTGAGCCTCAGACAGGATTCGAACCCGCATTTTTCATTATCCGTTACGCTACTCTTAGTTCGATGCCAAGGACGATACAGAGGCTTACTAATAAATATCAGCCAACTTTTATAAATTCATTTCTATCAATCGCTTTTGAAATCCATCTGTTTAATTCAGAGCCTCTCATTTCATTATAAAATGAAGTTGTTCCAAGGTCATCAGACAAATCAAGACACCCATGAAAACCTTTATCCTCATCAATTTGAGACAAATTTTCAACCACTGTTTCTATTGGAAATTGATAAACACCATCAGCCAATTCTACTGTGTAATATAAATTACCAGATACATAGTGACTGAACTTTGCATTCACCCTACTTTTCATTAACTCTTTTTTTACATCATTTACATTCATTGTTGTTTCCATTTTATTTATTTTTTTATTTATTCTTAATTTATAATAATTCATTTGATAAACACTATTCCCTCTTAAATAATTTTCACACTGTTCTTTCGTTCCTGTGTAAACTATTTTTTGTTTCCAATTGTCAATCACTTCATATTCCATGTAGCCCCTACTGGATTCGAACCAGTGACATTCTGCTAGTCAAGCAGACACTCTTAACCACTGAGCTAAGGGGCCTTATTGTACGTCTGGAGGGATTCGAACCCCCGACACCTTGTTCGTAAAACAAAGACTCTGAACCACTGAGCTACAGACGCATTTAATTTTTTTGTACACCCTGGAGGATTTGAACCTCCGTAAACTTTCGCCTTCTGTTTGTAAGACAGATGCTCTAAACCAACTGAGCTAAGGGTGCATATTATGGGGAAGACTGGACTCGAACCAGCAAATAGGAGTTCCTCAGTAGTAGTAACATTATACATAGCCGAACAAAATCGTGAATCGTAAAAGTAAACATACTCCCGCCTTTACCATTTGGCCACTCCCCCAATATTTTTATTTCAATGAACTTTTTTTACTCTTTGTAGCTCCTGCGGGAGTCGAACCCGCACTGTACAGATTTTAAGCCTGTTGCGACTGCCAGTTGCGCCAAGGAGCCATGCTATTTTTGTGGAGACTGCCAGAATCGAACTGGCGTAAATGACCCAGATTTTCAGTCTGGCGCTAAACCGTCTCAGCTAAGACTCCATTTGTGTGGCCTGCAGGATTTGAACCTGCGACACCTGCCTCTTCAGGGCAGTGCTCTACCAGACTGAGCTAAGGCCACATTTTATTGTAAAACAAAAAACCCGACTTTTTCAAGTCGGGTTTCAATGTTTTAATTTCTTTAAATGAATTAATTCATGACATACCCGACCCCGCTACTAAATAGCACGAACAACACTTGTAACACAAGTACTGAGCGAAGGTTTGATATGTTTGATAAATTTTTCATTCTGTTATATTCTTAAATAGGTTTAAATTTTTTCTTTTCACTAATTTATACTGCAAATATAATAAAAAGTTTCAATCAAATGCAAGTTTATTTTTTATTTTTAACCTAAAACGCTGATATTCAATTCGAAAAAGTTTATTTTTTTCTATTATGTTGTGCGTTTTTATCGTAAAATTCTGTGTCTTTTTTCTTAATCCATTTAATAAATTTCTGAATTTCTTCATTCGCACAAATAACTTCAGGGTCATTAAATTCTTTTTCTAATTCTTTTTCTGTCCAGATAGAATGAATTTTTCTATGACAAACTTTATGAAGATATTCCGTTTTCTTTCCGCCTCTACACTTAGGAACCATGTGATGTTTATCAATGGATGGCCCTTTAATCATGTCTCTTTCACAGATTGGACATGGGCCAATTATTTCTTTTTTCATTTTTGTTCACAAGGTAATTTATCAAATTCTTTTCCACTGTCTTTTTGTTTCTTTTTTATCTGGTCCAATAAACAATAAAGAACTTCTTGAATATCTGGTTTACACGTTATTGTTTCATGTCCAGATGGAATGACCCAAACGGCATCTGATTTTCCTTTTTCTATTGTTATTATTGATTCATAATTGTTCAGATTATTATCCCAACTAATTCTAAGTTGTGGATATTGAGAATAATAATGATGCGTTGGGTCATCAATAAGTCGCATAGCTAAATTAAAATTTGGCTCAATTAATTCAGCCAAGTCTCTCATAAACTTACCAGATTGAGGTTCAGACCAATTATCATACTTAAGTTTTATAGTAATTTCATTGTTATCTAAATCAACATCCCCTACATGAAAACCTAAATTTTTAAACATACCAACATTAGGAATTTCTGTCCAACTTTCTTTATTGGTATCCATGGTATCTTTAACCAAATTCATCCAAGATAATAAATATTTCGATACTTCTTTTGACATCTATTTAAAATCTTCAAATTGTGATAAATCAATATGATTCTCATCATCACTTTCAATTCTTCTATTCTGAATTTCAGAATGTCTTTGAGTTGCATAATACCAATTAATTGACGTTGGCGGATTTAAGAAGTGATACAATGCCAATGACATCATCTTTGCAGCTTCTTCCGCAGGTACTCTTCCAGCATTTGTTCCAAGGCCAGGACATACAACAACATCAATTCTTGTATTGTGATTTTCAATGTTATTTTTTTTAAATTCATCAACTTCAATGTTATGCTTTTCGATGGCAATTAACATTGCTTTCATCGCTGAATAAACATAAGATGTTTTATTGATATCCATTGGAATTCTCATTGTTGGAGTGTGAGCTACATATTTATTTTTAAGTAACAATCCGCCTTCTCCAAATTTAAAATCAGCATTTCCACGAATAATCATTGAAGTTCCAACTGGTTGCTCTCCATAATATTCAGATAATACTTTTTCCTGAACTCGCTTCATCATTTGCACTCCAAAATAATCAGTGATGCACTGGTCAACTCCGCCATCCATAAGCCCAAATGAATTTGCTGCACTTACAACACAATCGAATTCTGTATCTTCAAATCTTTTAAATACAACTTCTACTTGTGGAAATTGTGAGAAATGCTTTTTAAAGGCCTCAAAGAGGTCTGGGGTAACTGCCGATAATATTAGTTTAAATGTCATATTTTATTTATTTTGTTGAAATATACTAAAAATTTCTAACACAGCAAAAATTCTTTTAGCTTCTGTATTTAAATGTTTTTCTGTTACAAAAACTTCTCCGTTTTCATAATCTTCATCTCCAATTCCACCAACGGCCTTAGAAATAGTTTCTATCGGCCCTCTGATTAAAAATTTTGGATTATTTTCAACATCTTCAATGCTAATTGTAACTATCTTTTTGTTTTTTGTAATGAATTCATAATTACATACTCCATTACTTATTTCGTTTGCATTTGTCATATTATTTTATTTTAAATTTTCAATTATAGCATCCGTAAATTCTTTTGTTGTTGCAGTACCACCAAGGTCACCAGTTACTTTGGCACCACCTTCTTTTAAAGTCTTTTTGATGGCTGCTTCGATTCGGTCAGCGTTTACAAAATCTTTAATATTTTCATCTCTCAACATCATTGTTGCCGATAATAAAAGAGAAGTTGGGTTGGCAATTCCTTTGCCAGCAATATCAGGAGCAGTGCCATGAATGGCTTCATAAACAGCACAATTATCACCAATGTTTGCGCCTGGAGCCACTCCAAGACCGCCAACCAATCCTGCGCAAAGGTCAGATAAAATGTCTCCATATAAATTTGGAGCAAGAATTACATTGAATGTTTCGGGTCTTTGAACAAGCTGCATGCACATATTATCAATGATTCTATCATCAACAATTATGTTTTGAACTTCTTTATATGCATTCTTGTAATTTTCACCAATTTTGTTCGCAGACTCTAAAAAAAGACCATCCGTAAACTTCATAATATTTGCTTTATGAACAACTGTTAGTCTATATGTTGACTTAGTTCTTTTACCAAGTAATTCGAAAGCAAAATGAGCAATTCGTTCACTTCCTTTTCGTGTAATAATTTTAATTGACTCTGCGGCATCATCACCAACCATATGCTCAACACCAGAGTAAAGGTCTTCAGTATTTTCTCTTACAATACAAAGGTCAATATTTTCATATCTCGATTTTACGCCCTCTAAAGAAACAATAGGACGGACATTGGCATATAAATCTAATTCTTTACGAAGCTGTACATTTACACTGCGAAAACCTTTTCCTACTGGAGTTGTTAAAGGAGCTTTAAGAGCAACTTTATTCCATCTAATAGATTCAAGAACAAAATCAGGAAGAACATTACCATGCTTTTCAAATGCTATTATACCTGCATCCATTTCTTCCCATTCAATCTGCACATTTGCAGCTTTGAAAATTTGTTTTACAGACTCTACAATCTCTGGGCCGATTCCGTCACCCATTATTAATGTTACTTTTTTCATATTTTCTCTTTTTCGGTTATTTTTACTAATTCAATTTTTGGAAACACGATTTCTTTTCTTAAGTTATACAAACTATTAATAGCTTGATGTCCTCTATTAGGAATAACTGGCAAATAAAGTAATGTCGCTTCTTCCAACACCCAATATAATGTAGCCAAAACAACTTCAACATCCTGAGCGTCTTTTTTCCAAGGCGCTTTCTCTGTAATATATTGATTAGCTTGGTTTAAAATATCATTCAACTTATGAAGAGCTGTAGAAATATCATAATTATCCCATAAATTTTTAACCATATTAAATTGAACCTCGAATAATGTTTTATCAACATTATCATCAGACCAATCAAAATATAGCTCTTTGCTTTCCGCTTCAGCTTCTTTCAAATTAATCAAATGAACAACACGAGTCAATAAATTTCCATAATTATCTGCCAAATGAGCGTTATAAAGATTTACAAGCTGTTCTTCATCCCAACCAGAGTTTCCGTAAGTCCTAAGGCCTGCTAATGCATAATAACGCACAGCATCAATCCCATATTTGTTCAATTGGTCAATAGGGTCAATTACATTACCTACAGTTTTTGACATTTTCTTTCCTTCTTTATCTAGAATGGTTCCATGACACAATAAAGCTCCAGTATGTTCAACACCAGCAGCGCTTAATAAACCTTGGAATATTGCTCCCTGAAATTTTAAATTGTCTGGTCCAAATATTTGAACAGAGTCTTTCCAGTATTCTTTAAAATCAGAATTTTCATCATAATACCCAATAATAAGAATATAATTTAAAAGAGCCTCAAACCAAACATAAATCGTTTGTGTTGGGTCATTAGGAACCATAATACCCCAAGGTACAACCTCTCTCTTTCTTGAAATAGAAATATCCTGAATGTCTTCAATGATATTTTTTAATTCTTCTTGTTTTGTATAAGGTCTTAAATCAGCTTTGGTTTCAAGCCATTCAGTTAATTCTTTTCTGAATTTAGATAAGGTAAAGAAATAATTTTCTTCCTCTATAAATTGAATTTCCGTACTTGGGTGGTCTTCACATTTGCCATCAACCAAGTCTTTATCAAGCTTAAACGATTCGCATCCAACACAGTATTTTCCTTGATATTGCTTTTTATAAATGTAGCCTTTTGTCTTACATTCATTCCAAAACTTTTCAACAAGAATATAGTGCTTTTTATTTGATGTTCTGTAAAATGAATTATATTGTATATCAAACTTAGAGCAAAAACTTTTCCAGCTTATATTTAACTCGTCAAGATATTCTAGTGTTGGTTTTCCAGCAGCAATAGATGCATCATAAATTTTTTTTCCATGTTCATCAAGCCCAATATTAAAATGTACATTGGTGTCTCCTAATTTTCCCCTGAAGTATCTAGCAATTGCATCACCGATTATAAATTCAAAAGCATGTCCGATATGTGGAACTGAATTTGCGTAAGGGAGAGTTGTTGTAATATACTTTTTTGGTTTTGGCTTATTGAAACCTTCTGGATTACCTTTAGTGCGGATTATTTCTGCTACCAGACTTGGAGTTATTTGTATTTCTCCAGATGAATAGTTCCATTCTATTTTTTCTCCATTTTCTGGATTGTGCGCAATAATGCCACAACCTCCATATCCTGGATTTACAATATAGTGCCATTCAACACACTCAACATTAATATTTCTTCTTCCTTTACTTGGTAGCATGATTATTTTTTTAAATTATCCCTTGTACTTCTTTTAAATCCTCCTCAACTATGTCTCCAATTTTTTTATCATAATGGAATATTTCTGTTCTATTTTTAATCCTAACTCCACTTACAATAATAAACTCAAGTTTTTGAATCCATCTTATCTCAAACCAATAAACTGGTTTCCAGTCAAGAATCTTACCATCAAATTTTTCTTTAATTTTTTGCAAAGCCATTTTAGATGTATTAACCATAATACTCCTAGACATACCTGGTTTGTTTGAAAAAATAAAATGATACCAATAGATATTGCTCCAATGTTGATGTGTTAGTTCATCGAAAGGAATTTTTTGATTGTCAGCTGTTGTCCAGTTTTCTACTACGTGTGTTTTCATATTTGTCCGTTATTTTTTCTTTCTCTATATTCTTTATGGTCAATAAATGTATCTCTCACCATATATCCCCATGTATCTTTAAATCCCCACATAATATTAAATGTATAAACTTTTAGCGAAAGCAATGAATCAATTTGATGAAATCGTGTTGTGTCTCTATAAACCCACGTTCCAGCCAATCTAGGATTTATTACATGACCTGGCAATCTTTCAATATAAGAGCCTTTTAAAATTAGACTGACAAATTTCCACGGATGATTATGTAAATGTAAATCCTCATCAGCTTTATAAATTCCATGAATATAAATAGCAAACCAGCGAGTTTTAATTACCTGCCATCTCCTAAAGTGCAAAACACCATCTTTGCTTATTATTTCCTTGACTTTCTTGAATATCATTTTTGCTTTAAAGTTACTTCTTTTTTTATAAAGTAACAACTTCGATAATTATACGTTTAATTAATAAAAAAGTTTCAATAAAAAGAATAATAGAATGAGCTTAGCCACGTTCCTGTTCTATCTTGTCATTTATCTCACCTTTCGATGGTCGCCCAATAGCGACTGCCCCAACCCGACCTCATAGAGAAACCGACACTCTCGGTCTATTTGGGTTGCAACTTCCGTAGTACAAACGACTTACTAAATCTCCTACGTTAGGTTTTGTTGACGTGAACTTCCTCAAGCATTGCTGCCAGCGACAAGTTCTCTGTTCTATTATTCTGTATTATTATACGAAATTAATACAAAAAAGTTTCACAAACAAAAAAACCAGCCTTTTGAGCTGGTTTCTTTTTAATTTAAAATAAAATTTACAATTGAGCATCGCCATCGTGTGGCCCAGAAAAAGAAATGCTTCCAGATAATTGTTGAGTAGGTTCTACATCATCTGATTTAACGTTTGATAAACTTCTCTCTGAACATCTTAATAAAATAGAATATTCGCATGGTAAGTTTGGCTCCATAGTATCAAGAGCATCTTTAAACATTCTTAAAATTCTATCTTTTGGTGTCTCTCCACTTCCAATAGCGCTTAGTGTTTGCTCCAATTGTGTTTGGTCCCATATTACTCTAATTTGATTTTTTGGAGTAAATGTTTCTGGATTATAAGTTGTTGGATATACCCAAACTCCAGGCTTAGAAATGTCTTCTGTTTTTGTTGTATAAATTTTAACAATCGACACAGAGTATAAATCTACAATCTTGTTAAATTTCAGTTCCTGGTCAGGATTTATTCTATAGCTTACTACAGATTTAGCGGAAGTATCTCCTCCAAGAAATTGTCTATTAGCTGAGATTGGCTCTCCAGTTTCGTTGTCAACCATATAACTTGGCAAATCAATAAAATTCAATCTAACAACGTTTTTAAATTCATCACATTCAAAAAGTTGTTTTTCAAACTTCTTTAAATTTTCACTTCTAAGAACAATTGGGTCTTGTGAATTATTCACCCTGTTAGGTAATGATTTTTGTTTTTTGTTTAATTCTTCAATAAAATCTACTAATTTCATAATATTTTGGTTTTAATAAAATATACAGAAATCAGCAGATAAAATAAAGTGTTTTTTAGGTTATATTAGAGTCTTTAAAGCCGCTATTAACTTTGGCTGAGGAGACATATCAGTTTTGTCTTTTCTAATATTTGTATGAGAGAACATGCCTTTTACAGTTCCCTTAAAAGCTTCATCTTTATATCCAAAGGCCATCTCTGGAGATTCTTTAGATAACCATTCCAATAAGCCTTTTGCAATATTTATTGTGGGGTTTAATTTTTGTATTTCTTTTATTAAAAGAACTAAAGAGGCAATTTGTTTGTCAGTATAAGCATGATAGTATTGGTGCCCATTAAATTTAAAACCTAAATCTACCACCTGAGAATTTGGAACTTTAGAATTAACATAAGTAACAAATGAACCATCTGCTTGTTTTGTTAAATAACCATAATTACAAACCTCAATACCAACCGATTCAGGGTGTAAGTGAGAATTACCATTAGCCCCAATATGAGAAGCCCATGCTCCATTTGGAAAACATTGAACAACTACGCCATCTAATTTATTATCATCTTCTTTTGTAGAATTTCCCCCAATAACATATTCGGTTGCTATTCTACCTCTAGTATCAGTATTCCATTGTTTTATTGTTGCAAATGGATTGTGACCACCAGCAGTATGGTGTAAAAGAAGCCAGTGTTTTGGGAAAACACCGCCAACATACTCGTCAGTATCTAAAAACTTTTTATATATCTTAAGCCCTAATTCTGTTGTATAAAATTCTTCTCCTGGTAAAGTTGCATTGTTTCTAGGAACTGCAGATGTAGCCAAGTCAGTAGAAATATAGTCTTCAATATTAAATCCTAATTTGCCAGCAGTTACATTTCCTACAACTCCGTCTACAGTAAGCCCGTGTGTTGTTTGATAATTTTTAACTGCGATTTCTGTATTATTTCCAAAATCACCGTCTTGTTTAAGACCTAATGCTTCTTGTAATCTTTTTACTGCCGAACCTTTGTCGCCTTTTTTTAATGATGCCATAATTTTGTCTGTTTTTTTTAATTGTTTATTTATCCCATCCTGAAATTAATCCTTTTAGAAAATCTCCTCCACCAGGAGCAATTTTCTCTATATCTTCAAAAATCCTATCCATTTCTTCTTTTTTATCAGATACATTATGGGTTATTTTTCCAAACTTTTCTTCATATAATTTCCTAGCACAATCATCCTCACAATCCATTCCAAATTCATCAGTGCATTTTGAAATTTCCTTTCCGCAAAATTCACATCCAATATCTATATGTCCTTTTTTATTTTTCTTTGCCATATATTATTTTTTTAATTCACTTCATCAACAATAATTATTTCTATATCTCCTATATTAAATACTGCAATAGATAATACTTCTCTTTCTAATTCTTCTTGAATTAAGATAGAATCAAAACCGTGAGCTTCAGCAGTATAAAAAGCATCTCCACATGTCCAATAAGGAATTCCATGATAAAATTGTTCATCCAATATTTTTTCTATATCAGATTTTTTATTACCCCATTCTTTCAATTGTTTTATAAACAATTTATAATGTGCTGGATTGGTAGTATCAAATGTGTTTTTTATATTTAACTTTACAGTATATAAAAATTTTCCATATGATTTTGCATATTCAATATCCTTTGTAAAAAACCATGACGGAACATCAAACTCTTTATAAGTTTTATTGTTAGTCAAATCAAAGCTTTCAAATTTAGAGTTAGAACCATGATAATATACATTATCATGCATATTTTCAGCAATTTGGATAGATTCTCTAATTATTCTCCTAAGTTGGTTCATTTAAATATAAATAGCATATTTTTATCGTTTTTATATTGGTTTTAGCCTTTAATTTCATATATTTGCACATATATTTAAAAACTATGAAAAACATAAAAATAATACTAACTGCCTTATTAACAACTTGTTTGGTAACACTAAATGCAATGGATGGTTATTATCCAATCAAAATAACAAACAACGCATCTAAGTCAAAAAATGTAACCAATACTTACATTATGATTATCGCAAAAGACCTAACAAAACAAGCCAATAGTTGTGTTGTAAAATTAACTTATGACTCAAAAAGAAAAGCTCAGGTCGCTAGTTTAGTAAGAATTACAAGTACCACAAATCCTAGATTATATTCTTATCCAATAGATTCCTTGCAAGGTTATGACGCAGCCTCATCATCCATAACAATTTACATCCCACATCTTCAAAGCGGAAGGTGCATGTTCTCGATGAACTATCCTCTTTATATGCCGCCAATTCAAGCTGCCGATAAAACTTGGGCTTTACAAGACCCTTCTGTTGGTAATATATCAGATGTTAACTACGATATTGTATATGATAAATTTGAGTTTTCTTATGATACAACAGGAACTAGTGGTTGTTTTTATATAAACCCTACTGCTGTTGACTTTTTCTCGATACCAATCACATTAGTTTGTGATTCTCAAAGTAGCGGTAATATAGCAGGATTAAAAAGGGATTTTATAGTTAAGTCAATCACAGATACAGTTACTAAATACGATAATTCTTCTAATAAAACATGGAGTAGCTTAATCATAAAAGATAAATCAAAACAAACTACAATAAGAGTAACGTCACCAAGTTTAGCTCCAGGATTTGATTCAACGTATCTTCAAAAAATAAAATACAATTATATTGATACTTTGATAAATTATTATAGCAATAATTCTGTTTATATAAACTGTACTGAACTCAATGAGTCTGGTATGCAAATTTTCGATACTTACTCAGTAACTCCATCCCAAGATATCGGAGCGTATTTCTTTAAGGGCAAATTAGATTTAAGTAATAATATGTGGATTTTTACTAACTCCCCAAAGAGTCCAAGATTACCTATAATTGACACTATAAGAATGGGCTATGTTAAAACAGGAAATTTCTTTGGGCCTGGAACAACACCTTTTGATACGCCTAATAAAACCGTAAAGTCTATTGTAGTTAAAAACATAACCTCAGCATTTACAGTAAATATGTTGCCTGCAAAAAATGGAGATACATTACAAAAAAAGTTTTATAATAAAAATTTGTTTTACAAATTAAATACCAGACAAAATTCACCAATTAATTCTGGCCCATGGTACAATCTTTATACAAGAGCTGTTCATGGAGCAATTCCTATTATATATGCCTTTGCATATGATGATGTGTTAGGTCAAGACGGAACCATAACAACAAGAGATACAACCAAGACAATAAAAATAACAATTGGAAATCTTGGTAATATGATTATACCTAAACACGATAATAATATACCTGTATTTGCTGTTAATAAAATAAAATATAATAGCGGGTTTGTACCTATCAATCCAGGAAGCACAATATTAGTAGATACTGTAATTTGGGAAAACCCAATTAACCAACCAATAAATGCAAAGTATTTTTTAATACCAAATGGAAAAGGAGCTCCTTACTCTGCTACTATAGATTCTATTATTTACTTTCAACAACAAAAAGGATTTTATTCTTATAACGATACAATGGGAGTTTTAAAAATAAATTCTAGCTCACTTGGAAGTCCGTGCCCAAAAGGTATTTACATGCAAGTAATGACTTGTGGTGGCCCTGGATGCCCATCTAATGGAAGACCTTCTTTATTAGATTCTTGTGCAGTTGGCTCTAATCCAAAAGCACCAAAAGATTCTTGTTCTCAACAAGTATTTCCAGTTACTCCTTTGACCAATACTGGATTTAATTTTAATAATGTAGCATCAAATGGAGATAGTATTTATAAATGTACTGTTACTTGGTCAGTTCCGTCAAATCAACCATATAATGCAAAGTACTTTATTTCATTAATTGGAGATACTACATACTCAAAATTCTCAATACCTATAGATTCATTTATTTCAAAACAAATAGGTAGTTTTGCTTCATATAAAGCAACTACAACTTCTATATTTATATCCAAATCCGAACTTGGAAGTTCATATCCAGATTCGCTAATTATTCAAGTACTTACTTGTGGTGGACCTGGATGTCCTTGTGTAACTCAATCTACTATAAATTCATGGGGATGTTCACCAGGTTCAAACCCTTTAAAGCCAAATGTAAAAAAAGCCTTAAAAACAAGAAGAGTAAAATGTAAATTCTTTAAAAACAAATAATAAAATGAAAAAATCACTAATATTACTTATTGCTGCCATATCTATAATTGCAGTACTATTCACCAAATGTTCAAAATCAGATAATTATATACTTGATTATTCTATTCGCAAGTCAAATAATTTTACAAACTTACCAGCTTTACAATCATTTGCTTTTGCTAAACATGAAGAATATTGGATAATGATTGGTGGAAGAACAAATGGGTTTCACGGATTTCCAACACAACCCACTCCAGCTTTCCCTTATTCAAATGCCAATAAACAAATATATGTTTATAACCATAGAACAAACAAATTAGACAGCTTAAGTATATTTACTCTTCTTAAGCCTTTAAGCAAACAATATGCTTCTAGTAATATGCAACACACTCAAATTGGAAAGTACCTTTATTTATGTGGTGGATATTGTAAGTCAGACAATTCATTTACAACAGATAGTACAATTTCTAGAATAAATCTAGATTTATTAATTAACAAAGTATCAAAAAACTATGATGTTGAGATATCTGATATTTTTACCTTTGATAGTGTTCCAAACATTGCAGTATGCGCAACAGGAGGGGAGTTAATAAAACTAGAAGATGATTATTTTTATTTAACAGTAGGACATAAATATTATGGAGAATATTCTGACACGCTTCCCTTAGCGGTTCAGATTTACAGAGATAATGTTACTGCATTTAAATTAATAGAATCAAAAAATTCAATAAAAATTGATAACAGTTCAATAAGAACAATATCTGATAATTTACCTGATAGCTCAACTCAATTTAGACGAAGAGATTTAGTAGTTGCCCCTTCTATACTATCTGATAAAAAATCAATAGGAATAAGTCTTTATGGTGGAGTATTTACTTTACAAAATACAACCCCATTTGACCATCCTATTTATATTACTACAGACTTAAAAAATCCATACCAAGTAGACACATTTAAACAGCCATCTAATCATTATTCTGCAGCTCACTTTGAAATGTATTCAAAAGAACAAAATGTAATGTACACGACTATTTTTGGAGGTATTGTAGATAGTTTTTCTGATAGTTCTAATGCAAGTTTCACAAAGAAGATAATAACACTACAGAGAGATAATAAAACAAATCAGACAACTTCGTTTTATAATATAACTCAACTAGATACCTTTATTGGTTCTGAGTCAGTTTTCATACCATATGATAGGATAGAAAAATATAATAACAAATATAATATTATTGATTTTGACTGTATTCCAGTTAAAAACAAAGGAGATGAACCCGTATTGGTTGGATGTATTTATGGTGGAATAATTTCTACAGCAGCAACTAGTAACCAATATCCATCTGCAGGCCAAAAGAAAGTTCCTACATTTTCTTCGAAAGATGTTTATTTAGTTTATGTAAATAAATACTCAGATGGAGATGAATCAAACGGATATATTATTAAATTATTTATAATTTTAATCATAATAATTATAACAATATTGTTAACTAGTAGGAGAAATATTTATCTTCTAAAAGATTAAAAAAAAAGGTCTAGAAAATAAATCTAGACCTTTTTTATTTAAAGTAATTTAAGTTTTAATTTTACTTTTTCATACTTGGCTTTTGTCTTTTCATATTCCTCCTTAGAAACATTATTTTTATAATTAGAAGACTCCAATTTCTTTTTTAAGAAAGCAGCATATTCTTCTTCTTGTTTCTTTGTAGGTTTATTCTTTGCCATAATTTCTAGAGGTCCTGGATGGGATTTAACCACCGTAAAGATGCGTTGCGCACATCTGCCTTAGTCTCTCGTGCCACAGGACCTTATTTTATTTGAGACGGCAGTGTGATTTGAACACACGATTTTACAATTTTGCAGATTGTTGCCTTTGACCACTCAGCCATGCCGTCATATTGTGTCTGGAATTACACCAGACACATTTTTTATGCTGCTCTTTTTTTATTTTTCTTAGCCTTCTTCCCCCTTCTCTTTTTCTGTTTGTCACAAACTATATCAGCACAAGTATTAGCAGCCCAAGCATGCGGCTTGTACCTTGTTCTAAAACCTTGTCCTTCCAAAGCTGCTCTTGCAGCCTCATAAACCATTTGAGATTTATTTTTAACATCCTTAGATGTCTTTGAACTCAAGAATTGTCTCAATTTTTCTGGTTGAGTTGTTTGAACATTAACAATATATTCAAACTCCTCTTCAGTAAGGTCATTGAAATAAATGAATGAAGATGGATTTGTAACATTCACCAATCTATCATTTCTCTCATCAATAAAGTAATATCTACTCTTGATTTGAACCTTACCTTGTAAGTCCTCAGGAATTTTAAATCCTGGGTCCAAGTTAATATCAACGTCAAGTCCAATCAATTTATTTTGGTGAGGAGAAACTCCAAGAGCAACAAGCTCATCAAAACTTTTTCTTTTGATATAACCTTCAAGTTCTGTTTCAAGATATTGACCAACTTCTAAAACCCTTTCTACTTCACCCCAAATTTTTCCAAATATATTTGCTTCCTTGGCTGCTTTCACAGCTGCTTTATCTTTAACTATATCTCCAGATTTTTCTACCCACATTCTTTCATTAGGAACCATTTCTTTTCTGAAAATATAGTGAACACCATCTCTTCTGAACTCATCATAAAAGGCAACAACAGTAGCATAAAGAGTGTTTCTACCTCTTTCTGCAGCATCGGCACCTACATACACAGTAGTTCCAGGAAACCTCTTTAAATAAGCCCTAATATATTCCCCTAGATTATCAATCATCTCTCCACCAAATTTTTGAAACCTGGTTTCTATTCTGTCTTCTTTTTCCATTTTTTCTAATTCTACTATTTTCATAAATATAGTTTTTAGTTTTTAATTAATCAAATCTTGTTTGTTTATTTCGAAACAACTTCGTAGCCGAGGCGGGACTCGAACCCGCACGAGCGTAAGCTCA
>Ga0307377_10003755_pt1 | contig 16928 bp, 19 predicted proteins | sample TR3MG_FD_202535 | JGI IMG/M metagenome (GOLD analysis project Ga0307377, IMG submission 202535) | Soil microbial communities from Risofladan, Vaasa, Finland - TR-3 | ecosystem: Environmental > Terrestrial > Soil > Coastal area > Acid sulfate soil | place: Finland: Risofladan, Vaasa | collected... | reverse complement strand
CAGGACTGGCTGCGCGCCGAGCGGGAACTGCACAGAATGGCTTCATAGAAAAGACGTTCGAAGCCTGATCCATGGAGTCGCTTGATCCGACGTTGAGTGCGGGTGCAGTAGTTGCTGCGCCAAGTCCGGCACGCGCAAACTGGCCTTCGCGTGTTTGGTGCGCAAAGCCTTGGCCTACGGATTCGACTGCGTGTAGTGCGGCAGCTTTGGCGTCAGCCTCCGCACGACGAATTCCTGAAACAGATTCCCGACAGCGCTGCCCGCAATGCCAAGTCCTGTGCTCTCGAAGGTCAATCCCACTCCGTCGCGGTTGCTCGCAGGATAGTAAAGATTCGAGATGCCTCCAGCCGCAAGGCTGCCGAGAATTCCCGAATAGTCGAACTGCCAATGTCCGTTATCGCCCTTGCAGACAATGGCGTTGGCAAGCGCGTAAAGAATGCGCGAACGCTTCGTCCCCGTCCCTTTGTAGAAGTAGCGCGGGTCCTGCTTGAACGCCGCCGGCAGAATCGCGTCGCCAATCATCGTACCAATAAAGCTGTCCGCAAAGCCCGCGCCATAGCGCTTGGCGTACCCCTGCGCACCCTGCCCGTATCCGCTGAATGAATTGTTGGCCTGCTCAATGCCGGCGAAGGCGCCTATTGCCAGCCATGTGAACGGGTCGATCGACGACTTCCATGCCAGACTGTATTTTTGCCGCGTCGTCAGCGGAGGCGCGTCCGGCGCGTAGGCGACATAGAAATTAGGAATCACCCCCAGCACGCGCTGTTGCACTTCTTCGTGGAACTGCTCCACCGCAATGTCCTGCTGCGAGGCCGTCACGCGCACTTCGCTGGTGGCTCGCGTCACCGGCAAAACGATCGTCTGCGCGTCGTATCCCTCGCCAGCATGCAGTACCCCGGAGATCGTCTGCTTCGCAAATCCATCGGAAGAGATCGTCAGCGTGAAGGGCCCGGCAGGAACGCCAGCGAAGTTGAAAGCCCCGCCGCTGTCGGTCTCCTGCGATCGTGCAGGCAAGCCGTTGGCGCCAGTCACCGTGAGCGTGACGCGAACCCCCTCGTACAACTCTCCGTCCTTGCTGGCAACCACTCCGTGGATGCTCGACGGAAGTGCTTCCGCCGTAGCTTGGCCCTGCGCTTGCCCCGCGCCGTCATGATCCACCGGGGCCGGAGAGGCTTGCGCGCCCACTTGAGCCGACAGGCAAGCACATGAAAGCCCCGAAAAAATCAGCAGCACGCCGAACCGTGACGCGCAACGGCGCGAAACTCCCATCTTTCTCTGCAGTTTTGATTTAAATACGCTCAGAAGCGCCCTCGGTTGCGAAGCAATAATCTATCTCCATGCAAGGATACCCGCGCAAGGTGCCCCTGCAAGGATTAGACGTGCTTCCGCGCTTACCGATATAGCCGCTACTGCATTTCGCCGATGTACACCCCGAACGGACCCAGTTCGATCGCTCCCAGCGATGCTGGATCTGCCCCTCCCGGCGTCTTCAGCAGCGTCTTCAAATGCCGGGGCCCGACCCCCGCGCCGCCCGTCGCCAGATTCACCTTCTGCGCCTCAGCCGTAAAGTTGACCGACACCACTACCGGAGCCGCGCCAGGCGCCTTCCGCATCCAGCTCAGCACCTTGTTGTTTTCCGTGTCGAGCATGATGTTCGCGCCGTTTTCAAACGCCGGAACTGTCTTCTTGAGCCGAATCAGACTCTGGTACCACGCGAACAGTGAGTCGGGATCGTTCTTCTCCATTACCACGTTAACCGTCGCCGCGCTCGGCGGCACCGGCAGCCACGGCGTTCCTTTGCTAAACCCCGCATGCGCGCTCGTGTTCCACTGCATCGGCGTCCGTTCGCCGTCACGTCCCTTTTCCTTGGGCCAGCCAGTAATGCCAATCGGGTCCTTCACATCCTGCTTGCGCGTCGGCGGCGTGGTCTTCATCCCGATCTCGTCGCCGTAATAGAACAGCGCCGCCCCGCGGCTGGCAAACAGAACTGTCGCAATCACTCGCTGAATATCTTTGTCGTGGACCCCGTCGCCGTAGCGCACATCCAGCCGCGCGTTGTCGTGATTGTCAAACACCAACAAGGGAACATGCGCATTCGTGTGCATTTCCACATCGATCAGCTTGGAGCGGAATTGCGCCACATCCATCTTGTTGATGATCGCCAGCTGCGTGTCCATCGGCAGATGAAACTCGGGCTTTCCCGGAGGCCCGTACATCTTGGTCAACTCCTGAATGTTCGGCAGGTACGTCTCGCCCACAAGCACCCGCGTGCCTGGAAACGCGCTGCTATTGAACTTGTCCGTCACCGCCCGCATCTCCTGCATCACTGCATGCAGGCCGGGCAGGTTGTCGGTCTTTGAGTTGTCCAGTTCCGGATCGCCATAGGCATTGATGATCGGCTTCCCGTTCTCGTCCTTCAACACGCCTTCATCGGCAAGGCTCGGGTCCTCGAACAGGGTCGTAATCGCATCAAACCGGAACCCGCCCACGCCGCGCTTCAGCCAGAAGGCAATAATGTCCTCGAAGGCCTTGTGCACCATCGGGTTGTTCCAGTTTAGATCCGGCTGCTGAATATAAAACTTGTGATAGTAATACTGCCGCGTCTTCGCGTCCCACTGCCACGCTGAGTGCCCAAACAGCGATTGCCAGTTGTTCGGCGGCACTCCCTTGTCGGTGGCCGTTTCACCCTTGCCGTCGTGCCACACATACCAGTCCCGGTACGGGTTATCGCGCGACGACCGCGACTGAATAAACCACCTGTGCTGATCTGACGTATGGTTCATCACCATGTCCATCAGCACCCGTATGTGCCGCTTGCCCGCCTCCGACACCAGCCTGTCAAAATCCGCCAGCGTGCCATACTGGGGATCGATATTTCGGTAGTCGGAGATGTCGTAGCCAAAGTCAACCTGCGGCGACGGATACACCGGCGTCAGCCAGATCGCATCCACACCCAGCGTTTTCAGATAGTCCAGCCGCTCGGTAATTCCATTCAGGTCGCCGATGCCGTCCCCATTCGAGTCCTGAAAACTGCGCGGGTAAACCTCGTAGATGACGGCGTTCTTCCACCAGTCTCTTTCAGCCGTTTGGGTTGCATTGCTCGGATCTGCTTTCGCAGCCGCGGTTTGTCCCACTGCCACCATCGCTGCAGTCCCCACCATCAGGGCCAGAACGCAGTTCTTGAACTTCCGTCCACCAGATTTCACCCTACGCATTGCCCTCTCCTCGTTCTCATTCCGCTGCTGTTTGTTCGGCGACCATGCAATGGCCCCGCTCTTGCGACCAGCCGTGACAACCTCTTCACGTCTCATCCCAAAAGCATTCAAGCGGATGAAACCAGCAGGCGCGGCCTCGGTCTCTTTCCCAGGGCATCGCCCCTTGCCTCTACCCCCACTAACAAGCGTATACTGGCCTTGTTCGGGCTGCATCCTGACTTGTCGGAGCAGCACTGGAGACAACATGAACCTTACACGCTTCCCCGGCGAGGTAAATCCTCCGCCAGCCGCTGTTCCCCTCGCAAAAGTCACCATGCCCACCCTCGGCGAAATGAAGCGCCAGGGCAAGCCCATCTCCGCGCTCACCGCCTACGACTACCCCAGCGCCCGCCTGGTCGACGAAGCCGGCATCGATCTCCTCCTCGTTGGCGACTCGCTCGCCATGGTCGTCCTTGGCCACGACAACACCCTCGCCGTCACCGTGGACGAAATGCTCCACCACACCCGCGCCGTTCGCCGCGCCGTCAAGCGCGCCCTCGTCGTTGCAGACATGCCCTTTGGCAGCTATCATTCTTCCGTCGCCACGGGCCTCGCCAACGCCATTCGCTTCGTCAAGGAAGCCGGAGCCGAGGCCGTCAAGATCGAAGGCGCCCACGTAGAGCTGGTCCGCGCCCTCGCCGATGCCGATATACCCGTCATCGGCCACCTCGGCCTCACCCCGCAAAGCATCCTTCGCATGGGGGGCTACCGCGTCCAGGCCCGCACCGCGGAAACTGTCCAAAAGCTCAAGGCAGATGCACTCGCACTCGCCCATGCAGGCGCAGGCGCGCTCGTGCTTGAAGGCGTGCCCCGCGAAGCTGCTGAAGAAATCACCGCCGAGTTGCCCATCCCCACCATCGGCATCGGCGCCGGTCCCGGATGCGACGGCCAGATCCTAGTCTTCCACGACCTCGTCAACCTTACCTTTGCGCCCCCGGCCAAATTCGTTCGCGGCTATGCCAACGCCGGCGCCCTCATCCGTTCAGCCGTCGAGCATTATCGCCACGACGTCCAGCACCGCGCCTTCCCCTCTGACGAAGAGAGCTACCACCTGTCCGGCTCCACACGAAAATCTCTCGCCACCGCCGGCCAGGATCTCACCGGGCGCGTCGCCCTCCGCCAAGCGCAATGAAAATCCTTCGCACCGTAGCCGAACTCCGCCAATGGTCCCGCTCTACACGGGCCCAAGCCGCCAACTCCGTTGCCCTCGTCCCCACCATGGGCGCGATCCACGCCGGCCACGCCTCGCTCATCGGCGCCGCCCGTGCCGCCTGCACCCACGTCGCCGTCAGCATCTTCGTTAACCCCACCCAGTTCGGCCCCAGCGAGGACTACGCTCTCTACCCCCGCACCTTTGACGCCGACTGCACCCTCGCCCAGGCTGAAGGCGTGAACGTAATCTTCGCCCCAGCCGTCGAAGAGCTCTACCCCCCAGGCGCATCCACCTCTGTCTATGTCGATGCCCTCAGCAATCGTCTAGACGGCGCATCCCGCCCCGGCCACTTCCGTGGGGTCGCCACTGTCGTCGCCAAGATGCTGATCGCAGCCGAGCCCGATCGCGCCTACTTTGGCCAGAAAGATGCCGCCCAGGTCGCCGTCCTTCGCCGCATGGCCGCCGATCTCCGCTTCGCCACAGAAATTGTCGTCTGCCCCATCGTCCGCGACTCAGATGGGCTCGCCCTCAGCTCCCGCAACCTCTTTCTCAGGCCAGGCCAACGCGCCCAGGCCCTCACCCTCAGCCGGGCCGTCCGCCACGTCGAGTCCCTGGTCGCCGCCGGCGTGCGCACCTCCTCCACCCTCCTCTCCGCCGCCCGAGACATCTTTGCCGCCTCCCCCGAAGTCCGCGTCGACTACGTCGCGCTCGTCGACTGGTCCACCCTCGAGCCCGTTGAAAACGCCACCCCTGGCACCCTCTTCGCCGTAGCCGCCTGGGTCGGCTCCACCCGCCTCATCGACAACACCGTCTTCGGCGAATAGCGTAGAATTCCCCATGATCCGTCCTGACAGAGAGACAACTTTTCAAGCCCACCGCTCAATGAAGAAAAGCCTCTTGATTCCCATCGCCCTCGTTACAGTCGGCCTCATAGGCTGCTTGACTGTGCAAGCGCAGACCCTGGCAGAAAACAAAGCCATCATTCTTCGCTCTGAAGCCGAGCTTTGGAGCAAGGGCAACCTCGCCGTTGCCGATCAACTGTATTCTCCTCACTTTGTCTGCCACTTTGTCGGCGGGGTCGAGTGGAAGGGGCTCCAGGGCATCAAAGGCGCGGTCTCCAGTCATCGTGCGTCGTTTCCCGACTGGCATGAGAAGGTGGAGGACATTCTGGCCGACGGAGACGAGGTTGCCATTCGCATCACCTCGACCGGCACGCAGCGCGGTGAGTTTGCGGGCCTCGCGCCAACCGGCCGGAAGATAACGATCGAGGAGTTTCATATCTATCGCATTACGGGCAGCAAGATTGTCGAGCAGTGGGGAATGCCCGATGTTGCCGGTATGATGAAGCAGTTGCAGTCGCCCACCACAAACAGTGGGGAAGGTCGATAGACGTAACCCCGCTAAGTTCTCGATTGCGCCAGCATCCGTCTCGGTGCACTCTGATACTGAATGCCGGAACTCCCCGACATCACCGCCTACCTCGCCGCCCTCGAGCCCCGCATCCTCGCCCAGCCCCTCGTGCGCGTCCGCCTGGCCAGCGTCTTCCTCCTCCGCACCGTCGACCCGCCTCTTTCCAGCGCCGAAGGCCGGCCCGTCCGCGCCCTGCGCCGCATCGGCAAGCGCATCGCCATCGGTCTCGAAGGCGATCTATGGCTCGTTCTGCACCTGATGATCGCCGGCCGCCTCCACTGGCGCCCGCCGCTCACCAAACTCGCTGGCCGCCAGGCACTCGCCGCCTTCGACTTCCCCGCTGGCTCCCTCATCTTCACAGAGGCTGGCAGCCAGCACCGCGCCTCCCTCCACCTCCTCCAAGGCGAAGCAGCCCTCCAGTCCATCGACCCCGGCGGCCTCGAGATCTTCTCTGCCGACCTCTCCGCCTTCCGCTCCGCGCTCGCCCTGGAAAACCGCACCCTCAAGCGCGCCCTCACCGACCCGCGCATCCTCAGCGGCATCGGCAACGCCTACTCCGACGAGATTCTCCACGCCGCCCGCCTCTCGCCCATCGCCCTCACCCACAACCTCACCCCCGATCAGTGGGAACGCCTCTTCGAAGCCACATGTTCCACCCTCGCTCTTTGGACGGAACGCCTCTGCGCCGAAGCCCAGAAGGCTTTCCCCGAGAAAGTCACCGCATTCCGTCCCAACATGGCTGTCCATGGCCGTTTCAACCAGCCCTGCCCCCGCTGCGGCCAAATAATCCAGCGCATCCGCTACGCCAATAACGAAACCAATTACTGCGCCCGCTGCCAGACCGGTGGAAAAGTCCTGGCCGACCGTAGCCTTTCCCGCCTCCTCGGCGCCGACTGGCCCCAAACCCTGGAAGAGTTGGAATCCCTCAAACGCCGCTAGAATTCCGCCATCCCCCATCCGTGTTACCTGTTTACCTTTATGTTATCTATGCTGAGCCCGACGCCAAGCAAATTCCTTGACATTGCCGCCTAGCTCCATCAGAGTGGTTGCGCGACTCCTTTCAGCCAATCAGTGAATCTGCACATGTCACTGGTGTTACAGGCCGGGGAGCCGGACATCAATTCAGCGCGGAGGTTTTTTCAATGCAGTTACTACATGTCAACGTTCTTGCTGTTCTCGCTGCCGCAGTCACGCAGTGGGTTCTGGGCTATATCTGGTATGGCGTCCTGTTCAAAAAGGATTTCCAGAAACTCACCCATAAAGAGGGCGCCGCGCCATCCGGTACGCCTGGCGGCATGGCTCTGATCTTCATTGCCAACCTCATCCTGGCATTTGCGCTCGTCAAGATTGTCCTGCTCGGCGGTTCTGGCTGGACGACCTGGGGCAACGGTTCGCTCGTCGGCGTCATTTGCGGACTGGGCTTTATCGTGCCGCCCCTCTTTGCCCAGCACATCGGCGAGTCCAAGCCCTTCAAGCTGTTCGGCATCAATGCTCTCTATTGGCTCATCGGAATGTATTTCAGCGGTGGCATCCTGGCTGTCTGGCGATAACGCAATCTCCGCAGTTGCTTTAGGCCGGCTTCCGAAGGCCCACGTTCTATTTCTCCAATCCGCAGCCCCAGGAATCGCTCTTCGCTTCCTGGGGCCGCGCGGAAAGCCCTTCGCCCCTTGCGCGGTCAAGAGCCACTGCACCCCGCCATCCTTGCCCGCTACAATCAACCCATGACCAAATCGGTGATCGCAACTTCCGCGGCGCCTGCGGCCATCGGTCCGTATTCCCAGGCCGTGCGCACAGGCAATCTCATCTTCACTGCCGGGCAAATTCCGCTCGACCCCGCAACCGGACTGGTCGTAGCCAGCGGCATCGCCGAGCAAACGATCCGTGTCTTTGAAAACCTCAAGGCCATCCTCGAAGCCGGCGGTTCCAGCCTCGACCGAGTCGTCAAGGCCACCGTCTTCCTCAAGGACTTCGGCGATTTCTCAATCATGAACGAGATCTACGCCACCTATCTCGGCAAAGACGGAATTCCCCCCGCACGCTCCACCGTCGAAGTCTCCCGATTGCCCAAAGACGTCCTGATCGAGATCGAACTCGTCGCCGAAGTCTAAACCTCGAAGTTGAATCGTCGAAGCCCGAAGGAGGTCGCCCATGTCTGACAGCCCCGAAAAAATCGACCGCACCGAAGCCGAGTGGCGCGCCCAGCTCACCCCTGAGCAGTACCGCATCCTCCGCGAGAAAGACACCGAGCGCCCTTTCACCGGAGCGCTCACCCAGAATCACGAAACCGGCGCATACCACTGCGCCGGCTGCGGTGCGCTTCTGTTCATGAGCGGCGCCAAATTCGACTCCGGCTGCGGCTGGCCCAGCTTCATGATCCCCGCCGACTCCACAGCTGTCCAGGAGCATGAGGACTCAACCCTCGGCATGCGCCGCGTCGAGGTCACCTGCGCCCGCTGCGGCGGCCACCTCGGCCACGTCTTCCCCGACGGCCCCCGCCCCACCGGCCTCCGCTACTGCATCAACTCCGCCTCGCTCACCTTCACTCACGAAGATCAGTGAACCAGAAGTGCCAAAACCGCCCGCAATTCCTTCCCGCCGGCGTTGCCTGATCGCCCCGGCTTCTTGGGCAAGAACGAAGAATTGTAGGGCAAGAAGTTGAGTTCTTGGGCAAGAGACGAATTTCGGTCAAACTCTGCCCATCTCTCACAGGCATGGGCAGCGTTCACTGCAAGGTAACTGCCGAATGGGCGACAAACCGACCGGAACCCCTTTAAAAGAGAAGAAAAAGTTCTTCCTGAAGAGTTCTGAGGATCTGCCCTCCGTCAACGGGCCGCATGTCCATAGATCAATTGAGATTCGGGTAAGCAGTGTCGATCGGCAACCTCGAATTCGGTTCCGATCGCCCTGAATGGCGGTGTGGCTTTTCCAGTCTGGAACTTGGGCGTCATCGCAGGGCTGCGTCAGTTTGATATTCTCCAAGGCTCAAAAAAACTTGAACAAACTTGTTGACTGAATTCACTGATTGTTAGTAAAAATAATCAGCACTCCCCCTAAAAAATAGTTTCACTAACGAGAAGTCAATCCGGCAGACGAGCAAGATTGGTCCGCATACCACTGCTGGCGGCATACGGGCTCGCTGACCAAGTAAGGTCCTATGATCAAGAGCCTGAGCATTGTCTACCCGATGTTTAATGAACGCGAGAACATCTCAACTGCCGTATCTGAGGCACTTCGCGTCGGCTACACCATCACCCCCGAACTTGAAATCGTGATCGTCGATGACGCCAGCACCGATGGGTGTGGCGCGATCGCGAATCAGTTAGCCCTTGACCACCCAGAGGTCAAGGTCAGACACCATCTCGTCAACCGCAAGCTCGGCGGATCCCTCCGCACTGGCTTCGCGGCAGCGTCCAACGAATGGGTCCTGTATATGGACAGCGACCTGCCAATCAAAATGGACGACGCGACAAACGCCGTCCCGCTCACCCACGAGGCTGATCTCGTCATTGGCTGGCGGAAGTCCCGCGCAGAATCATGGAAGCGGGATGTGATGTCCAGTGTCTACAATTGGATGATTCGCCGCCTGTTCGGTTTGAACGTGCGCGACGTCAACTTCGCCTTCAAGCTCTTCCGCCGCGAACTGCTCGACGGGATACTGCTCACATCCGAGGGCTCATTCATCGACGCTGAGTTATTGCTTGAGATGAAGCGGATCGGGGCGCGGATAAAAGAAATCGGCTTGGACTACTACCCACGCGTCGCCGGGGTGTCGACACTCGCCTCAAACAAGGTCGTGTTTGTGATACTCGGAGAGATGGTCCGCTATCGCATGGAGGCACATGGCAGGGCTAACGACAGTTTTGGTGGCGAACGCCGACGACTTTGGCTTGAGCAGCGGAATCAATCGGGGGATCAAGTCGGCGTATTGTGAGGGAATCCTCCGCAGCGCAAGCCTGATGCCCAACGGTCCAGCGTTTGATGATGCCGTGGGGATTGCGCGCGAGAATCCCGGCTTGGGTGTGGGCGTCCACATTTCGCTCGTCGATGAACGCTGCATTGCTCCAGTGGAGCGGCTTCGCGGGCTCGTGGCCGCGGACGGATCCCTTCCCAGCTCGCATGGAGCATTCGTCAAAGCATTCCTCGCGCGGAGATTCGACGTCGTCCAGATCCGCATTGAAATCGAGGCGCAGGTCGCCGGAGTGCTCGCAGCCGGCATCGCTCCAACGCATATTGACTTCCACCAGCACCTGCATATGCTCCCCGGCGTCTTTGATGTTGTGCAAAACATCGCCCAGTCGACCGGTATCAACGTAGTCCGCATTCCACTGGATCATGCACCGCAAGCTGGATCTGTGGCGCGGCGGCTTCAGACTCGCATCCTTTCGGTCTTCTGCATGTGCAACGCCAGCAAGCTTGTCAAGGCAGGGGTTCGATTCTCAGATCACTTCCACGGGCTCGGACAGTCGGGCAATATGAACGAGTCGAACCTCTTGGCAACCCTGCGCCGTCTTAAACCGGGCGTCAACGAAGTCATGATGCATCCGGGATTCTCAGACCCCGCAACCGCCGCGCGTTACGACTGGGGATATCACTGGGAAGACGAACATGCCGCGCTCGTCTCAAAACCTGTTCGGAGGTTCATTGAGGAGCGCAGCATTCGCCTTGCGACCTTCGCCGATGCTTGGTTGACATGAATCTCTTTTCGGGCCTGCCGGAGTTTTCGACCACCTTCCCCTAGCATCATGCAAAAGTGTATTTTGAGTTTCCCACCTGTCGCAGACCTGCGTGATTCAAGCAACTGAACTTGTTCAATCCGCAAGACGCAAAATGACAGGGTATTCAGATCGAACATCGTCTCCGCCGCCGCGATTTGAATGCCTCATTGACCACCAAAACGAGAGTGGAATTTACTTTCCGCGCGAGTAGGCCGCCTACGATGGCAGTTACTATTCCGACGATATTCCTGCACCCGTTGAACCAGCGGTCAGTAGGCCCGGACCGCTAGGATTCACGCTATAGACCTCCTTCGATACATCCGCGAAAATCCTTAAGGAGAACACAACTCAAATGCCGCAACTCGGAAAAACGATTCCGCGTGTGGCGCTGGGGGCGCTGGCTGCGTTGATGGTGCCGCTGGTGGCGTCGCGCGTCGTGGAGGGATGGAACTGGCAACCGCAAGGTTTCGTGATCGTGTATGTCTTGTTCTTCGCGACGGGGATGGCGTATGCCCTGATCGCGAGGAAGATGGGCGTCTGGTCCTTCAAGGCGGGCGTTGCTGTGGCGCTGGTGGCCGGGTTCGCCCTCGGGTGGTCCAACATGGTCCAGGTCGCGGACTCGGGACATCCTGAGAATCTTGTTTACTATTCCGTTCTCGCAGTGAGGCTCGTCGGGGCCTGTCTGGCGCGGCTCAAGGCGCAGGGGATGGCTCGCACCTTGTTCGCGATGGCGGCCACGCTTGCGCTCATTGCCGTGTTGCTGCCTTCGGGCGCGCCGCCAGACCTTACGCGGAATATGGCCATCGGGCATTGTGTCTATGTGGTGTTGTTCACCGCATCAGGTCTGCTCTTCCGGCACGCGAATTCGGCGGGAGTGAAGTAAGACCAGCTGCCAATTTCAAATCGACCTGCACCGCTCAGGCGTCGAGGGACCTGATGCCCGCAAGCACGACGGGCTCGCGGTCTGGAAATTCAGCAACAAGCGATAGAGTCCCACCCATCGCTTCAACAGAACGCCGAAGCGTCGAGATGTGCATGTCGGTGCGTTTTTCGATCTCGGAGATCTGCTTCTGCGCAATGCCGAGATTTCTCGCCATGCGAACCTGCGTCATGGCGCGGGCCTGGCGCAATTCCTGCAAGGTCATTTCCTCGGCAATCAATGCGGATGCGCGCTTTTCGATCTTGCGGCGTCGGCTGGCTGGAAGATTCTTGATAATGTCGTTGACGTTGCGGGCCATCGATTACTTCCTTTCCTTTCGAACGCGCTCCAGATGCGCATCGAACCGCTGGTCAGCCTTACGAATCAACTCGCGATAAAACCGCCTCTGGCTCCCGCCCGATTTATCCCCTGCAACCAGCAGAATTGCTCTTCGCCTAGGATCGAATGCGAAGGCAACGCGCCAGACCCCATCGGCGGCGTCAAAACGCATTTCCTTCATGTTGGCGTGCTTAGAATCCTTGAGCGTGTCCACATGCGGCCTCCCCAGATGAGGTCCGGAATGTTGGAGCAAGCGAGCCATTGCCAGGGTCTCGTCCTGCACATCCTTCGGCAGCGCGAGAAACTCCGGCTCGAATTCGTCGCCAATCAGAACGGTCCATTCCATGTCCAATATACCTCCATAGGTATATCCTGTCAAGAGTATATTTCAAGGCGCGCAGGATTGCCATCCTTGCAGCGGGTGTTTTCAGCAATCAAGTACTGGAGCTTTCGGGATCGCTTGAATTCTATAGCCCCCTCCGGCACTTCGGCCTGCCTGACAGACAAAATTTTGGCAAATGTCTCCAGCCGAAATCCGCACCGACAGCAGTCTTCCGGACACAACAAAACCCCGTCCGCGCGGACGGGGTTCTGTCGAGCCAATCTCTGTTCGTCTTAAGCGGCCTGCGGGTCTTAAGCTGCGGGCGCGGCGGCCTTCTTCACAGTCGGGCCAGCTTTGGTAATCTTGCCGCTCTTGATGCAGCTTGCGCAAACCCGCAACCGCTTCGGCGCGCCATTCACCAGCGCCTTCACTGCCTGCAAGTTCACGTTCCAGCGCCGCTTGGTTACGTTGTGCGCGTGAGAAATGTTGTTACCGAACTGCGGCCCTTTGCCGCAAATATCGCATACCTGTGCCATCGTTCAACTCCAAATCCTTGTGTGCATTACGGCTGCCTGAACGTGCGTTGCAGCTGCCACATTTCATCGCGGCGCATCAAAACACACCAAACCCGGCTTGCCGAATCTCCAGTATACCGCGAATCCCGCACCCGCGCCAGATTCAGCCTCTGGAATCAGCTTCAAGGCCGCGCCCCATGCCGTCCCCGTCCGCCCCGCCGGTTTGCAGAAGATTAGCCTTGAGAGGAGCATCATGGACTCAGGGGAAACTCCAGGGAAAGGCCATTTTAACCCTCAAAAAGGCCGCACCCCCCCACCCCCCCTCCCTGTCAATTGCACCGATTATGGTGCAGTCGAAAAATAAATCATTCATAATCAATACAATACAGACGCCATCCAGTGCACAAGTAGTAACGATGGCGTTGTTTTTCGACGTTTTTATCGCCAAAAACTGGCCGAAAATGCCCTCTGGAGGGCAGTCAACGCGCATTTCTGCATTCGTTTCTTCGAGGTCGAATCCGAAGCTAGAGCGCGCCCGCAGGCCTCTCGCCGAGACCGCTAGTTTTGTCCCCGGTTGTCGCCGTGCGCGCCGGCGGAGCAACGCTCACCGCACGCAGCGGAATCGCCGGCGGCTGGTGCATCGTCACGATAATCACCCGTGCGGGCCGTTTCCCCGCGCACTGGTAGGAGTGCGGAGTCCCAGCGTCGAAGTAGACCGAGTCGCCTTCATCCAGAACGCACTCCTGGTCGCCGTGACGAAGCTCCAGATCGCCATCCAGCACGTAGAGAAATTCGAATCCGGGATGAACATGCGCTTTGGGCTCCGCCGTTCGAGCCATCGGAATGAACTCCGCAAAATAAGGGTCCATGTGCCGGTCCGGAACCATGTAGCCAAGGCTCTCGAAGAAATACGTAGGCGGCTCTACGCCCGTCTGCGGCAGCCGTACGCGGTCCTGTTGCCGGTGAATCCGGAACATCGCCGTCGGCTCACTCTCAAAAAAGTACGACAGATCTTTTGAAAACACCATCGCGATCCGCGAAAGATTGCGCAACGTCGGCACCACGCGCCCGGTTTCAAGCTGAGAAAGAAAACTGGCCGAAAGACCTGTATGCTTGCCAAGCTCAACCAACCCCATCGATTTTTTCAACCGCAGCCGACGAATCCGCTCCCCAATCCGCTTCTCCGCAATAAACCGCTCTGCCGTCTCAGGATCGGCCTGGGTCTTTTGCGTCTCTTCGCTCGCTACAACCGCCGGGATGCTCATCCATTCCTCCTGCTCGCTTAAGAATTAGGATGCGCCCCGTGTCAAATTATTGTCCAGATCAAAAAAAATGTACGCCCGGCCAAACCAGTCTTCCCGTTCCGCGGCTATTGTATTCATCAGGAGGAATGGAACATCGGGCCCGTCAACACATCTTCCCCATCGTCGGGGATACTGCTGTCCGGCGCTTCCGGAATGCTCGGAACCACGCTCAGTCAGGCTCTCGCCGCGCGTCATTTCCCTCTCCTTCAATTGGTGCGCCGCGCCCCGGACGAGCCCAACCAGATCCAATGGAATCCCGCCTCTGCGCCCTCCATTCCTCACGCCCAGGGCCTCGAAGGCCTTACCGCCGCCATTCATCTCTCCGGCGCAAACCTCGCCGCTCATCGCTGGACCGAGGACTACAAGCGCGTAATCGTCGAGAGCCGCGTCAACTCTACCCGCGCACTCGCAACAACGCTCGCCGGCCTCCGCCAGCCGCCGCAAATGCTCCTCGTCGCCTCTGCTGTTGGCATTTATGGCAATCGCGGCGACGAACTCATCGACGAAACCTCTCCCCTCGGAACGGGATTTCTCGCCGGTCTTTGCCAGGACTGGGAGGCAGCCGCGCGCCCAGCCGCAGAGGCCGGTATCCGCGTCCTCCATCTCCGCTTCGGCGTCATTCTCGGTCCCGCAGGGGCTCTGGCCCGCATTCTCCCCCTCTTCCGCCTCGGTCTTGGCGGCAAGTTAGGCAACGGACGTCAGTTCATGAGCTGGATCTCGATCACGGACGCTCTGCAAGCTATCCTCTTCCTCCTCGAATCCCCCAACCTCGACGGCCCTTTCAATTTCACTGCCCCAACCCCGGTCACGAACGACCAGTTCACCAACACCCTCGCCCGCCGCCTCCATCGCCCTGCGCTGCTCTCTGTCCCCGCCTTCGCCCTCCGTCTCGCCCTCGGCGAAATGGCCGACGAAATGCTCCTCTCCGGCGCCAGGGCCTACCCCGCCAAACTCTCCGCTGCCGGATACCAGTTCACCCATCCCAGTCTCGTGCACGCCCTACCCGACATCCTCCCCCCCAAACAGCCCTGAAGTCACCCCTCCCATAAGCCAGCGACCCGCACCATGCCCATCCGCCCGCGTTATCCTGAATAAGCCTGAACACCGGCCCGGAAAGCGCGGACACTCATGCCTGAAGAAACCTCCTCCGAAACTCCAGCCGCTCCCATCGCGACCATCGCCACACTTGGCCAGCGTGAAGGTCAGTCCGTCACTCTTCGCGGCTGGCTCTATAACCTGCGCGAGAGCGGCAAGCTGCTGTTTCCCATTTTTCGCGACGGCACCGGCACAATCCAGGGCGTAGCCCACGTCAAGAGCGTTCCTCCCGCCGTCTTCGAGGCACTCAAAGGACTCACGCAGGAATCGTCCGTGATCGTTACTGGGAAGGTCCGCGCCGACAAGCGCGCCCCCGGCGGCTTCGAGCTTGATGTCGAAGACCTGCAAGTGATCCAGCGGGTGCCTGAGTCCGACCCCTACCCGGTCACTCTCAAGGAGCACGGAGTCGACTTCCTCATGGAGCACCGCCATCTCTGGGTCCGCTCTCCACGCCAATCTGCGATCCTCCGCATCCGCGCCGAAATCATGCGCGCCGCAGCGGAGTACTTCGATACCAACGGCTACATCCGCACCGACCCCCCCATCCTGACGCCCGCCGCCTGCGAAGGCACTTCTACGCTGTTCCCGGTAGACTATTTCGGTGAGCCCGCGTACCTTACGCAAAGTGGCCAGCTTTACATCGAATCAACGGCGTTGGCTCTGGGCAAGGTGTACAGCTTCGGGCCCACTTTTCGCGCGGAAAAGTCAAAGACACGCAGACATTTGACCGAGTTCTGGATGATAGAGCCCGAAGTCGCCTACATGGATCTAGATGGGCTGCTCGAACTGGCCGAGAACTTCCTTAGCCACGTTGTGCAAAGCGTCCTGAAGAATCGCGCTTCGGAGCTGGAAGTGATTGGCCGCGATCATGCCAAGCTCGAAGCCATCCTGCCACCTTTCCCGCGGCTGCACTACGACAAGGCTGTGGAGATGCTCAATCAAGCGCACAAAGACGGCCACCTGGAATCGCCGTTCGAATACGGAAACGACTTCGGCTCACCGGATGAGACCTGGCTCAGTTCGCAGTACGACCGTCCCGTGATGGTCCACCGCTATCCCGCAGACGCGAAGGCTTTCTACATGGAGCCCGATCCGCAAGACGCCCGCTACGCCCTCTGTGTCGATGTCCTGGCTCCGGAGGGTTATGGCGAAATCATCGGAGGCTCGCAGCGCGTATCGAGCTACGAGTTACTGAATGCCCGCATCGACCGCCACAACTTGCCTAAGGAAGCCTTCCAGTGGTATCTCGATCTGCGCCGCTACGGCAGCGTCCCCCACTCTGGTTTCGGCATGGGCATCGAGCGCGCAGTAGCCTGGATCTGCGGCCTCGACCATGTGCGCGAAACAATTCCATTTGCTCGCACGTTGCATCGAATTTATCCGTAGGTGGCTTTGTGGACCGTCGGAAGTTTGGTTAATTTCGCTCGATGACTATGCAGCTGTGCGCCGGCTGCTCACGTATGCGCCGTGACAACGTACGCACCGGCCTATGCGAACGTGTCAAGGTCGAGTGATGGAGTTAAAGGCACATTGGGCGGCAGAAGGAACGATAGAGTGGAGTTTGGAGGCATTGCATCTTGACAGGCACCCGGCGCCGCAGGAGCGCCCATGTAGGCAGGAAGGCTCGGCGGACGAACTGGAAAAGCCAGGGCGGAACGCGCCGGCGCAGACTTCTGAACTGGGGGGGGTGGCTGACGGTGGCGTCCTGTACCGTCATTCTGGGTTTGGTCGCGTGGGCTGCGATTGCGCGTCAGTTTGCGCCGACATCCAATACGTCCCTTACCCATTTTGACGCCATCATTGTGCTGGGCAGTCCGGCCGACTACGACGGGGATCCGACACCAACACTATTGGGGCGGGTTACTGAGGGGGTGCGCGAATATGAGCGGGGGGTGGCGCCGC
>Ga0307377_10003754_pt1 | contig 16928 bp, 12 predicted proteins | sample TR3MG_FD_202535 | JGI IMG/M metagenome (GOLD analysis project Ga0307377, IMG submission 202535) | Soil microbial communities from Risofladan, Vaasa, Finland - TR-3 | ecosystem: Environmental > Terrestrial > Soil > Coastal area > Acid sulfate soil | place: Finland: Risofladan, Vaasa | collected... | reverse complement strand
AACTTATGGAAAAACGGTTCTACCCGTCGGTGCGAGAGGCTAATCTTCGTATCACTGGTGGCTTGCCACCGGACCCAACCGCCAACAGCGCCCTTGCCACCAGGCTCGGGCGCTGTTGGCATCCTGGGCCGATTGAGGGGTACTCTCGGCTCACGCCACACCGTTCACGTTCGTACCACGATCCTTCGAAAACCTTCCGAGGACATAAGAGCAGGAGATAACCATGAGTGAAGCAAAACTCGAAGCATGGCTGGAAGAGACCCGCAGTTTCGCTCCGAGTCCGGAATTCGCCAAGCAGGCAAACGCTCAACCATCCATCTACGCCGAGGCCGAAGCCGACCCGGTCTCGTGGTGGCGCCAACAAGCCGAGCGGCTCACGTGGGCAAAGAGTCCAACCAACACACTCGAGTGGGATCTGCCGTTCGCGAGATGGTTTAGCGACGGAACACTCAACGCGTCCTACAACTGCGTTGACCGTCACGTCGAGGCCGGTCGAGGTGACAAGGTCGCCTACCACTGGATCGCTGATGCCGAGGGGGAGTCACGTACTATCACCTACGCCCAGCTGCAGAAGATGGTCGCTCAGGCAGCCAATGCTCTCACTGAGTTGGGTGTGAAGTCGGGCGACCGCGTCGCGGTCTACATGCCGATGATTCCCGAAGCGGTGGTGGCCATGCTCGCAATCGTGCGCCTCGGCGCCGTTCATTCGGTCGTCTTCGCTGGTTTCTCCGCCGACGCCTTGTCGAGCCGAATCCTTGACTCCGACTGTCAATTCGTCGTCACGGCCGATGGTGCGTTTCGTCGTGGCTCGGCCAGTCCACTGAAGCCGGCCGTCGACGAGGCACTCGAGTCGTGCCCCAACGTGAAAGCGGTGCTCGTTGTCAAGCGCACCAGCGGCGACGTCAACTGGGTGGAGGGTCGCGACCACTGGTGGCACGAGACTGTTGATCGCCAGAGTGACGTCCACTCTTACGAGAACTTCCCATCCGAACACACGATGTTCATCATGTACACCTCCGGAACGACTGCCAAGCCCAAGGGCATCTTCCACACGACGGGTGGCTACCTGACACAAGTGGCTACCACGTACAACTACGTATTCGACATCAAGCCCGATACCGACGTGCTCTGGACCGCCGCGGACATTGGCTGGATCACCGGTCACAGCTACATCGTGTACGCGCCACTGATCAACGGCGTTACGCAGGTGATGTACGAGGGCCTACCCGACTCAGGGGGCAAGGACCGTTGGTGGAAGATCATCGAAGAGAACAAGGTCACGGTCCTCTACACCGCACCCACAACCATCCGCACACTCATGAAGTGGGGCGACCAGTTTCCCAAGGACCACGACCTCTCGAGTCTGCGTCTGCTCGGCACGGTGGGCGAGCCCATCAATCCCGAAGCCTGGATGTGGTATCGCGAACACATCGGTGCGAGCCGGTGCCCGATTGTCGACACCTGGTGGCAAACCGAGACCGGCGCCATCTTGGTCTCACCCTTGCCGGGAATCACCGCGACGAAGCCCGGCGCGGCCATGCGGCCTTTGCCGGGTATCGGTGTGGATGTGGTCGACAACAACGGTGACTCGGTGGGTAATGGCGAGGGTGGCTACCTCGTGATCACCCATCCGTGGCCATCGATGACCCGCGGTATCTACGGTGATCCCGAACGGTTCAAGGATACGTACTGGTCTCGGTTCCCGGGTAAGTACTTCGCCGGTGACGGCGCCAAGCGCGACGACGACGGCGACCTCTGGCTGCTCGGTCGCATCGACGACGTGATGAACATCTCGGGCCATCGCTTGTCAACTACTGAAGTCGAGCACGCTCTGGTGGGCCACCCGGCGGTTGCCGAGGCTGCCGTCGTGGGGGCCAGCGACGAGACGACCGGCCAAGCCATCGTCGCCTTCGTCACCCTGAAGATGAGCGCCGATGACTCAACCAAGGATTACGGTCCGGTGATCGAGGAGTTGCGGATGCACGTCGCCAAGGTCATCAGTCCGATCGCGAAACCCCGTCAGATCATCCTGACGCCGGATCTGCCGAAGACCCGTTCCGGAAAGATCATGCGACGACTCCTGCGCGATGTTGCAGAAAACCGTTCATTGGGTGATGTCACGACACTGACCGACCCGACGGTCGTGAATATGATCGCCGGACTGATGGACACCCACGCGTCAAGCGACGACTGAAGATTCACCCCTGCTCGGCTGCCTTTGAGTGAAGGTGGCCGAGCAGGGACATCCGTCGAGTCGGCGCCAGGTAGGCGCGATCGGTGAACTTGATCGACATCATCGAGATTTCCGTGAAATCGAGGCGCTGTTGATGACACGTAGTTGTCAGGGATGAGGCGACGCCACGGTGACGGGGCGCCAACATCGAACGACAACCGTAGGAGACCTGATGACTTCCAGCAACACCACTGAACCGACACCTGATTCACGCGTGCGAGCGGCGGGTCGGCCAGTGCTCGTCGTCGTCATCCTCCTGGTCGTGGCCCTGTTGGTGACCTCATGGCTGATTGGACATCGCAGTGCCGGCGCACAGGCGACGATCTCAGTAAGTGGCTCGGCCACAGTGACGGGGCACCCCGACACCATGAACTTCCAGATTGGCGTACACACCGTCAGTCCCGCCTCGAGTAGCGCCTTGGACGCCAACAACGTGAAGATTCAAGCTTTGATCAATTCGCTCTTGAAGGACGGAATCAAACGTGCCGACATTCAGACTTCTGGTCTGAATCTGAGTCAGAACTACAGCCCCAATGGATCGCCAAGTGGCTTCGCGGTCGATAACACATTGAACGTGACGAGCCATGATCTGACCACCACGGGCGCTACCATCGATCGAGCAGTTCATGCGGCCGGCAACGGCGTCACGCTCAACGGTGTGACACTATCGATTTCGGACGAGAAGGCACTCTTGGCCCTGGCCCGGACCCGCGCGGTGACCCACGCCCGCACGGCTGCCGATCAACTGGCCATGGCCGCCGGCACCCACGTCACGGGCGTGAGAAGTCTCAGCGACCAAGAGAATCCCATCACGCCAATCTTTTACGGTGCGATGAAGGCCACCGCGTCAGCCAACGGTGCGCCGAGCGTGCCAATCGAAGCGGGCACTCAGTCGGTGAGCGTCCAGGTCAACGTCGTGTTCACGATGTCGAACTGACATGTCAAACCCGCTTTAGGAGTCGAAGCCCACTCCGAGGTAGTCGAGAAACTTCAGCCACAGATTGCGCCGTCCCTTGTGAGAGTCGGCGCGCTTGATCGCCGCCTGGGTGATGCGGATGAACAGCCAGCGAAACGGCTCGGGCGGAAAAGGCATGGGACGCTTGCGCACCATCATCAACTTCGTCCGGTCCGACTCGACCCCGTCGAGAAGATCCAGCATGGTAGCGGCTCCGAACCTGGTCGAAGCCACTCCCAGGCCGGTGTAGCCAAGGACGTAGGCGACCTTGCCGTGGTGTGACGTACCCCAGAATGGGGAGAACCGCGTGCACGTATCAATGGCTCCTCCCCACGCGTGGGTGAACTTGATCCCCGCGAGTTGGGGAAACGTTTCAAGAAAGTGTGCGGCCAACGTGGCGTAGGTATCAGCGTTGAATTCGTACTCTCGACGTACTTTGCCACGGAAGTTGTAGATCGTGTCGTATCCGCCCCACAGGATGCAGTTGTCGTTGGTCAGCCGGTAGTAGTGGAACTGGTTTCCCGAGTCCGATATGCCTTCACGACCACCCCACCCGATGCTCGCCAATTGTTCGTCGGTCAATGGCTCGGTCACCATTGCGTAGTCGTATACCGGCACGATGTACTTGCGCACCGAATGAACGAGCGAGGGGAAGACGTTGGTTCCTAGCGCCACTCGCGCCGCGGTCACCGCACCGTACGGCGTGTGTACGCGCACGGCGTCCTCCACGTCTTCGAGCCACTCCACCTTCGAGTTCTCATAGATCTTGACACCGACTGAAATACACGCGCGCTCGAGTCCCCATACCAATCGTGCGGGGTCCACGAGGGCGGTGCCGTCGTGGTCGTACAGCGCACCAACGTAGGACGGAGAATGCACCCGGGCCTGAACCTCTTCCCGATTCAGCACCTCGACGTGGTCGCCCATTTCGTTGCGCAACCGCGCTGACTCAATCAGATTCTCGAATTGCCAGGGCTCGACGGCCACTTGCAACTCACCGGTGCGCTCGAAGTCGCACTCGATGTCATAGCGCCGGATCGTCTCTTCAATGGCGTCGAGGTTTTCGCGTGCGAGCCGCTCGATGATGGGCATCTCGTGGGGATACCGACGGATGCCGTTGGCAAAACCGTGGGTGAGCGACGCCGAACAGAAGCCTCCATTGCGACCCGAGGCGCCGGCTCCGGTCTCGTATTGCTCGACGATGACAACCTCACGGGTGGGTTCGCGTTCCTTGGCGAGCAGCGCCGTCCACAGACCCGTGTATCCGGCACCGATGATGCATAGATCAGCTCCGATGTCACCGATCAATGCGGAGTGGGGGGCAGGCTCCAGGGGGTCCGAGTCGAGCCACCACAGTTCGGGTTGGACATCGGCGAGATGGCGTAAGACGAAGGGATCCTTCTTCTCCATATTGTGTCCAACCAGTGGTTGGAATCACCCTCTCTCGGTGTTTCACATCGCGCAATCGCCCCCAATGGACGGTGCGCCGGTTGGCCGCCAGACCAAACTCAGTTACACGATTCTACCCACGCCGAAGGCGTCGTGGATGCTTTGGCCTCCGTGGAAGACCCCAATTTCACCTAACCATGAAGGGTGCGGGCCCGCTCAAACTGCGGGGGCCATGGGATGATCTGCCCCAGCCGTTCGGCGGCGTGCAACGCCCATCGGGGATTTCGCAGAAAAGCCCGTGCGAGCATGACCGCATCGGCCTGACCGTTTGCGACGATCTCCTCGGCCTGCTCTGGCTCAGTGATCAGCCCCACCGCGTTGGTCATGATGCCGACTTCATCACGGATGGCGGCGGCAAACTCCACCTGATATCCCGGCGCCACCGGGATGTGGACGCCGTGGACATTACCCCCCGACGACACATCGATCAAGTCAACACCGCGGTCCTTCAGCTCTCTGCAGAGCTCGATGGATTGAGCTAGGTCCCAACCGCCTTCTACATAGTCTGTCGCCGAGATCCTCACGAAGAGAGGCATCGAATCCGGCATCGCCGCACGAACTGCCTCGACCACCCGCAACACGAATCGAACACGATTCTCGAACGACCCCCCGTACTCGTCGCCACGCTGGTTGGATAGGGGTGACATGAATTGGTGCAATAAGTACCCGTGGGCCGCGTGGATCTCCAACACATCGAAGCCGGCGGCCATCGCCCGATGCGCCGCCGCCGCGAAGGCCAGGACCAACTCGTCGATCTCCTCCACCGTCAACTCGTGGGGGACTGGGTAGCCCTCGAAGGGAAGTGCACTGGGCGCTTGAGCCGTCCAACCACCCTCGGCTGCGCTGGCGGTGAGGTGATCGTCCCACGGCCGCATGGTTGACCCCTTACGACCCGCGTGGGCCAGTTGTATGCCCATATACGTGCCCTGTCCGTGGGCAAACGACGTCACCTCGGACCACGCGTGCACCTGTTCGTCGTTCCAAAGTCCGGGGCAGCCGACGGAGATTCGACCATCGGCCACCACTCCGGTGGCCTCGGCCATGACCAGGCCCGCGCCACCCGTGGCGAATGATCCTAAGTGGACTCGGTGCCACGCACCCACGACACCGTCGCTCGCTGAGTACTGGCACATCGGACTGACCCAGACGCGATTGGCGAGTTCGAGGTTGCGGATGCGTAGCGGCTTGAAGAGTTCTGACACGGGGGGTGACCTCACTGGGAATTGGTGACACACCAATCTACCGGGGAGTGTTTGAACCTGGTAGCGCCACCTCGCACGGTGGGACCCGATGTCGTTGGACGAATACGGGCCAGATGACAGGGTGACCTGACCCGGCGAGTGCCGATGTCGTCGTTGTTTAGACTTGCGTGGGCCCAATTCCGGCTCCCCCCAGTAAAGGAATGACTGTTCATGCGCCTTGCGAACCTTGACGGACGAGCAACCATCGTGACCGACACCGGACTGATCGACGTTGCGCGGGCGTCCAACGGAGCCTTTTCGGCGTCGATTGACAAGTGCGTCGTCCAACTCGATCTCCTGCGAAGGTGGTTTGGCTCGGCTCGGCCGCACACGACCGCCGACACCACGCCGGATGAACTCCTCGGCAACCCTCGACTGGGACCGGTGGTCACCGCGCCCCAGCAGATTTTTGCCATTGGTCTCAACTATCGAATGCATGCGGCTGAGATGGGCTTGGTGATCCCCGAACAGCCAATGGTGTTCACCAAATTCGTCTCAGCCCTCTGTGGCCCGAACGACCAATTGCCGATCCCTGGTCCTACCACCGATTTCGAGGCAGAAATGGTGGTCGTCATCGGTCGGACAGTCCGTAACGTGCCCGTGGCCGACGCACTCACGGTGGTGGCCGGGTACTGCGTCGGAGAGGACTACTCCGAACGGACGTTGCAGATGAAGGGATCACCGGCTCAGTTCTCGATTGGCAAATCATTCAAGAACTTCGCGCCGATCGGCCCCTGGCTTACCACGAGCGATGAGATACCTAATCCGAATGACCTGCAGATCTCTAGCGAGGTGAACGGGACCCGATTCCAGGATTCGAACACCAGCGACATGGTCTTCACCGTTGCCGAACTGGTGTCGTACGTCTCGTCAGTGTGCGAACTGCGAGCCGGAGACCTCATGTTCACCGGCAGTCCCCACGGTGTAGGTCAGGGTCACAAACCGCCAGTGTTCCTGAAGCCCGGCGACGAGATCGTCACCACTATCGAGGGCCTGGGGTCGATCCGCAATCGGGCAATCTCGCGTCTGTAGCGAGTTGGCCGTGACTGAGCTAGCGGGTAGTTTCTAGCGCGTGAACGAGACTCTGACCAACCTTCATTCCAGCCTTCGACAAGGCTGGTTGCCCCTCTGTCGAATCAGTGAGGTATCGGCACAGCCCCGAGCCTTCAAGTTGCTCGGCCAGCAGTGGGTGACCTGGGTGGACACCTCTGGCGCTGTTCGTGTCTTCGAAGACCGTTGCCCCCATCGACTCGCCCCACTGTCGCTCGGAGTCTGCGAAAGCGACGGTATTCGTTGTGCCTACCATGGCTGGGTCTTTGACTCGAGCGGTGACTGTGTGGAGATTCCGGCACTCGGGAACGACGCCGTCATTCCATCGCGCGCCCGACTTGCCGGCCCCGCTCAGATTGCAGCTGACCACGGGATGGTCTTCATCGCGATCGACGAGCCGTTCACCGAACCACCTCTGCTGGCGGCCGCTGACAACGGCGAGTTTCAGGTGGGAGACCTACCGGTCTTGCGGACCCGTGCCAACGCCGCATTGTTGGCCGACAATTTTCTCGACATGGCACATTTTCCGTTCGTCCATCGCAACACGTTCGGGGCGGGCGAAGCCCGCGAAGTACCCCGCTACGAAGTCGAACGCCACGGGTTCGGGTTTAGCGCCTCGTACGAACACGAATTCGCGAATCGTGAGGACCCTGGCGTTGCGTCCGGCGAACGACCACTCATCCAGCGACGGCGCCTGACATACCGTTACGAGGCACCCTTTCACCTGGAGCTCGACATCGAATTCCTCGACGCCGGGGGATCGAATGTCATCGGTTTCTTCCTCGCGCCCGAAGACCATGACACCGTCAGGATCTATTCGTCGCTGTGGCGCAATGATCTCAATGGTTCGACCGAGCGCATGCAAGAGGCGATTGACTTCGAGATTGCGGTGATCGAGGAGGACCTCGCTCTTCAGTCGCAGTACGAATCGCTCGAGATGCCGCTCGACGTCACAGCTGAAATCCATACCCGCGCGGACAAGACAACTCTCGAACTGCGCCGGATCATGAGGGACTTTGTGGAGGCAGCCCGCCTCGGGTCGGAGGGCGTACTGCCGGTTGCTCCTGCTCCAAAAGAGTGACGCTCCCGGCGAGGGTAGTGAGGGTAGAGGCCCGACCGGGCCATGGCCGTCAACGCTTACATGAACTTCGCCATCGCACGAAGGAACCTCGGACCACCATTGCTCGGGTCAAGATCCGTCCCTAGAACCTGAGACCGGCCTCAAGAATTGACGTGGCGAGCTTCACTGCACGACGAGGCTCGAATTTCACGACGTTCCGTGCCCTCTGGTCCAACAGCCGTCTATCGCCATCTACGGGACAGACCGCACCGCATTCGGTGGCGTCGCCGAAGAATCGGGCACCACGTTCGTGGACGCCGCCGGCGGTGAGGGAACGATTGGGCCATTCGTCCCTATCGCCCGTGCTTGCGCCACACGATGATATTGACGAATCACCGAATTGGGTGCTGCGGCATTGGAATCGCGAATGTGTCGTCTGGGATCCCGAGCGCGAGGAGTTGATGTGATGGTTCGCGAGTTCAACTTCAATCGCCACTTCCGTCGATCCGTTCACAGGGTGTTGACGTGAATTCTGTCATCGAGGTCGATCACCTCACCAAGAGATTTGGACGACTGGTGGCCGTCGACGGTGTGAGTTTCAGCGTCCATGAAGGCGAGATATTCGGCCTCCTCGGTGAAAATGGAGCCGGCAAGACCACCACCATCGAGATGCTCGAGGGATTCCAAAGCCCGGACAGTGGAACGGTGCACGTCCTTGGTGAAAACCCCCGACACGGACATCGTCACTGGCGCGACCGCATCGGCCTCGTATTGCAAGAATCGGATTTTGACCCGTTGCACACCGTCCGAGAGACGTTGACCCTGTTCGCAAGTTTCTTCTCGAATCCACGGAACGTCGGCGAGACCCTTGAATTGGTGGGGTTGTCGGACAAGGCCAACGAGCGAGTCGGGCGACTGTCTGGCGGCCAGAAGCGACGAGTGGATGTCGCTCTTGGCATTGTGGGCCGACCGGTACTGCTCTTCCTCGACGAACCAACGACCGGTTTCGATCCAGTAGCACGACGCGAGTTTTGGCTGGTCATCGAGGGGCTGCGCGAGACCGGTACCTCGATGGTGCTCACCACGCACTACATGGAAGAGGCGGAGCGGCTGTGCGATCGTCTCGCCATCATGTCGAAGGGGCAGATTGTGGCGGAGGGAACTTCGTCAGCCCTGATCGGCGCTGTTGGTGCGACGAACGTCCGTTTCGAGTTCCCTCAGAACGTCGAATTGTCAACACTCTGTTCTGTCGCCGGCACCAACTTCATCCTGCACGACAACATGGTCATGGCACTGCTGGGCGATGAGTTGGATTCGGTGCTGTTGCGCCTGCTGCAGTGGTCTCAGTCAACCGGAACGCCCCTCGTCGGGTTGGAGGTTGTTCGGCCAACCCTCAACGATGTCTTCCTCGGCGCCACGGGGAGCGACGAATGAGATTCATCAGGCTCAGTTTCTCCCAGGCCTTCTACAACTTGAGGGCGTACCTTCGCAGTGCTCGGACGGTATTGCTTGGCGTAATCATGCCGGTCGGTCTGCTCGTCATACTGAGTTGGGTCTTTGCCCATCAGGGCAAGATCGCCGCGGCCGCTGGCTACCAGATGAGTGCCATCTCCTTCTATGCCGGGGGACTCACCGCGTACGGACTCATGCTGGGCACGTTCACCGGAGTGATGGTCGCCGTGGTGAGCGCCCGTGAAGCCGGTTGGTTGAAGCGATTCCGGGCATCTCCAATGCCTCCGGGTTCCTATCTCGCCGGCCAGATCATCTTCAATGTGCTGATCTCGATGGGCTTGGTGGTCGTGATGATGGCTATCGCGGCGTTGGTGTACGGGCTGCAACTTCGCTTCATTGCCCTCGTCGCGATGTTCTGCTACACGCTCCTCGGCGTCTTCTGTTTCACCGCGATTGCGCTCGCCATCACCCGTTTGATCACGACACCCGAGATGGGCTCGTCGGTAGGTCCCTTTGTCACCATCACACTGAGCTTTACGAGCGGGGTCTTTCTTCCCCCGAGCCTGATGCCCCGTTGGCTCGTGGACGTCTCGAACTACCTCCCTCTCGAGCCCCTTGCTCAGTCGATGCAGACCACTCTCGCCGTTCCCGTGGGCACCGGATTCTCCTTGCGCACGTTCATCGTGCTCGGGATCTGGGGAGTAGTTGGATTCGTGGCCGCTCGCTGGAGCTTCACCTGGCAACCACTGAGGCGATAGTGGTCCCGCCGCCCGTCGCGAGGCACGCACTGGCCATCGTGATCGTTTCCCAGTACCCCATTTGGTCACGGACCCACCGAGAGCGACATACCACGGGCCGCAAGGTGAGAAAGTGGTGAGAATGTCGCATCAGTCTTGCAAGGAGGATCGTGCAACTCGGCGACTTGTATTGCGTCGTGTCATCAACTCGGTACTGCGCCCCGCTGATCTGCTGGGAATCCCCACATTCATTGCCTCCAGACCTCTCACGGTGCTGATGTGCACGGCAGATGGCCACCGGGCGGGAAGGGTGCGATTCGGTGCGCTGGGCCCCTCGATGGCCAACATCGGATCCAACGAATGTGACCAGGCGCGCGACAAACAGGTTTCGGCCCCGTGGGTCGTGGTTAGGGTGGCAGTAGAGGTATTTCTGACTCCAGAAGCTTACGAATTCTGGGTTGTACGTGCCCGCACGATATACCAAAGGTGGTCACGTGACGCCGGAACCCATGCATTCAATTGATCCATTGAGCCAACAGTCGCATCCGAACGAACGCGGGCCTCTATCCTTGACCGCGTCATCGTTTGGCGACGTGGGGATGTCGGCGCCACCGAACCAAAGTGCACTCCCCACTCTCTTCCCTCCAATCGCCGATTATGCGTTCTTGTCGGACTGTGAGAACAGTTGCCTGGTGGCGCCCACGGGCGCGATTGAGTGGCTCTGTCTCCCCAAGCCGCACGACCCCAGCGTCTTTGGCACCATCCTCGATCGTTCGGCCGGCTCATTCCGCTTGGCACCGGTCGACAGTGCGGTTCCTGCTCACCGTCAGTACGTGCCGGGAACGATGGTCCTCGCCACGACGTGGCAAACTCGCAGCGGCTGGCTCGTGGTGACCGACTTCCTCGCGGTCGCGCCCTGGTACCGCAAGGGCGACCGCTCCGAACTGCACCGACGTACCCCCGGCGACTTCGACGCGCGCCACATCCTCGTACGATCGGCGGTGTGCCTACACGGCACCGTCGACATTCTGCTCAACTGCGAGCCCTCGTACGACTATGGCCGCAGTGACGCGCAGTGGGAATACACGGGTCCGACCTACGAGCAGGTGTCGACGACCAACACCGACTTCGACCGTCTGACCCTGACCGGTGACATGAGGTTCGGGATCGAGGGGCGATCGGTTCGAGCCCGCCACCGCCTGACGGAAGGGCAGTCCTCGTTCGTGGTCCTCAGTTGGACCGACGAAGAGCCCCCGACGACGCGCGCACAGATCGATTCGTATCGGGCCGAAACGAGTCGCTTCTGGCGCGACTGGATTGATGGTGGCAAATTCCCCGATCATCCGTGGCGAGAGCTCCTCCAACGTAGCGCCCTCACCCTGAAGGGGCTGACCTACGCGCCGACCGGCGCACTCCTTGCGGCGCCCACCACATCGCTGCCCGAGCAACCCGGCGGTCAGCGAAACTGGGACTACCGCTACACCTGGATCCGTGACGCGGCCTTTACCCTGCGCGCGCTCCACGTCCTCGGATTCGACACGGAAGCTGACGACTTCCTGGCCTTCCTCGGCGACGTCCTCGAACCCAGTGGACCTACGTCCATCGGAACAAAGCGTCTACGGGGCAGCCTCCGGGTGCTCTACCCCGTGGACGGCACGACGTCACTCTCGGAGATCGAACTTGACCATCTCTCGGGCTACCTCGGGAGCCGGCCCGTGCGAACTGGCAACGCCGCCCACGACCAGATCCAATTTGACATTCTCGGCGCCATCGTGGACTGCGTCTTCGAACACACCCGGTCGCGCGACTCGCTCAGTGAGCGCGCGTGGCGCATCGTCGTGCAGGCGGTCGACACTGCGCTCCATAGCTGGCGTGAAACGGACCGGGGTATCTGGGAGATCCGCGGTGAACCGAAGCACTTCACATTCTCCAAGGTCATGTGCTGGGTCGCCGCCGACCGTGGCGCCCGCCTCGCGACGCTGCGCGGAGAAAAGGAACGCGCAGAGCGGTGGTGGAGCGCGGCCCAAGAAATCCATGCCGATATTCTCGCCAATGCGCTAACCGAGGAAGGGTACTTCGGACAGTCCTACGGATCCAACGAACTCGATGCGTCACTCTTGCTCCTGCCCATGCTCGGCTTTCTGCCGGCTCAAGACGAGCGAATTCGTGCGACGGTGTTCGCCGTAGCGAGCGAACTCAGCGACGGTGCATTCGTCTACCGCTATCGAGCTGAAACCACCGACGACGGTCTCGGTGGGCAGCCCGAGGGTAGCTTCACCGCTTGTTCGTTCTGGCTCGTCTCGGCGCTCGTTGAGATTGGCGAACTCGAACAGGCGCGCACGCAGTGCGAGAAGTTGATCGGGGCCGCAAGCACACTCGGACTTTACGGCGAGGAAATCGACCCCACGACTGCCCGGCACCTCGGGAACTTCCCACAGGCGCTGACGCACCTCGCGCTCGTCAACGCGGTGCTGCATGTGATCGAAGCCGAGCAACGAACGACGAATACGTCTATTGGGCCCGCCGGTTCGCCGAGCTGGTGGAGCGCGGCTGGAAATCTCGACCGGGGGAGCGGAGCCGCATAATCAGCGCTTCACTGCCATATTCGGTGCAATATCGCGGTGCCCGAGGACCTCGGAAGGAAGTACCGTCACGTGTCGCCCCAACTGTCTTGGGTCGGATGCAATTCCCGCACCAGCGTTAAGGTGCATTCAAGAACATTGAAATTTTGGAGCCAGCCATACATCCCGTTGAACCGACCTTGAGCCTAGATCGGAATACGAAATCCCAATCGGTACAGGCCGATTTCGTCGTCGTCGCCAATCGTCTGCCCGTCCAACAATCGATTTCTCAGGGCAACGAGGAATGGCGCCCCAGCCCGGGCGGGCTTGTGTCGGCGCTGACCGCGGTGCTCCAGAACCACGACGGACTCTGGATCGGCTGGCTCGGTGTCTCCGAGCATGGTGAACCGCCGATGACCTACGAAGGAATCCGGTTGAAGGCCGTCGCCATCAGCCCCGAAGAGTACGCCGACTTCTACCTCGGGTTCTCGAACGCCACGCTGTGGCCGTTGTACCACGACGCCATCCGCGCCCCCACGTTTCATCGCCACTGGTGGCACACCTACCAGGAAATCAACATGCGATACGCCACCGCCGCCGCGGAGTCTGTCGCCCCGGGCGGGACAGTGTGGATCCACGACTATCAGCTCCAACTCGTGCCCAGCATGCTTCGACAGCTTCGTCCCGACGTGCGCATCGGGTTCTTCCTCCACATTCCCTTTCCGCCGAGCGAACTCTTCATGCAGTTGCCGTGGCGCAAAGAGATCCTGACGGGACTACTCGGTGCCGACCTCATCGGCTTTCAGGTTCCCCACATGGCGTCCAACTTCTCGCGCATCGCGCGTCGCCTGCTCGGCGCCACCGGTACCGACTCGGTCCTGCACTTCGAAGACCGGACCATTCGCGTCGGTGCTTTCCCGATATCGGTCGACACCAAGCAGATCACGACGCTCGCCGCCGACCCCAAGATTCGCGAGCGAGCACGCGAGATCAGGAGAGACCTCGGCAATCCCGAAATCGTGCTGCTCGGAGTCGACCGACTCGACTACACCAAAGGGATACAGCAGAGGATTAGGGCCATCACCGAGCTGTACGCTGACGGCACGCTCAATGGCGAGCGACACGTGATGGTCCAAGTCGCCGTTCCGAGTCGCGAATCCGACGCGCACTACGACCTCGAACGCCACAACCTCGAGCAGGTCGTGAGCGAGATGAACGGGGATCACGGCCTCGTTGGAAGCCCCATCATCCACTATCTGCACCAAAACCTGCCCTTCGAGGAGCTACTAGCCCTCTACCTCGCCGCGGACATCATGCTCGTCACGCCGTTCCGCGACGGAATGAACCTGGTGGCGAAGGAGTACGTGACCTGTCGCGCCGACCTCACCGGCAAGCTGGTCTTGAGCGAATTCGCGGGTGCCGCCTCCGAACTTCGTGGAGCATTCATGGTGAATCCCCATGATCTCGACGGGATCAAGGAAGCAGTTTGTCTCGCCTTGAAAGCCGGCCCGAAGGAAGCCAAAGCCCGGATGTCACGCATGCGGCGAAAAACGATGCGCCGCGATGTCTTCGACTGGGCACATTCCTTTCTAGCGGCGCTGCAACAGGGCAGTCCCTCCCAACCCGCCGATGACACCGGGAGTGCGGCCACTCCGCGCTAGACCGGGTTCGCCCTCGTCGCGTCCAGGTGTCAGGCACCCCTAGAGTTCGTCGATGAGTTCCATTACGGAGCGAACCACTCTCGACGGGCGGTACGGGAACCGATCGACGTCGTCTAGCCCGTCCACGCCCGAAAGGACGAGAATCGTGTCCACGCCCGCATCGACGCCGGCCAGAATATCGGTGCCCATGCGATCGCCGATCATGACCGAGGACTGGGAGTCGGCGCCGAGCACCTCGAGCGCCTCGCGGATCATCCTGGCGTTGGGCTTACCTACGAAGTACGGCGCCACTCCGGTCGCCCGCTCGATGATTGCGGCCATCGCTCCGCAACCCGGGAGCGAGCCGTTCGCCGAGGGTCCAGTTGGCTCGGGGTTCGTGGCGACAAATTGGCTCCCTCTCTCAATGAGGCCGATCGCGGTGGCGAAGTCCTCGAAGGAGTAGTCCTGGGTTTCGCCGAGAACGACATAGTCGGCGTCGTGACTCGTCAGACGGTAGCCGACGTCGTGCAGCGCCGAGTGAAGACTGCTCTCGCCGATGACGAAGGCGCTCCCGCCGGGACGTTGGGCGCGGACGAACTGGGCAGTGGCGAGTGCCGAGGTCCAGAACTGCTCCTCGCTGACGTCGAGCCCCATGGACGACAACCGGTCGTGCAGTTCGCGAGGCGTGAACATCGAATTGTTCGTAAGGACGAGGAATGATCGTCCCGTGGAGCGCAGGCGGTCGAGGAATCGGTCGGCTCCATCGATCATCGAACCCTCCGCAATGAGGACACCGTCCATATCGCAGAGCCAATTTCGGGTTACCTTGCTGACCACCATTGCACCATCAGAACACACATCACCGCCTCCCCACGACCGAGCGGAGTGACGAGCCTCGATGGGCGCGCCTCGAGTCCAGTTCGCCACGAGGGCGAGACCGTGGCTGGAGACGCATCAGGACGGCCCGTTCAACCGACCGCGCGCCGCGGGCGGCGGGGTTGCCCACCATCCATCTCAGGTTGCGATCAGACTGCAGGGTATTCAGGTGGCTAACGTGCAAACGGAGGGACCGAATAGCTGTGCAATCAGCCACGTCGTGACGGTTGCTCCGTGACACTCGATCATCGCAGGGAAAGGCGGCTACCGAGACGATCGGACAATGGACGTCGTTCGTGGTGAAGGTTTCGCTATGAGCAGGGCGAAGTCAATTCAAAGGAGAGTCCGTATGACTGTATCGATTGCCGTTCTCATCGTCTTCATTGTGGTGTTCGTCTTCCTCGCAATGACCCTCCACGTGATCCACCAGTATGAGAAGGGGGTGGTCTTCCGTTTCGGGCGAGTCGTTGGTGAGAAGGAGCCGGGGCTCGTATTCATCCTGCCGATTATCAACGTGATCAGAAAGGTCTCCTTTCGGATCGTAACCATGCCAATCCAGTCCCAAGGGATCATCACCCGCGACAATGTCAGTGTGGATGTCTCGGCGGTCTCGTACTACCGAGTGGTTGACGCCACCAAGTCGGTAATTGCCATCGAGAATGTTCAGGAGGCGATCAACCAGATCGCACAGACCACACTTCGCAAAGTCGTCGGTCAACATACTCTGGACGAGATGCTGGCCGAGACCGATCGCATCAACGTGGACATTCGTGAGATACTCGACGTCCAAACGGCGGACTGGGGCGTACTGGTGACGCTGGTGGAATTGAAGGACATTCAACTGCCCGACACCATGAAGCGAGCCATGGCTCGCCAGGCCGAAGCGGAACGGGAGAAGCGCGCCAAAATAATTGCCGCCGAGGGCGAGTCACTAGCAGCAACAGCGTTGGGCGAAGCGTCGGACATCATGATGCACCATCCGCTTGCTCTTCAGTTGCGTAACTTGCAGACCTTGATTGAGATCGGCGTCGACAAGAATACGACGGTGGTGTTCCCCGGTCCACTGATGAGCACCATCCAAGAGATGGGGGCTTTTCTCACACGCGAGACTGGTGCGATTGACAAGTTGGTGAAGCACTTGGCCAACGACCAGCCGCCTGGTGCGCCGGGTTCTGATCGGGACTAGGTGCCACCGCCAAGTGTCGGTCGATAGCGAACCAACGTGGTGGATCATCCATTGTCAACAGATTGAAGCTGGCGTCGTACGAGGTGGACTGATGTGAACACGGACCGGCTGTCGTGGCACACCGACATCAACGGCCGCCCACCTCGGACGCTGCGTCAGTTCGTCGTGGCAGCTTTCGGTCAATCGCCCAAAGCGTGATCATCAACGCGACGCCCGCGAGGCCGATCATCAGGGTGTCCGTAAGCGTATGAGCAGGCAATTGCAGTGCGTAAAAGGTGCGCACACTGCCCAGTGGAAAGAGCAAGACGAAGCCACCCGCCGCCAACCCCACCAATAGCGCTCGTCGCCAGGTCAGTGGCAGCGCGACGAGTACGAGCACGGTCAAGCTGAGCATCAGGGCGACCAGCGTGGCGCTGGTGCGCTGTTCGACGAGCGGGAGGTGCTGTGAGCGGGCGAACGCGTAGGCAGCGAAGACTGCGACGGCCACG
>Ga0307377_10003753_pt1 | contig 16929 bp, 15 predicted proteins | sample TR3MG_FD_202535 | JGI IMG/M metagenome (GOLD analysis project Ga0307377, IMG submission 202535) | Soil microbial communities from Risofladan, Vaasa, Finland - TR-3 | ecosystem: Environmental > Terrestrial > Soil > Coastal area > Acid sulfate soil | place: Finland: Risofladan, Vaasa | collected... | reverse complement strand
CAGGCGCTGGTAAGATCATCCTTGAATTGAAACGGGCTGCATAATCCAGTATTGCATTTACATTTACATCCTTTGTCATACACGCCTCTGCTACGATGTTTTCTTCCATATCTGGGGGTAGTACTGCATCAGGGGGTAGCGCAAGGACTACAGCTATCTTTAGGGCGGCTTCACGTGTTGATACCTGCTTAAACTGCATACGCTCTACATCTGACACGTTATGTTGCGTAATTTTTGCTTCCGCGGCTAACCTAGCCTGACTCCATTTACGGGCTTTCCTTGCACGCAATACTGCTGCATTACGTAGTCGTAACTCTGCTCGGATCTCCATTACTCACCTTAATTATTGCCGCATCTATTAGACAATTACGTATATTCCCTACGACTTGATTCAAATGCGCTACTTCTCTTTGTAATTCATCCTGATCTGCTACTTTCCATTCCATTACACTACTCACTGGGTACAGTACTGTCCAAGGCTGTCTTCGTATATTTATCGAAGACAACCTACTAGCTCAACGCTCGGCACGAGGACGCGGCTATGCCACGTCAAAGCCTTTAGTGCGTAAGCTACTTCTCAGTGATTTGCTAATTTCAATGTTCCCATTATTTGGCATGCAGTGCTTCACAATGTACTCGATACCTTTTTTAGACGCGTCGAATAATGTTATCTTTACGTTACCGTGCGTTATTTTTGTCCACCGTTTCATTGCTAGCTCAGTTGTCACAGTACCCTTACCTAAGGCTCCAACTATCGCGTGAAAGTGTATATCTCCTCGTTCTTGGCGTTCGTATCCACGAGCCCATATAACCCCAATATTCGGGTGTTTCCAGTAATGGTGCCCAAACTCCTTACGGTTCAAATCATGGATCCAAACGTCAAAAGCTTTATCAGCGGCCATTTGAACGGAACACTTGGGGAAAGTAAGATGGCAATATAGGTTCCACTCATATGTACTCAGAAAAGCTATCCAAGCATTCTGTAGCGCTAATCTTTGCAAATCATCTTCGTTGAAATCATAAACCAACTCAGGGTTGCCCCCGCGTCCGATTTATTCCGCTGTCATTGTTTATAGCTTGTAGCCCATTACCTGTCAAGAAATTCCGTCCCAATCTGTCACGGATGTGAGAAGATATCTGGCAACGTCAATACCGACGACTTCGACGTAGTCATTAGCAGTCTGTACATACCATTTTGAGGCATATCGCCTGAGAACATCAGTACGCTGCATCTCAACCATGACGATATACTCATTTGTGCCAAGTAGAGGTTTCCAGCATAGGAATAGATCATCAAGCTCCATCGGCATCCCACTACCAAGAATACTGATTGACCCTGGTGTGTCACATGTCCAGTCACACCCTAATGCTGCCCCTTCAGGTAATGGGAACTCATTAAGAACATCGCGCATCTCTTCCCACTTATTAAAGTAAGAACAGTCTGCTAATTGCACCCACCATAAGAGGTCAGTCATGTCTGGCATTTTAACTCCCATTCAAGAATACCCGACCATAGCTACTATTTCTGGTAGCTATGGCCGGGTATTTACTTATCAACCTTGTCATCTTTTTGAACAGTCCGTCAGCCTATATTTTTTGATCCAACGAGTTACAAACGATACTGGTGATTTACCGCTTGTAAATGCATCTGTCATTGCTTTAGCATCTACACGAAGCTTGATACAGGTGCATAATGTGCGAATACGAAACTGACGGTCTACTTCATATTTCCACTCCTCAAATTTGTCATACGCCAAGCCTCCCTCCTAACGTATTCCTGGAACACCCACACTGTGGACAGAGTAGCTCTGACAGCAGCATTGGAGCACCACACGAACATGTTGTGAGCTTGACGTTTACGGGCTTCTGTTCCGTATCTGTTGATGGAAGGAGTCGATACACCTCCTCTTCCGACAGCAATAAATCTTTGATTGCAATACGGGCCTTTCCAGCCAGCGCGTCTGCTTTCGTGTGAAGTGCATTGCTGTTACGAGGAAGCCACCGCCAACGTAAACGGTAACCTCTCGTTTCGAACCAGTCGATGACCGCCCATAAATCGAGGTTAGCCTTACGTCCATACTCGCGGTTACCACATTTTACCGTGTATTCTGAATCTGAAAAGATCCAAACCCGATACGGTGGCTTATGTATTTTACCGTCGAGTAACTCGTTATAGTGTACGCCCAACGCATCAACATACGCACGGAGTTCCATGCGATTCACCGTTGCGCGTGATTGAGCGCTGATCAGACACGTACGTACATGATGCCGATTGTCGATTATAAATGCACAACAACCACCACCATCCTTCCACTGCGCCCCCGATCCATCCCCAAAGATCAGGAGATCCCATTGACTACTGGAGATCTCCTGATCCTTTAGAAACTTACCGAGGGCCATTACACTAGGATTCATCCTCGTAATTCTGAATCATCATCGCAGCGAAGATGTTGTACAGGATATCCTTGTCAATCAGGATACCCCGTGCCCATTTACTGAACTGCCCCACCATCATCGCTGCCGCCATATTAGCGCAGTAGATGGTGGTCTTGGCCGTACAGCTTTGCTGCAAACCGTCTTCCGCATTGAACAACGTGCGTGGATAGTACATCTTGCCTTCTATATGCGAGACGACAAGAACTCGTGCAACCTCAGCACCCATACGAGCATCGACAAAGAGAGCCAACGGATCGCCTGGCTCGCCTTCTGGCAAGAATCGCCCTTCAAATGCTTGCCAGATCGACTTGCGTGCTTTCATATCATCAACACAAGAGAAGATTGCGAAGTATTTTTCTGCTTCAGCTTCCCCCTCCCGAACCAGATCCATCACGAATTCTTTGCGAAACTTCGTTTTGGATGTCTTGATGATCACATCAGGATTAATGCGTGTGCACAATTTTGCCACAGCCTCAACCTTGGGTATATTCATGTCATCCATGAAGAATCCCTGTGCACCAAGGTTCTCGATCTCCACATCTTCAGGATCGATAATCCAGATATTCTTTACGCCAATGGCTGCCAACTGCAACGTAAGCTGACGACCAATAGCACCAACGCCAACCACCATGGCCTGCGTTTTCTCCAGAACCTCTGGCTTAAGGATATCCTTGAACCGTGTGTTTCGCTCCGGCGTAGGTTCCTCGTTACGGTCCTTTGATGGCGCAGCACTCATCTCCGTCTCCGCCTGTTCCGTCACTATCTGTAACATCTCCTCGTGCGTCACTACTTCCATCTGTTGCAGGGCCGAATCCGGGCTCATCGTTACCTTTCAAGGTAGCAGCCGCTACCACTTGTTCAATAGTGACAATCTCAGTTTCCCTTTTTGAGGAACGACGGGGAACATCAAGCCAACCGCTCTTGTCCAACACGCATCCCACGTGTGCCCGTTCTCCAGGTTTGATTGTTCCGCAGCCATCCTTAACCAAGTATGAGTTTGATAGATCAATCTCTAGATGGCATATGCCACAGAAGCGTGATATCGGGATAAGACTTTGAGACCCGCGTGGAGTTGTGTTGGTCTCTTTGTCGTCTTCCACTTTGATCTCCGTCACGTCTACCGATTCATCTGTTGTAGCAGTTGAGGCTGGAGCAAAACCTGCTGTACTCTCAACAGTGCCACCGCTAGCCCCAGTTACCTGCAACAACTCAGCGGCAGCCACAGCCTCGTCAGAACGCAGATCAATAACCTGCCCACTACTGAGGACACGTGTGATCTTCATTGGTACAAGCCTGCCATCACCATTGACACGCCACGAGACTTCTCCACAAGCGATTGGCGCTTCGTCGGAGATGTCGCAGATGCTGTCAATATCGTCACCAATATCAGCATTGATCTTGGCCTTCGGACTGAAGGAATACCACGCCAGATCAGTTATGACTGTCTTGGTATCATCATCATTTGCGTCGCACTGCCAGACCTGCTCTACGCAATCGTTGATGAGTCTCATTTTCTCGGCTGTTTCTCTGGTGGCAAGCCGGTGTATTCCACCGTACGGGGGAATTTCGAACTGGTCAGCCAGTCGAGTACGCGGATGACTGATGTCACTGCTAGACTGTGCCCGGTTATAAGAAGCTGGACTAGCCGTTTTAGGAGGCAAACCAGAATTCGTGGAGCCGGCATTGTGAAACCCGGCAGTCTCATCATTCTGATCCTCGTTCCACCATCCGCTATAGTTCCCATCGTAAGCCCCATAGCCTGGATAGCGCGCTCCACGACCTGGGTAATGTGTGACACTATGTCCCGTTGGGCTGGAAAAACTCCGCGTACGAACGTTTGCGAGGTACTCTTCTTCCCACTTTACATAATCCTCACCTGACACACCCGCAAATGGAGGATGCAGATCGACCTGTGGTGTCAGTTCCAGTTCTGCGCCAGGCCCGTTGGTGTAGCGCAATCTCGCCTTGCACTCACCACCTTTGGCAAGAATCACCATGATAGCCCAGTCGGAGTTACCGAACACATCGTGAAACGTATTTATATCTTGTCCACTTGGCGATGCGCTGGAGCCAGGATGTGTATGCAACCACACACGTAGCACCTCATCTGGCGTATAGCCTTTACGATCCATGTCATCGAGCAGCTTAGCTACAGCATCATCGTCGAATTCAACGTGTGCTGCTGTGCATTGCTGCCCAACCGTCAGGAAATCGTGGACATACAACGGCTCTTCTTTCATACTGATACCGAAGCCACCGATCTCCGTGGATCCTCTATCTCGGAACCACTGAAGCTTCGACCACGCGTTTGGTGAAAATCGCAGCGTGTTCACGGGATTCGGCCGACCTTCGAGTTGCTTCTTTGCCGGAGCAGTCCACGCCCCAACAGTATGGGTTGTCTTAGGCGCGGATACTGCACCATTTACTATAAGTGCACCAGTTGTCTGTCCATTGGAAGTACTTCCCAATCTTCCACGGACGAAATGCTCAGCTTGCGACGTACTCTGAAGCGTGGAGATAGCGACCCCCTTTTCTCTCTGTGCTTGGTCTCTACGTAGCCTTCTACGTCTATTTCTTCCTCTACCCACTAACTTGATCCTTTAGACGAATGTTAAAAAGTAATCGATTCCGTTCCAGCAGTAATCCTAAACGTTCCGTTATCAGTCCTAGTGTTTACAGCAGGGGCAAAGCCACCTACTCCATCATCGGGTGCAGTATCGATAAACCCTTCTCTTCGTACCGGTTCTGGACGATCTGCATCACTGTCTTGAATTGGGCGTATATCTTCGGCTGTGCCTTCTGGGGCATGTGAGAGCCGAGACAACAGCATACAGGTTGGCGTTGTTGTCCATCCGGGACAACACGCCCTCTGCTCGCGTGCACGTGAATTATAACAGTTACGGCACATGTATCTGGCTCGTGCACTACAGTACATAAGTTCTGTCGATGGTAGTCTCACACCGCAGTCCTGGCAGACTTGTCGTACTCCGATGACACAACCGGAAATCCCTAGGTCGGAACAGTTGGGACATCCTACCCCATCTGATGATCTCAGTCTATCTCTGCAGCGCCCGCAAATAGTGGTTTCATGTGTGCTACAGTAGCTATTGCACTCCTCACAGACTGTATCACCACATAGGGTACAGTTATATGGATCACCTACCTCATCTTCGCAGATTGGACAAATTGAATCAGAGGATTCGTCAATACCAAAGTCGGCATGCGGTCGAGGATGTGGCCCACGTGGGAGGTTCTTCGACCAGTGTTCCAATCTGAGGTATGGCGAAGCAGGATTGTATGTACTGAGGATTTGACTGACGATGATCAAGAACGACTGGATATCGCCAACCTGGAGTGCTTTTCGTATCATGGACTCGCCAGTACCTTCGCACAGAACATTTGTGCGAATATGCGGATGTGTATGATTTTCACTCAAATTCGGCTCTAGTGCAGTGATTATATACGGCTTACTCACTCCGCGTGCGAGTTGACTTAGTATCAGTTCGATGTTGAATGGTCCGAAGTTAACGACCACATCATAGCGAGGATCTGCAATCTTCACTGGATGTGTCTCGACAACCAACACCCAACCGTTAGTCCTGCGTTCAACACGCCAATCACGAAAGTCTGCTTTAATCCCATTGAGCCCTTGTGCAATCATGCTCACTGGAAGCAACGGTAACCTATTATTCGGTTTGTGTGTATACTTCTCATTTGACAACCGTGTTCCGTTTACCCCATGTAGACAATAGTCTGCCTGTGATATGAGGAAACCAAACTGGTTCTTAAACGTGGTGATTGCCATCATCACTTCGTCCATCAAAATACTAGCTTCTTTTTTGTCATTCTTCTCACGCAGAAGGAAGTCTGCACTGTGACACGCATCCACGGAGCACAACAGCTCCGCTGCGATCTCGCTGATCAAGTCAGCCAGATCATCCGGAAACTCAACGCGCTGCCGCCGGATATATTTGTGAATCAACTCCGCGCTTTTTGTCGCGTCAGTGATTGTCTCAAACGATTGAGCCTTTACCATATTACCCTTTCCGAACAAAAAAGAAGATAAATATGGCGCCCGCCCGCATTACGCGAGCGGGCGCCATAGGGACAACTAGGTACTTATGGTGTTAGGACTAGGCGCCCTGCACCTTGTGCGGCGTGATCGTGATTCGATCACCTTCGACGAGAACGAAGTCGGCAGGAAGACGACCCGTGGGCGACTCGTCGTTCTCCCGGTTGATCCGGATGACGAACTTCGACGGATCCGAGGTGCCCATCTGCTGCTGCCAGAGGGCCTGGATTGTCGCGCCAACGGGGAGACGGACGAAGTCCGCGAAGCCGGTCTCGGCGGAAGACATGAGGTATACGCGAATGGTTCCGGCTTCTTCGGAGTTCGGTGCACCAACGACAGGAGCTTGATCAGTCATGGATTTAAAACCTTTCCGGAAAGTTGTAGTTGTTAGTGAGAACATTGTGCCCTCACAAAATGCGGCGGTACCTCGTATCGGAAAGATTTGTAATTTAGGAATGGTCACGTTTGACGGTAACAGCTGTTCCCCATGGAGCGATATTCTGCTTAAATTCCACGGGGCTCATGCACCCTTCAGGAAGTACCCATAACGTAGGTATTCCATCTGGGCTCGTCTCCTGATGAGAAGCTACGTAGTCGTCCCACCATGAAGCATTCCTTTCAGTTATGATTATCTGTTTGTAGCGTTCTATGCCACCATAGCCATCGGTGAAACCAACCAAAAAACTAGGCATTGGATTCATCGTACGAATATATACCAATGCATCGCTGTAGTCAGTTCCGCCACGACCATGAAAGTTTTCGAGCCCGACATATGGATTATACTCATCCACTTTCGTAACAGCAGCATCACAATGAATCACGGTGATATGTGCGCCACGAGCATGTAATCCACGAAGCTCTGGATCGACAAGCTTCAACTCTGAACTTTCCATGGATCCCGAAGTATCTACGAGAAAGACAACGTCAAGACCAGACTTCCGAATACGACCCATATGGGCCGAATGCCGCCTAGACGGTCTGCGTCGGGTGGGTACAACGAAGTCATCTCGGTTACGTGTTTCCATAGCTCTTAAGTACATACTCCAAGGCACCTCAGCCTCTCGTTGTGAGGCTTGAATAAGTTGTGCCTGGTCAGCACCAAAGAATCCACGACTCCACGCCTTTTTCTCTGCTTCGAGAGCTGCAGTAACACTTTGTATCAGTTGAGTCATCTTCTCATAAGCAAGAGGTGCTTCACTAGGGTCAAGACGGATCACTCCGCTTGCAACACCCTTAACCCCTTTTCCTGTGAAATCCTCGCCCGGATTGCCAGCCGTACCAGCTAGCGGATCTTGCAAATCGTTAGTCTCGTCCGAATATATAATATCCGGAAGATCTATTACGAGTCCCTGCAACAATTCGGCATATGCCTGTGAGCTGAGTTTTGGCGGAAAACCAAACTGGTTGAGGGTGCATCCAGGTAAGCCTTCAGCAGCGAGTTGTTTACGGTCGATTAGCTGATTCACATAGATGTCCATTGCCATTCCAGCAATCTTTCGACCGTAACCTTGCATTAGATCAAGCCCATGTTGCGACATGTGTCCTTCTATTATATGTAGTATTTCGTGCTTGATCAGTTGTACTCTTGCTTTGAAGCTGAGCCGACTAATAATTGGCCAATACAACAGAATACAGATTTGGCCTGTGCTACTGTCCAACGTTACCATTGCTGGGGTTGGATATGGGCCATTGAACGCAAACGGTTGCTTTACGGCTAACACCTCTACCCCATGTAACGCGTAACAGTAGTCAAACTGTTCCTTGTTAAGTAAGTAGTAAAGGAGTTCTTCGAGCCACTTACGATCTGTGGCCTCAGCTATATCAACAAGCTTCATTTGCTGTCGACTTTAGCCGTAAGCTCTTTAAGTTCGTGATACTTTTTTGTCATTTTGGCTAGAACTGGTGCGTTCCCAACAAGAGGTAATACAATTTCTGCAATATGTTCTCTTGTATAGATCACATCGAAAACGTTCTTAGCCATGTCATGGCATTTCCCATCAACAAGGATATTAATAAACTTGACGATATTGGGACCAAAGTTGGGTAGTGCCTGAACTTCTGCTTTTGTCAGTTGAGTCAGTACGCGGAGCAAGTCGTTCTTACTGGCCCCAACAAATCCGCGCAACTTGTTATTGCTGAGCCACCCCTGTATTCGTTTTTCGTATTCCACCATCTGGTCGGGTAATGCGGTGATAAGCTCTCGTCCAAGGATAATCATAAGCTCTGGATTATCACCGACTAACAGATATTGTTGTAACGGTGGAAGGATGTTGGTTGCGTTTACAAACGATGAGCGAATATCTTGCACGATAACACCAGCAGGTTCGCCAACGTTTCTCAAATTCTCTACTTTCTCCGCAATCATCATCCAGTGACGTGGGCTCAAACCTTGATGTCCCACTGCAGCCTCACCAGTTATCACATTACTGATGAACGTTGGATGTTCTGATAAAAATCGGTAGATTGTAGGAAACATGATTCGCGACCAGATCGTCAAGAGTTCATCTGGGAGTGGCACAACAATATACGGATCTAGCCTATCTTCGATTGCTTCATCGATTTGATTCCCGGTTGTAAATCGAGCTTCAGGGGGGTTTCCAGTAGCAACCATTAAACAAAATGGACTAACTGGTTTCCCGATAAACAACCCATCAATGATCTCACGAATTTGATTTTGGACATTTGGGGGCGCAGTAGGTACTTCGCCAATCTCTAACAATGTCGGCTCAGAAGCAAACGTAGGAAGATATTCAGACGGTGCTGTCTTTGCTATCTTCTCTCCATTAGCTCCTTCTGCGAGGTATGGTAGCCCCGCATTATCCTCAAAACCTTGAGCGTTAACATCCCATCTTGCAAAATTCCAGCCTAGCGTCTCAGCTATGCAAGATAGTGTTTTCGACTTTCCGATTCCGGGGTCACCGATCAGTATTGGCAGGTAGTTCGTCCGCGCCTTGGGCGGTCTCAATGCCCTCTGCGTCAGGTGTTGCGTGATGCGGCGGCTCATTGCAGTCAGGCTTAACTGTGTGTTCCGCCTGTCCGCCCAAGCCTTCGCTATGATTCCTTTCATATCTCCCCAATGCGCGTACTAAAAGACCTGTATGTTGCGTAAGACGTTCAACTGACTCAAGGATTGTACTAGCATCTCGAAATGCTTCATCATAGATAATAGCACCAAGTGGAATCCCTTCGTCACCAACAAACGTTACACAGACTGCTCGAATTCCAGGGATCTTGATGATCCGTTGTCCTGCATCATTGGCAAGCTGCTGTGCTAGTTCGTTTAACGATTTTCGTTCGTCCATGAATTAATTCCGTACCAACGCTAGAACAAGGACCAATACCATGATTGTTCCGCCCAACAAAAACAATAACGATTTTTCTAAGATTGTAACAACCACCACAGCGAATAACGCGCTGCCAGCGATTAGAGAAATACCAGTATCACTTGGTCGCAAACTCATATCTACATCCAATACACGCTAAGGACGCTTGATTTAATATAGGGCAGATGATAGCTTGTGTGGTGCCAATGCTCTATACAATTATCACTGCAGCCCTGTATTAACCGAGGAACCAGAATAGGCTACGAAAGATACCCGTGACTACATTACCTAGTTCATCGATCATATCAGCGATTTCATCCCACATTATTGTACCTCCGATTTGTAAGAGCGGAGGTGACTGTTGAAGAACGATGCGTCAAAGCTCATCAACCAAATTGCCAAGATGTATGAGGGTAAGGCAATTGATACACTCATTCCCATCTTGCCACTGCTATCGCTGAAAGGAGAGCCTTACACGCTGGACCATCATGCTCCGTTTGAACCATTGTTCAAGCTTAGCATTCCTCGTCGTTCCTATTGGAAGACGGGTCGGCAGGTAAGTAAGACAACTGGCCTCTCAGCACAATCAGTGATGCAAACAGCAACGCAGTCACACTTCGCTACATTATTTGTGGCACCTCGCTTTGAACAGATTCGCCGCGTAAGTGCTAACTATATACGTCCTTTTATCGAGACCTCCCTTATGGAAGGGCTTCTAACGAACAAATATGTGGAGAACTCTGTTCTCCAAAAGTCTTTCTTGAACGAGTCTAAGATGTTCTTCTCGTTCGCATTCCTCGATGTAGAACGTATTCGAGGAATTTCAGCAGACTGCGTAAAGTACGACGAGATTCAAGACATAGACAACACCTTTATCCCCGTTATCCGAGAATGTATGTCAGCATCAAAATTCGGTATTGAAATGTTCTTTGGCACCCCTAAGACTCTCGATAATACGCTCCAACTATTATGGGAACGCGAGTCATCTCAAGGTGAATGGGTTACACGTTGTCCAGCATGTAATTTCGAGAACATTCCCGCAATGGACTATCATCTACTTAAGATGATTGGACCAGCCGGACCAATTTGTGCAAAATGCGGACGACGTATACAGCCTAGAAATGGTCGATGGATCCACGCAGTGCCAAGTAGGATGACAACTGACTCTGGTTATCATGTCCCTCAGATCATTATGCCTATGCATTATGAAGATCTGGAGTGTGCACCCGGCAAACTACAAGATGAGCCAACAGACAAATGGCTCGAACTGCTCGGTAAACGTGATGGTAGAAACAACTACACACAATCGAAATTCCTTAACGAAGTTCTCGGTGAAGCCTGCGACGTAGGTATTAAACTCGTTACCCTCACGGACATTAAAAATGCTTCAATGAAAGGTAACCAGTACAAAAACGAAGAACCTATTGCATTACGTCGTGTCCATAACTTCTTATACCGTGCAATGGGCGTTGACTGGGGCGGTGGTGGTGAGGATCAGATCTCATGGACAGTAGTTACAATTGTTGGCCTCAACCCACAGACTGGAAAACTTGAATGTATCTTTGCTAAACGACTCCATGCTGGAGCGTCGCATATGGAAGAGGCAGCTGAGATTATGCGGTTGTTCCAAGCCTTCCAATGTCACTACTTGTGTCATGACTTTGGCGGAGCTGGGGCTGTCCGAGAGACTCTAATAATTCAGGCTGGCTTTCCAATCAGCAAGATCTTTCCATTCGTTTATGTTAGCGCAACGGTTAAGAAAATGGTTGAGATGCGACGACCTGGTGGACACAACCAACGTTCCTACTTTTCTCTCGATAAAGCAAGATCGTTAGTGCTACAGGCTCAATGCCTTAAATCCTTATTCATCCTACTCCCTGAGTACGAAACATCTAAAAACGTTACTGAAGACCTTTTGGCATTATTGGAAGATAAGCATTCTATTCCACGAGGCGCAGATATCTATTTAGTCGGTAGTAATCCTAGAATGTCAGATGACTTTGCCCATGCTCTTAATTATGCTTGTATTGGTATTTGGCATATTCACCACTGTTATCCAGATTTATCACGTATTAACAATCTTAAGCTTACACCCGAACAAGCCAACTTTGCTGACCCGATAATCAAGCGCTGGGACGATTAGGTGATAGCAAAGAGAAATTTGAGCTAGTCCCCGATCGCCGTTGGGCGACCGGGGAAGCTCCCACGGTCACAGGAGTAAGAGCACTCTAGCTCGTTCTTCTACTCGGCTTTCAGCCGCTCCGCCACGGGGGACAATCCGAAAATACCGCCCCCCCTCAAATATGTCCGATCCGCACTCGCCACAAGGACCACCACAGTCATCGTTTGTCCTTGGGCTCCCACATATCTCACAGACTTTCGGAGAACAGCGGACTACTGATAGGCTAAGCAATCATCTCCCTTCGCCCCCCTGTATAACTGCCAATAAAATTTGGGCTGATCTGGCAACACACCGGACCAGCCGTAAATTAATCCTGGTCGAAACCAGGACACGTCTTTGTACCCGAATTGCCAATGGCTATTGGGTACGTCATGTTATATTAACGCAAAAGGGGGTTATTCTTTAGATGGATACTTTTGCCACAGAATCCCATATTTTGCCATGCCTGACTAGCTCCACTTTCCAGAGGCGTCGGCATAGGGAGCAAAACCGTCTTTCCATGACATAAGCTCTACGGTGGTGATAGGCAGCAGGGAAGATCCTCATCCGTCTATCGCAGCAAGGGGTTCGGACCACAATGAGACTATTGGTAATATGGAGGACCGCCCTATGGAAAGCCTGCCCAGGACGGAATGTTAGCCTCTTTTCCTTCTTTCTAATATGAGGGGCTGCCATACTAGATTTTGACCTGTTGCCATTTTCGCACAATGCTGTTCCAGTATTTGAGGGCCAAGACGAATCCACTTTCACATGTCTCGAACCCGTTTTGGGTGTGATTGGAAGCAAGCTCCTGCATGGCTCCATCGTAGTCTGGGGTGGGGAGGAATCTGAACGTTTTGGTAAGTGTCGGTTCATGGATATAGACCTTTTGGGCAATATCGTCGATAATAATGAGATCCTTGGTACTGATACTCCGGCTATTCTGGAACTCACCATAGATGGCATCGTGCGTAATCCCCAGTCTTCTATCTTCCTGGATCCATAGGATCATCCAAAGAAGCCGTTGATCTAAGCCAGCCATATCAGGTGTTCTGATGCGATCGGCTGCCTTCTGAAATACAGTTAAATCAAGGGCATGAAGTTCTTCATCTGCCCATTCTCTTAAAGATAAGAGAACACTCTGCTGGAGACTGGTTGCGGGTGGTAGCTTAAAGTTGGCTGACTGAAGCCAAGCTAAATACCGCATAATACCAGTTAGCTTTGGAAGTGGCTTACGCTGTACTGATATAGCAGTACCATCAATAAACGTCCATGCATCTCCCACTGCCAGTACAGCTACTGGACCCTCTGGTATACGGGTCATTATATTGTGTTTATTGACCGCATCCATGCTAACGACGAATTTAGAATTGTGTAATGCAATATCTATCCAAATTGGATAGCCATGTCGATTTAATTCTCTTTCAATAAAATTCCATACAGTAGGCGCTGACCTGTTTTCTGACGGAATTACCATCAATCCAAGCTCAGCTGTTAGATGCTTTCCCACTATACTGGCCATAGAGCCATTACGACCTATAAGCCCTATTTGAGTTGGATTTGATCCAAGTACAGGAGATAGTAGATTAGCCGTAAAGCACGCTAGGCTTGCCCACAATACAGCATTTTCAGGTTCGTTTAGTAGTGCATTGTCCCATTCACCGCTACTCATAGGTTCGATGGTTAGGGTGGTTGCTGGCATACCCAAATGAGCTGATACAAGCGCGCAAACAGTGCTGTCAATCTTACCATCACGTACGCTGAAGTTCGGGAATATGAATGCCTGTTCCTCTTGGTTCCAGCCAACGCGCCCATAGCCTTTAGTGTACATGATTGGATATAGCTGCTTAGCAATCTCAATAAGACTCGTTTTTAAATTGCGTTGAATTATGGGTACACCTAGCCCGCCAGCCATCATCTGCTTACTTAGCCATTTTGCAGGACGCGCCTCAATATTATCCATATCATCTTTGAACCGCATCATCTTACCATTTGCTACAATTTGGCCTTCATAGGTATCTAACCCAGAATCCGAGGCATGTACTGCTTTATCAATACGAATGATAGCATTACATCCCAACTCTCGATGTCCTGCACGGGCAATCCACCAGGCACCATCTGCTTCTATTATCTTCATATTACGAACATATACATGCTGCTCATATGGCTTCTCTCCGAGTATATGCTGTACTTGTTCACGTTCACCAAATGAGCATAAATCGTAAATACGAGTTAGCTCATATGCCGTCAACTCCAGTTCTTTAACTGTATCGCAGACTTCTCCACGATCATCGTGGTTAAGAATGTAATGCTTCATTGCTTCAGGCCATGTTAATGTGTCCTCAGTAAGTGCTTTGAGAATCTTTGGTAATGTCATTACTCTGAAGTACTCAAAGATATCACCGAGTTTGGGACATCTTGCAATGTGTGATCGAACATGCTTTTTCGATTGGCTGAACTGTAAGAAAGTCTGTTTTTTATCCCAGAATATTAGCCTACTAGCATAAACAGAAGCCCATGCTCTGTCAGTCGTAGTGCCATATACCACCATCGGTAATGGCGTTATTCCAGTTGTGAAGTTCTTAGCTTGGAGGTGAAGCGCAAAGATGGGGTCATTCACTGCAAATACAATGGGGTCAGCTAACCCCACAGTACCTAGCATCATAAGCCCATCTTCGCGATCATCATCACGGAGATTCACGCGTATACGTGTCGACTTCTTACTTCCAATCAGCAGTAACGAACATATTCGACCCGGTACATCATAGTATGGTAATACAAGAAAATGATGAAAACCTTTTGGAACATTTACACCGTATGTAGCTGCTTCCTTTGGCGTAGATGCACCTACAAATTGACCCAATAGATTATATAGGTCATTTGAGTAACCTCTCCAAAGGAAGTTATCTTGTAGCAGCTGTAGAGCAAAATGATCAATATCAACTAAATGCTCGCGAGCCTTCTCAAAGAAGGCTAACAGCTGCCGTCGTCTAAGCACGTACTTCGAGTTGTATCCCCTTATCACTTCAGCAGTTAGCTCACTGCTTGTCATAGGGATAATCTGTTTATGTAGGAGATCGCGCACAGCAGTGCTAATATCCTTTATCTGATGTCCAGCTTGATATAACTCGATCGAGTCGCCGCTAAAGGAGCAGAAATGACAAGAATACCACCTACCCCCTTCACCTGGAGAAACATAAATATATAGTGACTCTTGCTGGCAAAGAGGGCATATTGTAGCTGATGGAAGATGTTTCTTGACCGGTACTTCAAAAGACTGTAATATTGATTCGTGTCCTACATGTACATTCAAGTCGACCGGAGGAGTAGCCATGACGCTTACCAAAGTTGCTGACGTAACAGATGACCAGAGTAACAAGATGCTGTATAAGTTTTCTCGATTGATCGACTTCCCTAAGTTTGTCAAAGAAGCTGAAGCTATCGAGCCCGCCGAGGTCGCCACATTACCACAACAGGTATTTGCCGACCCTACAGCCAGAAAGTTCCCATGTCATACAAAAGCTGCAACATGGCTATCACAACTGTACTTTCTCGAAGCCCAACACAATTACCCTACCCTCCGCGCACAAGAAGTTCAAGGGCGAATTAACAAGGCTGCCGCTTATTTCGCCATCGAAGATACGACAAAGGAGGCTGCAGAGCTGTGGGAGCAACATAACACACCTGAACAAATCGTGGATGATAAAGACTATGCAATGATTTTTGAGCAGGATGGTAAGACAGTACGCCATCTGCCCATCAACAACGAGGTAAACATTAAAGCTGCTGCACAGAAGCTCTTTGAGAAGCAGGCACGTTATCCATTTGATCTCCGGCAGATAGCTGCTCGTAAGATCCTGCACAATGCTACTGAGCATAAGGCACAGCTTGACGATACGGTTGAAGAGTATCTATACAAAGCTGCAGGGTTTGGAATGACCACACCAGCGCGAGCTGCTGAGAAGCTTGGTATGCGTGCTCTTATGATGCCAAAAGAAGCTGGCGATATGCGGACTAAGATGGCTAAGCTAACCAAGTCAGTTCTTGCAATGAAAGAGATACCTCTGCCTGAACTGACGAAGCTTGCTGAGATTGTTGATCGTGTTGATACAGAGTTTGGATTTTATCAGCACTATAACGACGGCATCGATACACCAGAGGAAATCTTCTTTGAGCTTACTGAAAAGCGAGCAAGTGCACTGAAGAATGAATATATCCAGCTTACTACAGGTACGCTCCTCCCCGTTGATATGATTCATGCATTACCAATTGCCAAGATTGCTACAACAGTTGGCGCTGATTTTCTCAAGGCAATTATCTCTGACTCTAATCTAGATATTGATATTGAGAAGTTTGCACGTGTAGCTCCTACGCTTCCACGAGATGATGCCCTTCTCCTAGAACGTGCAATTCAATCAGCAGGGGCATCTATCAAACAGCCAACATTTGCTGACATTGTGAGCTAGCTATGGGTGTCAATAGTGACCTAATGAACCCGCGTCCATTTAAGCTCGGTGGCAATCCAATCGCGGGTAATGATCAGTCTCGAATTCGTCAGATGGCTAATAACGCAAAAGCAAAAGGTCAACAGACAATTAGTACGTTCAAGAAGTTGACAGCAACAGGCGGCACTCAAGCTGGCTATCCTGAAGTTTCTAATCAACCGGCAAATGTTCCACCAAATCTAATGCAACAAGTTTCAGCAGCAGATGCTGGTGAGCGTCTACGGACGCACAGCAATCTAATTGACAATCTCATTGACCAATTTATGTTTGGATAATTATGCCACTCCTTCGTAAAGATCGACTCCTCAATGCTGTTACCGATGAAACAATGCTGGGCACATCATTGCTTCTTATATGCGTTGACACTTTCGGGCTCTCCTTCTTTGATTGGGAACCTGAAACGTTTGATCTCGATTGCAAATACGCATTTGG
>Ga0307377_10003752_pt1 | contig 16936 bp, 14 predicted proteins | sample TR3MG_FD_202535 | JGI IMG/M metagenome (GOLD analysis project Ga0307377, IMG submission 202535) | Soil microbial communities from Risofladan, Vaasa, Finland - TR-3 | ecosystem: Environmental > Terrestrial > Soil > Coastal area > Acid sulfate soil | place: Finland: Risofladan, Vaasa | collected... | reverse complement strand
CGCGCTTGACCGCCAACTCCCGGAACTCCGGTGTGTATTCCTGCTTCGGTATCTTCATCTTCTTCCTTTCCTGTGGGTTCGTAATTTTACGTCACCCTTGGAAGACGATTTTTCGGGGGAAGGTCACTACTCCACCGCCTTAACCATATCCTCAATCACTTTTTTCGCGTCACCGAACACCATCATAGTCTTGTCCATATAGAACAGTTCGTTGTCCAACCCAGCATAACCCGATGCCATCGAACGCTTGTTCACGATAACGGTCTTGGCTTTGTATACTTCAAGGATCGGCATACCTGCGATAGCTGATTTAGGGTCTTTCGCAGCTGGATTTACTACATCATTCGCACCCAATACCAGCACTACGTCAACCTGACCGAATTCGCTATTGATGTTTTCCATTTCGAACACCTGCTCGTACGGTACTTCAGCTTCGGCCAGCAACACGTTCATGTGCCCAGGCATGCGACCTGCCACCGGATGAATCGCAAATTTAACGATAACACCTTTGTGCGTTAGTTTCTCAGCCAATTCCATCAGCGCATGCTGGGCACGCGCCACCGCCAGACCATAACCCGGCACGATAATTATGGTTTCTGCATTGCACATCAGAAACGCGGCATCGTCGGCTGAACCTGTCTTTACTGGGCGTTGCAGTTGGGCGCTGCCTGATGTTGCGACTGAGGGATCACCACCGAATCCACCTAGAATCACACTGAAAAAGGAGCGGTTCATAGCTTTGCACATTATGTAGGACAGGATTGCACCTGAGGATCCAACTAGAGAACCCGCAATGATTAGCATCGCATTGTTTAGCGAAAACCCGATACCCGCAGCGGCCCAACCGGAATAGCTATTGAGCATGGAGACAACGACAGGCATATCGGCACCGCCGATCGGGATGATGATAAGTACACCAAGTGCGAATGCAATGCTCGCCATCAGGATAAATGGCGGCCAGCTAGGGGCGGTACCGGGAGCGAAACAGAAAATAATTCCCATTCCGAGCATTGCAATGCCCAGAAGCAAGTTCAGGGAATGCTGTCCTTTAAATTTGACTGGTGCACCCTGAAACAGGCGGAAATTGTATTTCCCCGACAATTTGCCGAACGCAACAACTGAACCCGAGAAGGTAATGGCGCCGACACAGGTGCCGATGAACAGCTCAAGCCGGTTACCGAATGGTATAGCGGCGCCGTGACCGGTAATATTGAAAGCCCACGGTTCAGAGACAGCGGCAACCGCAATACAGACTGCGGCCAGACCGATCAGCGAGTGCATCGCAGCGACCAGTTCAGGCATCTTAGTCATTTCGACCCGTTTAGCCAGGAAGGCGCCGATGCTGCCGCCGACCATCACACCGAGCGTGATCAAGCCGTATCCCGTACCGGTGCCAGATGCTTCGGATTTTAGCTTGATGATCAAAGCAATCGTGGTCGCCACCGCAATCGTCATGCCGATCATGCCGAATGTATTGCCACGCCGTGCTGTCGATGGATTCGATAGCCCCTTGAGTGCCTGGATGAAACTTACCGAAGCGATCAGGTAAAGCAGCGTAACGAGGTTCATACTCATTATTTTCCCTCCTTGACTGCTTTAATCTCTTTTTTCGTGAACATTTTCAGCATGCGCTGGGTGACCAAAAAACCGCCGAACACGTTGACTGCTGCTAGTGTGACTGCCAACGTACCCATGACTTCCCCAAGCCAACCTTCAGTGACGCCAGCAGCCAGCATCGCACCGACTATGATGATGGCCGAAATGGCGTTGGTAACAGCCATCAGCGGCGTATGCAGCGCCGGAGTGACGGTCCAGACCACGTGATAACCGACATAAATTGCTAATACGAAAATAATAAGATTTATAACGGTGTAACTGACTTCCATAAGTCCTCCTGATTATGATTTTTTGATGATCTCGCCACCTGTACACAGCAGCGTCGTGGCGACAATATCGTCATCGCGGTTAATCATCAGATTGGCGTCGACATCAATGATCAGCTTGAGAAATTCGAACACGTTACGTGAGTACAAGGCGGAAGCATCAGCCGCAACCAGTGTTGCCAAATTTGAGTTTCCTATGATATGGATGCCGTATTTGGTGACAGTTTTAGCGGATTCCGACAGCGTGCAATTGCCGCCTTGCTCGACCGCCATGTCGACGATGACTGAGCCGGGCTTCATCGCCTTGACGGTTTCTTCGGAAATTAATGTTGGTGCTTTTCGACCAGGAATCAATGCGGTGGTGATGATGATGTCGGCCTGCCTAGCCCGCTCATGCACAAGTTCGGCCTGACGCCGCATCCAATCGGCCGGCATTGAGCGGGCATATCCGCCTACCCCTTGCGCGATTTCGCGCTCTTCATCAGTAATGAAGGGAACATCAATAAACTTGGCGCCTAGCGACTCAACTTGCTCCTTGACTGGTGGTCGTACGTCGGACGCTTCAACCATGGCGCCTAGGCGCTTAGCAGTAGCAATTGCCTGCAGACCGGCGACGCCAACGCCCATGATCAGTACACGCGCTGCTTTCACAGTACCGGCGGCTGTCATCAGCATCGGCATGAAACGGGCGTAGGTATTAGCAGCAACCAATACGGCTTTGTAGCCCGCAATATTGGCTTGCGATGACAGCACGTCCATCGATTGTGCGCGTGTAACGCGCGGAGCAGCATCCAGCGCGAATGCTGTCAGGCCGTGTCCGGCCATCACGGCGATATTGCCAGTATCGAATGGATTTAGCATGCCAATCACGACCGTTCCGAACTTCATCAACGTCTGTTCGTAGGCACTCGGTGCACGAACTTTCAATACCATGTCGCATCCAAAAACTTCTTCTTCAGTGCCAATTTGAGCACCAGCCACCATATAAGCATCATCAATTGTGCTGGCACTATTGCCAGCACCCGACTGAACAATGACATGATTTTTTGCCGCAACCAGCTTCTTGACTGTCTCAGGCATCGCTGCAACGCGGGTCTCACCTAGCCACGTCTCGGTGGGAATGCCAATTCTCATAAACTTCTCCTGATAAGAAAGTTAAATACATCAAAATATTTGTTTTGTAACCGGTCGCTTTGTAAACGCCAGTGCCAGTATCATGAAAAGATCGATCCACACTGTTTCTACGAGAAATTGCGATCTGTTACCACGTCAACAAAGGCGCTTAAACAGGTTTAGATGGGTACATGACTTCCTGCGTTATCGCTCGCAAGTAAGAAAATGGAAAGATTCCTTCCGCGTGGCCATCGCTAAATTGCAAGTTCACTGCGTTTAAACCGAACGGAACAATGGAAGTAACGCTTAGACCTTCATATTTTTTATCTGACTGTTTTCCACGACCGTTGACGCTAACGCATTCCGAGCACTTGCAATATCTACGTAAAGTAGCAGCCTTAAGGCAAGTTGTAATACCGTCATCCCAGTCAATTTCCAAGACGGTTAATTTCATAGTTAGCCTAATTTCGATTGGTTGGTTACTCATAAGCGGCCTCAGGCTGGAGTACAAGTTGATCCACTTTATTTCGTTGACAGATTGCAATCCATTGCGCAGTGAGTTTTTCTTGCACTCCATTTTGACGAAGACGTTGATTCAGATTATTCCAGTCAACCTCGTCTAGTGGTTGATCCTGGTTAAAGCATGAAAATACATAGCGCATCTTCCCACTGACAGGATCAATGTGACACTGCAGACATTGCGCGCATATTTCTTTCATCATGCATTGCATTGGTGAATTGATTGATCCAATCGCTGCATGACCAGTTTTCAGAAACGACTTTAGTATTGTGTGACGCGCAACCGCCACTGCTGCCATCATCCGGTCGGAACCAATAGCGACGATCCGGTCGGCGTCTGATAAAAGCAAGGATTGCGGACCTAAATCGCCCTTAGCGTAGGCGTGCATTGCTTGCACCATATTCCCTACATAGGATTTGTCCTGAGACCGTTGAGGGGTAAATCCAGGAGCCTCGTCGCAACACCAGATAATGACATCTGCGGCATTCTCGATTTCCTTAACCTTATATCGGTCGACCAACTTTTTATAGCCTGCGAAATACAAGACCTTGCACCCGGCTTGGCGCAGGGCTGCGCCTATTGAGAATAAGACCGCATTACCTAGCCCGCCGCCAACCAACACTACGGTCTCTCCATGAGGAATCTCGGTTGGCGCACCCGTCGGCCCCATCAGCATCACTGGATCACCCGGCTTTAAGTCCGCGCACAAACTGCTACTACCACCCATCTCAAGTACAATCGTTGAAATTAATCCGCGTTCGCGGTCAACCCAAGCACCCGTTAGTGCCAAACCTTCCATCGACATGCGAGTTCGGATTCCATCGAATTCGATATGAGGTGCCAACGATTCAAAATTTTGCAAACGATAAAATTGACCAGGCTCGAACTTTCGGGCTGCGAGTGGTGCATGGACCACAATTTCCAAAATATTAGGAGTTAAACGTTTGACCAGGTGAACTGTGGCGCGTAACTGTCGATTGGCAGTTTCCAGAAATTCTGATTCGCCGACTGTAAGAGAATTGCCAGTTACATTTTTTAAAGCATGCGTGATGGCTGGATACCCTTGCTTGGCACTACCCATGGCCTTCACTACGTTCCCAAAGTATGACGGGTGCAGGTCGCCAAAAAAACTTATCATGCGGCCATCTGTTCGCTTATGAAGAAACACTCGAATTGGATCTGGTTTTGATAATGAGTATTGCGGCTTAACCGGCGCGCCATTCTCGTCACAAGCTTGGAAGTATCGACCGTCCATCGTGAAATGCGTTTCGTCCTCGCGCGCAAGTACAGTATTTGGCTGCGTCCCGGCCGCTATCAAAATGGTACGTGCTGCCAGCTCGATTGTTCCTGAATCACTCCAGTTACCTTCTTCACTGCGCTTCTGGATCGTTACCTTGAGCGACGTTGCAGCACCATGTTCATCTATCTCAACCGAAACGGGGTTCAAACATTCTGCAAAACGTATCCCTTCTTCCAGTGCCTTTTCGACCTCTTCGTGATTGAGAGTGTAGGACGGGCTATCAATCAGGCGTTTACGGTATGCAACAGTCACACCACCCCAAGAATGGACGAGTTCAGCGATTTGTGCTTCACGTCCTTCGTGCTTGGCCTCTGTTCTTTCAATTTGTAGTAGCCGAGCATGCTCCAAGAATTCATCTGCCACCAGACTCTCTTCTTTGTTCCACACACTGCGAACAGCGTCTTCACCTTGCTCTTCGCACAAAGAATTGTAGCGTTGCAGGAATTTCTCAACCTGAACTGGGTAATACGCCAAAGATTCGGTTGCAGCATCGATTGCGGTTAAACCGCCGCCAATTACCACTACGGGCAACCTAACTTGTAGATTAGCGAGCGAATCCAATTTCGCAGCCCCCGATAACTGCAAGCCCATCAAGAAATCGGAAGCGGTTCGAACTCCCCGCGCTAGGCCATTGGGAATATCCAGTACCGTAGGTTTGCCAGCACCGAGCGCTAAGGCAATATGATCAAAGCCAAAGGAAAATGCGTCGTCAGCGGTGAGCGTACCACCGAAACGCACACCACCAAATAGCGCAAATTCAGACCGTCTCTCTAGAAGGAGGCGAGCCAACTTCAAAAAGTTCTTATTCCAACGTACTGTGATGCCGTACTCTGCGACCCCTCCGAATCCAGCCATGATGCGGTCATCCAGTGACTCAAATAATTCATTCACGTCTCGGATGGGTTGGAACATTACACGTTTACCGTGCACATCAACTCCCGATATTTCCGGAGGCAAAGGTTCTATTTTCAATCCATCAATACCGACTACTGTGTGACCATCATTCATAAGGTGATGGGCCAAAGTGAAGCCAGCCGGACCCATTCCTGCAACCAGAACCCTCTTACCACTTGCCACGTGGGGATATGGTCGTCGTAGATGCAATGGGTTCCAACGTGTCAGCAGACTGTATATTTCAAAACCCCATGGCAAATCGAGCACATCTTTTAAAGTACGAGTTTCTGCTTGGGGTATATCCACCGGCTCTTGCTTTTGATAAATACAACTTTTCATACAATCGTTGCAAATACGATGTCCAGTAACAGCAAGCATTGGGTTATCGACAACGATCATTGCCAATGCCCCTACCGCGACACCAGAAGCCTTTAACGAATGAAACTCAGATATTTTTTCGCTCAGCGGACAACCTGCTTGCGCAGTTCCAAGCACATTTTTTTTGAATATGATTGGCTCACCTTCAGGGACCTTCTCACGCATTCCTTTCGAACACGAATCGCGACCTTGTTCGTGACAGAACACACAATAATTTGCCTGACCGAGTGCACCCTGTAGGTCGGTGCCATTGTCGGTCAGCGCAAATCCTTCTCGTCGACGCAAATGCTCCAAGCGGTGGACGGCATAACTGTAATTGCCATCAATTGCCAATTCTGTAGTGCGAGGTACCAAATTCGTCAAATCCGTCCATTTTTTAGGCACTTTGAAGAGTTGACCTGCGCGATGCTTCTCGCGGCCCACTTCGGTAAATAATGCCCAACCAGCGTATTGCATTGCCTTTTGCAACAAGTTTGCATTGACTGATTCAGTCTTCATCCACTGCATCACATGGGTAGCGAATGCCAGTTCCGAAAATGGTTCTTCAAAATTTGATGCAAGCTCTTTTTCGATTGCGGAGGCGTCAATCGACTGCGCTTCTTCCGGCGTAATTTTTACTGCAGCCCGCCGTTGAACGAATAGGCGCTTGCATGCAAACAGCGGTGAAAGCTGATGATGTTTGGCTTCAAGTACATCAACCTGCTTTTCTATCCCGAAAAGCATCGCAATGAATTTATCAAGATAGGCCGCTACTGCAATCAACAGTTCCGATTCCTGCTTGCTGGATAGCTGATATGGCGCGCTACGGGCAATCTGCAAAGCACTAGCCAAACCACAATCTGCCTGTTGTATATACCTGATAAATGCTTCATCCAGACGAACTAAACCGTCTCGGTTGTACAAGTCTTCAAAGCAAAAACCGAATGCTAATTTCATAATATATGCACACTTATTATAATAAGTTAGTTGAAAATAAAAGGTGCAAAAGCACCTTTTATTGCGAATCAAAGCAGTTCGGTCACTCCTTTTGACCCAACATCTATGCTAAAGCCTTGCATTCCGCCGTCCTTTAATTCACCACCCATAGCTTTCAAACTCTCTTCTCCGATTAATTGACGTATTTGCAGTTTCAATCGTAAAAACTCGGGCGTAACCAAAGTTTCATCGGACCTGGGTCGCGGAAGATGAATGGGAATTTCTGCCTTAATACAACCGGGTCGTGCGGTCATTACATATACTCGGTCAGAGAGAAAGATTGCCTCTTCGATGTCGTGCGTAATGAACATCACCGATATTTGAAATTTTTGCCACATATTTGTAAGGATTTGCTGCATGACGACGCGTGTCTGTGCATCCAATGCACCAAATGGTTCATCCATTAGCAACACTTGTGGGCTAGTAGCCAACGCACGCACGATACCGACTCGTTGTTTCATACCTCCTGACAACTGGTCTGGATAGTGATTCTCGAAAGCCAAAAGACCTGCCAGTCCCAACAATGTGCGTGCTGCCGTTTCGCGTTCACTCGAACTGGTTCCTCTCATCTTCAAACCGAACTCAACGTTTTTACGCACTGTGAGCCAGGGGAATAATGAGTATTGCTGAAACACCACCCCACGATCCGCACCAGGGCCATGAATCTCCTTGTCGTCCATTTTGACCGTTCCTTCGGTTGGCATCTGAAAGCCGGCCACCATGCTCAGCAAAGTCGACTTCCCGCAGCCAGATGGTCCAATCAACGTAACGAACTCGCCCGAATTTATGTGCAAGGAAACACTGCTAACTGCGTCAATCTGGTTAGCCCCTTTCCCAAATCGCATCGATACGTTTTCAATCTTTATATGTTCGCTCATCAGTGCGCCCCCCCGGTACGTAGTTTTACCCAAGGCATCATCAGATTACCGACTAATCGTATAACGCCGCTACAAAGCAGACCGAGAACTCCAATCAATCCCATACCGATGACAATATCGGGATATTCAACCAATGAATAAGACTCCCAAGTAAAGTAGCCGATGCCAAACTGACCCGAAATCATTTCTGCTGCAATGAGCGAGACCCATGCAACACCCATGCCTACTGCTAATCCCGTAAATATTTGTGGCATGGCACCATTCAATATCACCAGACGCAACACATTGAACTCGCTTGCACCAAGGCTGCGTGCTGCACGTACCAGTACAGGATCGACTGATTCCACACCATCAATGGTGTTGAGCAAAATAGGAAAAAACGATCCAATGAAAGTAATAAATAGAATGCTAGACTCACTAGTCGGCCACAGCATGATAGACATGGGAACCCAGGCTATCGCTGGAATCGGACGCAACACTTCTAAGGCGGGAAACAAGAGTTGTCGTACCAGTCTGAAGCGACCGATCAGTATACCGAGAACAATTCCTAGGACGGTTGCGATGCCGAAGCCAAATACGATGCGCCGCAGGCTTATCATCATATCGGTATAAAATATGTCTTGTCGTCCCAGTTTGTTAAGTTCGCTCAACACATCGCCTGGCGTCGGGATATTATCGAAACGAATATACCAGTCGATACTAAATTTGGTGCCAAGATACCAGGTGCCTATCAATAAACTTAGCGACACTATGGCAAACAATACCCTAGGCAGCAGCTTTAAAAGCTTCGACGCATTCAAACCCTTTATTATCAGCACGAAAGGAGAGTCCGGGACGCCAGTTCGAGCCACGGGTTGTACTAAATTGTTATCAGGATTATCTCGCTTCGACAACGATTCTAGTTTGTGACTAGGCTGTTGCATGGGGAGAACAGGGCAAGATGATCGCATCGAACCAGTTAATGTTTCTTCTTCAGACCTTAGCGTTTTCATGTTTGCCTCGTTTTCATGTTTACCTCTGCGATAGTTGTTTTATGACCCTGAAATGACGGTTGCCGCATGTAGCACTTCGTTATAGTCAGCAAGTTTCCCGCCAATTTTTGCCGCGTACTGTTCTGCATCCTTTCTCAACAGGAATGGAACAATTACTGGTTTCTTTGGATCCTTGGCTGACAAAGCGTAAAACGCCTTATCTGTAAATATCTTGACGCCATACGTGTGATCCCACAGGAAACTAACGTCTATTTTTTTACCTTCGTTCTGATATTTCTTAATTGCTGCCAAGGTGCAGTTGGGAGTGCTGAAGGTCACAATATTTCCACCCTCGATCCATACTTCACCAGCCTCTTTTGTTTGGGTGATCATTCCACCACAAATTGGATCTTTGCCTTTGGCGACTTCATACCCAGCAGTGCTCTTCTTCTGTGCGTCATAGTTCAACCCGTCCTCTTTGAAAGCTTTACGAATGTATTGATCGTCTACCCATGCATCGACATTAAAATCCTTCACTCTCCCCATTCGCTGCAGCACCCCGTAATCGTATTTGATGGCGCCGACTAAGCTGTCTTTGATGGTCGGATCCATGGTATGGATTCCGCCTGGGCCAATGAACATGTAAATTACTTCCTTGTCGATTCCTGTCCATTCAGCCAATTTTTCCGATGCCACCTTTGGGTTCTTTTTAATCCAAGCATTGGCTTCAATCACCGACTTTAGGTAGGCAACAACAAATTCTGGATATTTTTTTGCAAAGTCAGTACGCACCACGACGCCGTGAAAAGTTGGTACTTTGGTTTCAACACCATCGAATATTTTTCGTGCAAAACCCTTGAAAGGTAGAAGTTCAGCGAAAGGTACAAAATCAGCATGTGCATCGATTTTGTTTTCTTGCAGATTGGTCGAGCCAATTTCCGGGCTTTGGTTGACAAGTTGCCAGTAATCCGGACCCCATTTACGATCTTCCATCGCCTTGAGTAACATGCCGTGAGCGGCGGAACCAAATGGGACAGATACCAACTTTCCCTTTAGATCAGACAATTGGTAGTACGGTGAGTCTTTGTTCACAACAACACCATTCCCAGCTCCGTCGAGGTTATAAGCAAGAATTGCGATCAACTTGCTCTGAGAATTCTTTTCGTGTTGGAACGTAGCACCGTTTACGAGCAGCGGATAATCACCCATCATGCCAATCTGCAGCTTGTCAGCAATCATGCCGTTAGTAACTGGTGGGCCAGAAGTGTAATTTTGCCAGTCGATCTTAAAAGTAATGTCCTTGTAGCGTCCTGTTTTCGGGAGATTTTTTTCCAACAATCCCAATTTTTCAATGATGATTCCGCCATTGACTGTATTTGACGTTGTGTTTTGAATTCCAATGCCTACATTGACAACTTGTTCTGCATATACGTTGCTCGCAACCAACCATAACAGCATGATTGAACCAATCAATTTAAACGACTCTAAAATTGTTTTCATTACATACCCCTTTTATCAAGAATTAAGAACGCACAATCAACCTTTAACATGACTGATACCATCCACTTTTCCAACACAACCTATGCCGAATTGACCTAGGATTTTTTACACCACAACACTGCTCCTCTCTCTTAATTATTTATTTGTAGCCTTGTTGATTAGACATTGGTCATGTCTTACCTACGCTTGCTCCAGGTACTGCATTTTTTCTTTGACCTCGGACCATTCTTCCGCATCCAACATGGGACCATTTCGCTCGGTGATTACCGGCCACTTGTGGGCTAATTCTGCATTCAGCGAAATCATGTGCTGCTGTTCTGGTGGCAAGTCGGCTACATCGAAGATCGCCTCGACTGGACATTCGACAACACAAGCAGCGCAATCTATGCACACCTCTGGATCGATAACCAGAAAGTTCGGACCTTCGTGAAAGCAATCCACTGGACAGGCTTCCACACAGTCGGTGTATTTGCAGCGAATACATGATTCAGTAACAATGAACGTCATATCTTTCCCTTAAGCTGTCTAAAATCATCTGGATTTATAAATGGAACGGCATGATCCTTACACGGCAGCTTTCAGAATTTGCATTAGTCCCAGTTTTGCTATCTTTCGGACATCCGGATCAGGATCGTCGAGGATGGTTTCTAATGCAGCGGCGGCAGCAGAACCGCCAATTTCACCTAACGCTATGGCGGCTTCCTTTCTGAGATTGCTTACCGGGTGTGCAAGTGCTGCAGTCAATGAATCAAGCGCCGCTGCAAGTTTCAACCGACCCAAGCTGCGTGCTGCTTTTACTCTTACCTGCCAATATTCATCTTTCATTGCTTTGATAAGCTCTGCTTCGGCATCAAGCAACCTTAATTTTCCGATAGTAGCTGCCGCTTCTTCGCGCACCTGCCAGGACTCGTCAGACAGCGCAATGATTAGCGCGGGCAACACTATCGGTTCAGCCGAGAAACCAATCGCACCTACTGCAGCTCGTCGTACGTTGGGGTCAACATCACTGGCTGCGACTCTAGTAAGCTCACCTAGTGCATCAGAATTTTTCAGGTAACCCAGCACACTGATGGCCGCACGCCGCACCATTGGCGTCGCGTGATTCAAGCAATCCAATACTGGCGAATATGCTTGCGCTACTCGCAGTTCACGTAGTGCGTTAAGTATCGAAGTCTTCATGAAAGGATCGTCGTCCTTTAGCGAAGCGATCAACATTGGGCCGTGGATATCTTGTTTCAGTTCGGCCAAAGAAAGAGCAGCGGCGACACGCACTTCTTCTTTGCCATCTTTTAGTATCGAAATTAGCGCTGCAACTGCAGTGGCCTCTTCAATTCCTTCAAGTGCTTTCGCAGCCTCGAGTCGAACTGCAGCATCAGTATCTGAGATCGCGTTTATTAGGAACGGTAGTGGATTCTCGATATCGCTATAGAGGAGTTCCATTACCATTACTCGGCGTACTTCAGCATCGGAATCTGCAAGCCGCTGAGTGATACTGTGCATTTCATTAAAATCACTCATGTCATCCTCAGCTCAAAAGGTATGGAATTTCTACGGTCACCGCCCCGGTCGGGCAGTCTTTTTCGCACGGCATGCAGTACCAGCATTCATCGAATTTCATGAATGCCTTTTTTTTGATCATGTCGATTGCCAGTACATCAAGTGGGCAAACATCAACGCAGACGGTACAACCCTTCTCGGCTATACACTTGCTTTCGTCGACGGATACGGGGACGCTTGTCCTGTGGATTGCGATAGGCATTTCTGGTCTCCTTAGTCAGTAGTTACTGCGGCTTGCTCTACGGATTTTTCTTCGTGTTTGCCTGGCGTTTGCTTCACGATGCGCATTCGCTGGTATGCATCCTTCTCATCCTCATCCAGTGGCACAATGTACGGTTCAACTGGTTTTTTAAAGCTAACCATATCGCCGTTGTCGTCTTTCTTCAGATGGCAGTGGACGAACCAGTTGGCATCGTCACGTTTTGGATAGTCAACTCGATTGTGGTACAAGCCCCACCGACTTTCTTTCCTGAAAAGCGATGCCTTTGCAGCCATCATTGCGCAGTCATAGATCACATGCACCTCCATCGCGCGCATAAGCTCATGCGGACTGTCGGCACTCATGCGTTTCATGTCCTCCTTTATTTCGGCGAAACGTTCCAATGCAAGTTCCATCTTGCGTGTCACTTTTGGCGGCTGCAGATAGTCGTTAACGAAACGGCGTAACTTGTATTCGATCTGCGCAGGAGGTATGCCGTCTTCTACTTTTGTGGGAGCAAATATGCGCTCGCGTTCTGCTTCTATTTGACCACGATCAATAGGCACATCCTGGTAAGTACTGCCGATATACTCCGCTGCATTTTCACCCGCGAACCAACCATAAGTGAATGCACCTAACATATAGTTGTGTGGCACACTTGCCATGTCACCTGCAGCGTAAAGACCGGGAATCGTGGTTTCTGCACGTTCATTTACCCATACTCCAGATGCACTATGACCGCTGCAAAATCCAATTTCTGAAATATGCATTTCGATCATTTTTTCGCGGTAATTAGTATTCCGCCCCTCATGGAAACGGCCTCTACTAGGACGTTCGTTGGTATGCAGGATCGTTTCTATCTCTGAAATTGTTTCTTCGGCAAGATGGTCAAGCTTCAAAAACACCGGGCCATTTCCACCTAATAGTTCGTTATAGAACTCCTGCATCATCTGGCCGCTCCAATAGTCACATTCGATGAAGCGCTCTCCCTTGTTGTTTGCGGTAAATCCGCCAAATGGGCCAGTGACGTAGGCACAAGCTGGCCCGTTGTAATCCTTGATTAGAGGATTAATCTGAAAGCATTCCAGATTTGCAAGATCTGCACCCGCGTGAAACGCCATGGCATAGCCGTCGCCAGCGTTGGTTGGATTTTCATAGGTACCCATCAGGTATCCAGATGCTGGCAAGCCTAAACGTCCAGCTGCACCGCAAGCCATGATTACTGACTTAGCACGGATGACAATGAAGTCGCCGCTGCGACAGTCGAATCCCATGGCGCCTGCTGCGACCCCATGTTCATTTAATAAGATACGCGTGACGACAATACGATTTGTCACGTCGACTCTGACACGCCTGAGCTGCCGATAAAGAACCTTCTTCATGTTGTGACCTTCCGGCATCGGCAACACATAGGTTCCCATGTGATGTACTTTACGAACCGCATAGTCGCCGGTTTCATCTTTTTCGAATTTCACACCCCAGTTATTAAGCTCTTGGATTGTCTTGTAACTGTTTGTTGCATATGCATATACAGCTGCCTGATTGACGATTCCGTCATTAGCTACGGTAATTTCCTTTGTATATTGTTCAGGCGTTGCATGGCCAGGAATTACCGCATTGTTTAACCCGTCCATTCCCATCGAGATCGCGCCACTACGCTTGACGTTCGCTTTTTCCAGTAAAAGTACACGCAGCTTCGGATTTTTCTCTTTTGCCTTTACTGCAGCCATTGGTCCGGCAGTTCCGCCACCAATCACTAGTACGTCAGTTTCTATTTCTTGCGTATTCATTTGATGCTCCTTCGTGAGTGCCGCTATTAATTGTTTTGTTGACGCTCGACCGACAATCGGTACTGGAATGCATCGCCTCGGTAGTACAAATATTCAAAATCTATTGGCTTTTTATCTGCGCTATAGGTCAAACGTTCTATGCGTAAAATTGGTGATCCTTCCTGAACACGGAGATGATGAGCGAGAGTTTCGTCAGCAAGTATTGCTTCGATCTGAAGTTGCGCGACGTCCAAGTTATAACCATAGTCGTTCTCTAGAATCAGAAAAATATCGCGACTCGCTAGATCTTCTTTTTGAAGTCGCTTTCCAATAGCTTCAGAAACGTATGTAACGTCGAGAGAGACCGGTTCGCGATTAAGAAATCGTATACGACGCAACTCACACACGCTTTCGTCTTCGGAAATCTGAAGTCGCATCGCAACAGCGCGATTAGCTACCTGAAATTTTATGCTTACAACTTGCGAATAGGTTTCATAGCCCATGCTCGACATTGCTTCGCCAAATCCCTGTAAACGAGTGACGTTTTGAAATGCTTTTGGTTTTGAAATGAATGTGCCTTTACCTTGAACCTTGAAAACTAATCCTTCCTTTTGCAGATCGCTTAATGCTTGGCGTACCGTGATACGACTGACATTAAACGAGGACATCATTTCACTTTCAGATGGTAATTGTTGATGTGACTGATAAGTGCCATCCATAATCTTTCCGCGGACCAGCTCCTTTATCTGCGCATACATTGGTATTGGATTTACTCCAAGAATATTTTCTTTATGTTGTGCCATGGCATTTCCTTTTAATTCGTTATGACAAGTTATGATAAGAATCATGCATGAAGCATGCCAGTCCATATTTAACAGGTTTTTGAGACAACTTGTTATTACATGTACTGATAAGCATGAAGCATGCCAAGTCTATCTAGATAAGCTTCCGTGTAACGCCAAGTAAGCTTTTATAGGCCCTACAGCTATGCCGAGGTGGGAGTAACCATGCTATTAATATTGGAATACCAATGTGGTTAGCGCTTACTAGTAGTGCATGTTTGAGAGAAATAGCACCACAGCCGTGCGTAATTCAAATCCTGTAGCGCTTTCTCGCGTGCTTAAAGCGCACGCCGGGATTTCTGCCGAAATGGCGATCAAACTCTCCCGTATTTTCGAAGTGATCAGCTGAATCTTGGCTCTACATGCAGGCCAACTACGATTTATGGAAAGCCGAATAACGCGCTGTGCAACATAACAAACAACTACACGTTGCAGCATAATAATTGCAGAGTAGGAACATAGATGAATTCCGGCTCACGGTCGATGAAGCGGGTAATAAACCACAGGCAAGCGATACGGTCGATCTTTAGATCGTTCACGGGTAATCCATTTCATGGTTTCACCTCACAGGATATTTTTTAGAATGAGGCCAGTCACGGCACAGGCTACAATAACTTTAATAACGCCACGTTTGAAGTGAAACAGCGAGATGAATGCCGCCAGCGCAATCAGTGCCGACAACCAGTCGAAAGTACCGGAAAACCCCTTCGGCCAGAGTACGTGATAACCAAAGAACATTGCCAAATTCAGGATGACGCCCACTACCGCCGCTGTGATCGCTGTCAGTGGTGCTGTGAATTTGAGATCACCGTGAGTGGATTCCACCAGCGGTCCACCCGCAAGAATGAAGATGAAAGATGGCAAGAAGGTGAACCATGTCACCAATGTCGCGGCGACCGCGCCAGCCAAAAATTGGTTATCCGAGCCGAACAGCGCATTCACATAGCCACCAATGAAACCGACGAAGGACACCACCATGATGAGCGGCCCTGGTGTAGTTTCACCAAGTGCCAGGCCATCGATCATCTGCGTCGGCGTGAGCCATCCGTAGTGACCTACTGCACCCTGATAAACGTATGGCAACACCGCATAGGCGCCACCGAATGTCACTAGCGCAGCCTTGGTGAAGAACCAGCCCATTTGTGTCAGTGTATGATTCCATCCGTAATTTGCCACCAACAGAGCCATCGGCAACAGCCACAATAATCCGCCGATCACAGCCACCTTAACCAGACTAGCCCAGCGAAACTTTGCATGCTCAGGTGTCGGCGTATCATCGTCAATCAACGCTGCCCCGAAAGATTTGCTCATCTTCCCGTGTCCACCACCGGCTTTGAATCTGTCCGGAGCAATGCGCCCGCCCACATAACCGATTAATGCTGCACCGGCAACGATAGCCGGGAATGGGACATTCAACGCGAAGATCGCCACGAATGAAGCTGCTGCAATCGCCCAGAGCAGATTATTTTTGAGAGCCCGTGAACCGATGCGGTGCGCTGCCTGTACTACGATTGCGGTCACGGCGGGTTTGATGCCGTAAAACAATCCGGCCACCAACGGCACATCGCCATAGGCGATATAGACCCATGAAAGCGCAATCAGGATGAGGAGCGAGGGCAGTACGAACAATGTTCCAGCAATGATGCCGCCCCAGGTGCGGTGCATCATCCAACCGATATAGGTGGCGAGTTGTTGTGCTTCAGGCCCTGGGAGTACCATGCAGTAGTTGAGCGCATGCAAAAAACGCCGTTCCGAAATCCACCGCTTACGCTCGACCAAGTCATGGTGCATGATGGAAATCTGTCCGGCAGGCCCACCGAAACTGATGAAGCCCAGCTTGAGCCAATACCAAAAAGCTTGAGCCAGTGTCACCTGTGCGGGTGGTTGCGCGTTGTTAGAAATTTGCTGCATCGATTCGTCCATGACTCTTCCTTGGAATATCCAATTTAGAGCAGTCCTTGGACGATGAATTGTCTTGATGTGGGGAGGCTGCTTTATCCCCGTGGCGGCATTATCTTATAGTCGAAGATTGAATCGCCCCGGGTTTTGAGGAGGCTCTAATTCTTGAGAGAATGGAGCCATGAACAAATCAAACAAATTTTCCCCTGAAGTAAGAGAACGCGCAGTCCGCATGGTGCAGGAGCACCGCGGTGAGTA